>Ga0207705_10000102_pt1 | contig 98105 bp, 87 predicted proteins | sample KBSC13metaG_FD_184314 | JGI IMG/M metagenome (GOLD analysis project Ga0207705, IMG submission 184314) | Corn rhizosphere microbial communities from Kellogg Biological Station, Michigan, USA - KBS C1-3 metaG (SPAdes) (version 2) | ecosystem: Host-associated > Plants > Roots > Rhizosphere > Soil ... | reverse complement strand
TGGTTCGGCTGGTACGGGTTCAACCCCGGCAGCACACTGTCAGCGATGGACGCCATCGGCATAGGAAGAGTAGCCACCAACACGACCCTGGCAGCCTGCGGCGGCGGCTTCACGGCCATGCTGGCAGCACTGTGGTGGGGATCGACCAAGGGCAAGTTTGACCTGGGCTTTACGGTGAACGGATTCCTTGCGGGACTGGTAGCCATAACCTGCCCCTGTTACTGGGTAAGCCCGCTGGGAGCGATGATACTGGGCGGCGTAGCCGGCTTTGTCACCTTTGGCGGTATAAAACTACTGGAATACCTGCGAATAGACGACCCGATCGGTGCGGTACCGGTACACGGCATGGCCGGCATCTGGGGCACCCTGTCACTGGGCCTGTTTGCAACAGGCGAATTCGGCGTGACCGGCCCATATGGCGCGGATAACTCGGCAGGAGCAGTCGTAAAAGGCCTGTTCTACGGCGGCGACTTCAGCATACTCAAAGCACAGGCGGTAGGCACGTTTACGATAGCGATAGCGGTATTCACCATCACCTGGGTAATGATGAAAACGATCATGATGTTACCGCATCCATGGAAGCTGAGGGTAGAAGCACATGGCGAAACCGGCACAGGCGGCCTGGATATGTTCGATCATGGTACAGATGCTTACCCCGTGCAGGAGGATGAGATAGAATTAGGAGGTCTTTTCGGGAAAGAGGTTAAAGTACCCGTTAAGGCCTAATTAACGACGCTTCTGCGGAAGCATGACCCCTGCTGGTGATAAGCCAGTGGGGGTTTTCGATTTAAACAGGGATCATCTAACTGGTACAAATGCAAAAAGCAAATCTCTTTTGTAACAAATTTGTTTTAAAGATATAAGCCTATCAAAGTCATGGTAAATTGACTTAAATTACCTATCTCGGGCAAACTTTTGGGCCTTATTTACAAAAACGACCGGCACACACCGGAGCATAGCTTATGGACAACGACGAAAACGGCGACAAAAGGGCCGGCAAAAACGGCAGGCAGCAAACGATATCCTCGGGGGTAGCCCGGAAACTCGGCGATTTTACCATGCAGAGGTCCGTACTTAAACTTATTCCCATTTCTATAATCATCGGCATCCTGGGCGCAGTTATCGCGCTCGTGCTTCTTGATCTCATCGCTCTTATTACCAATTTTTTATATTACCAGCGCTTTGATCTTACGCTTATATCCCCGCGGGGCAACGCACTTGGCTGGGTTGCCATTTTGATCCCAATGGCCGGCGGTTTAATTGTAGGGCTGATGGCTTATTTCGGTTCAGAACGCATCCGGGGGCACGGAATTCCTGAAGCCATGGAAACTATCCTGGTAGGCGGCAGTAAAGTAGAGCCAATCCTCACGGTGCTTAAGCCGATAGCCAGCGCTATCAGTATAGGCACCGGGGGGCCGTTTGGCGCCGAAGGACCGATCATTCTGACCGGCGGAGCCATTGGTTCGGTATTCGCGCAGTTTCTTAACCTCACTGCAATTGAGCGCCGGAGTCTCCTGGTGGCAGGTGCTGTTGCGGGCATGAGCGCCGTTTTCGGAACCCCGATTGCTGCTGTAATTCTCGGCATCGAATTGCTTTTGTTTGAATGGAAGCCGCGTTCTTTTATTCCGGCAGCTATTGCGAGCATAGTTGCAGACGCGGTAAGGCATGTATTCGTAAACTGGGGCTGGATGCGGGCCGAACCATTGTTCCCTGTGCATAAAATAGTGGCGCTAAGCAGTACCGGCTTGCTGGATGCTATGTTATTGGGAATTATTTGCGGCGGTATGGCCTGGCTGCTAACGAAGGCAGTGTATGGCGCGGAAGATATTTTTAGGAAATTGCCCATTCACTGGATGTGGTGGCCCGTGCTGGGCGGCGCCATAGTAGGAATAGGAGGAATGATACAACCTGCCGCGCTGGGAGTAGGCTACGATACTATTGCAGACGAACTTGCGGGGAACCTTACTATAACCGTATTGATCAGCATTTTTGTGGTTAAGCTGGTGATCTGGGCCATTGCCCTCGGTTCGGGAACAAGCGGCGGCATATTGGCTCCTATATTAATAATGGGCGCCGCCGTGGGCGGATTAATGGGATTTTATTTCCCCGGAAATATTCAGGGCGAATGGGCGCTGCTGGGAATGGCCGGCGCATTGGCCGGTGTAATGCGATCGCCTTTTACTTCTATTGTTTTTGCTATCGAACTTACACATAATTCAGACCTGTTTCTGCCGCTGTTAATAACAGTTACGCTGGCGCATTTGATCAGCGTACTTACTTTAAAACGGTCTATCCTGACAGAGAAGGTAGCGCGCCGCGGGTTTCACGTATTGCGTGAATACGCTGTTGAGCCGCTTGACGTCCTTTTTGCCGAAGATGTCATGTCGACCAATGTCCTCACTTTAAGTTCAGGGATGTTAATGACCGATGTAAAAGCGATCATATTGGCCAAACCGGAAATGCGGTGGCAACGCCTTTTGCCGGTAGTTACTCCAGACGGAGTGGTTTTGGGAGTTATTTCCTGGCAGGACATTATGGAGAAATCATTGCAGGGCGGCCTTTCGGGTACTGTGGATGATTTTATGATAAAAGAGGTGGTCACATCTTTTCCGGAGGAATCTCTCCGCGTAATTGCGGATAGAATGGCAGTTAAACAGGTTGGCGTGCTTCCGGTGGTTGACAGAGTTGAAAAAGGCAAGCTGCGTGGATTTATTACACAATTTGAATTGCTTTCTGCACGCGACCGTATCCTGCAGGAGGAAAGAAAACGCGAAAGGATACTGCGGATGTGGCCCGTTTCCAGGTCTGGCAATGGCTTTAGCCGTATCTTTTCGTCAGCTGAAAATGTGCAGGATAACAGCGATACTCCAAAAGGCTCTGGAGACTAACTCATCAACCCAAGGCCTGGTTCATTATTCAACATCCATTTCCCATCCATAAACTCCGGCATGTTAAAAGGATTATTGCTGGTTAATAACGGCCCGTCCAAATCGGCCCATTCGCATTGCGGTGCAAGCGCGGCCGCCGCTAAGGTGGCGCAGCTGGTCTCGCTCATGCAGCCTATGAGCACTTTCAGACCCAGCTCATTAGCCCGCATTATCATCTGATGCGCTTCAAACATCCCTGCCGATTTCATTAGCTTTACATTGATGCCGGAATAAACACCTTTGGCTTTATCGAGATCGGGCAGGCGTTGTACAGCCTCGTCGCCGATAATGGGGATCGGACTGCGCTCAGTGAGCCAGGCATTGCTATCGGGATCGGTTTTCAGCATCGGTTGTTCTATCAATACAACCCCTTGTTCCTGCAACCAGTAAGTCATATCAAGACTTTCCTGCCTGTCCGTCCAACCCTGGTTCGCATCAACATATAAAGGCAGGTCTGTTACTGAACGAATCGTATGGATAAGTTCCTTGTCACTGTCTCTCCCCAGCTTCACCTTGATCACTTTGCAGCCATCGCCTTGCCGAACCTTTTCGACCAGCACTTCCGGGGTATCAATCCCGACGGTATAACTCGTAACCGGCATTTTCGCCGGGTCGCTACCCAGCAATTCCCAGCAGGGTTGCTGTTTCAATTTTCCTTCCAGGTCGTGCAGGGCAATATCGATAGCGGCTTTGATAGCCGGGTTCCCGTGCGCAATGCTGTCAAGATAATGGATAATCGACGCGTAGTCGAATGGATATTTAAACTGCGAAACATCAACCTTACTTAGAAACTCCGCCGCCGATTGCTGGCTCTCGCCCATATAGGGTACCATTGAAGCCTCACCAAAACCAGTATATCGCTCGTGCGTTATTTGCAGCAGCATTAAAGGGGTGGATGTGCGCGAGAATTTGGCGATGGTAAAAGGGTGCTTCAGTTCGAGTTCAAAGGGCCGGTATGTTAGTTCCATGTCAAAGGTCAAAGCTAAAATTTTCTCACTGAAAACGATTCTTATCTTTGCGGCCATGCCGGCACAAATTTATTACCCGTTCAAAAGTTTTAACTTCAATAACCGCACTTGTTTTTTGAGCGGTGCCGGGCTTTCATCCGAAGAAGAAAAGATACAAGTGTTTCCGGCATGGCTGATGAGCAGGCATCAATTGGCCGATCAGCCATTTAAACTGCTGGATGAAAGCCTGATCACTTACAAGGACCTCAAAGTGCCCTGTTCGGCAGCTATCAACGAACAGTATCTTGAACCGCTTGAAGCGGAAATTGCGGCGGTGTTTGACGAAGGCTATGGAGCCGTGAAACAGTTGGATGAGGTGAAATTGTTCCAATGGGCCGGGAAGCTGTTGTACGGTATCATCTTCAATGAAGTGCAAACCGGCATCAAACAGCAGCACCTCCAGGGGCAGGAGTTCAATATCTCACAGGCGCTCATCCACAAATTCAGCAACCTGCACCTGATGCTGCAAAGCATTTACCAGCCGGTGGTTTTTGAAGATTTTTCGCCGTTCAGCCTTTTCCTTTTTAAGGTGGATAACTTAGAAAATGAGTTCATCTACCGCGATGAGATCAATACCCTGATATTTTCGCTGCGCATGAGGGACTTCGGGCTGATACTTTGTTTGCAGGATAATGGCGCCAACCGTGGATTCCATCGCGAGATGCTTTCAAAAATAGATGGCCACACGCTTCACCCTATCCAGTTTGAAGAATTTAATGCGCGGGTGTTTTATTCCGCCTACCTGTTCAACCGCCTGCCCGAATACAACATTCTGCCTGTTGGCGATGAAACCTATATTGAAGCCATGCCCCTTCGCGGTATAAGCAACCGGCCCTTGTTTGATACCTGGCAGGTGAAGACTTACGGGCAGGTGCTCGAAAACTTCTGGAAAAGATGGGGCTTACTGCTCTTCGAGATCATCAAAGACCCTGAAAACCCCGTGAGCTTTTTACTGGATGCCGAGGGTAATTTTAATGATGCAGCAAAGATTGAACTTTCGCGCTGACCTCGTGAAAAAAGTAAGGCAATATACCCGGCACCAGTACCGATGTGATCATTAAACCCGCGACCGCGCCAAAAAAGTGCGCGTCATGATTGATATTGCCCCATTGCTTTTTTGAAGCATAGGAGCAGTAGATCAAATAAAGGACACCAAAAACAATAGCCGGTATCGGGATAGGTAAAAACATCAGGTACATGCTGCTCAACGGATTGAACAGGATATAGCTGAATATCACCGCGCTGATGGCTCCTGAAGCGCCCAGGGTTCGGTAGCCGTAATTATCCTTATGTTTCGCTACCGAAGGAAGGTCAGCCAGGACCATGCTCAGGAAATAAAGCAGACCAAACTGCCAGTGTCCCATCAAATGTTCCAGGGTAAAAGCAAAAAACGTGAAGGTGAACATATTAAAAAACACGTGCATTAAATCCGCGTGGATCAAACCACTGGTGATCAGTGTATACAAATGTTTACCCCTGTAAACATCGGCCGGGTGCAGGATGCACTTTTCGTAGACCGTATCATTATAAAAAGCAATGATCGTAACGATGACGGTTATCGCGAATATGACGCAGGCGACGGGAGCGGTGGTAAATTGTTCCATTTATTGCAGATCGAGTTTGATATCGGTCAGCAGCCTGCCAACCGGGTACCGAAGATAGGTTTTTTCGAAATAAGGTGAATTGCGGTACACGAAGTTTAATTGTGCCCGTGCGCTGCCGGCCAGCTGCGGGTTTTTTGCCTTTTCGTCGTCCAGTTTTTTTCTTAAAGAACTATCCTTTTTAAGCAGGTTAGCAGCGTCGTCTTCAAAAACATAGTCGGAATAACCCTCTTTTTGCCCTAACACCGAGTCAAAAAAGTTCCAGGCAAAAAACGAGTCGACACCCTGTGGCTCCAGCGTTTCGACGATATAGCGGTTCAGCGCCTGGTTGGTGTAAACCACGTAATCGCCCTGGTAAAATTTAACTTTCATATCGGCTGGCTTCAGCTTTACATCACTGTGCACATAATGGCCTTCATAGGGCCTCGGCAACGTTTTATAATCGCCAATATAATACATTTGGAGGTCGAGGGTGGTATCATGGGATAGCCTGCGCATTTTGATATTATTCAGCTTAAATAATTCGATCACTTTTCCCCAGGCCTGCGGAATCACATAGGCTATTGGCTTATCAGCAAATGTGGTCGCTTTATAGTTATCGAAGTATTTGATGGTTTTGGTATAAGGCTGACTGCGGTCGTAGTACAGGCGCGGCAGGCCGCTTACTTCGCTGGTTTTGTGGCCGGCGGTGTAACCCTTAAAAGTAAGGGTATCCCAATGGTCAAAATCCACATCCCAGTCGAGCGCGAAGGTTTTTTGAGCTTTTACCTGCTCGTCAGCCTTGTGTTTAACTTCGCCGATGAGGGTGTGATCGCGCTGGCAGATGTCGATCAGGTGCACCATAAAATCATAGGTAGCGTACACGCGTTTGTCAAACGGTTTCAGCATGTGCGTTTCGGTAATATAGCTGATGATATTATGCTGCGCGGTATAACCCGTCGCAAAACGCGGGGTCTCTAAAAAACTTACTATGCCCGAGTCAGGCGTGGCTTTCCGTTCTTCAACGTAAGGCGTCATTTCATAGCCGCTTTTGGCCATGCGCTTATATAATTCGGGCGAAAGTGTTTTGGAAGTATAATCGGCTAAAATCGGGTTTTGCTTATCCTTTTGCGTTTCTATCAGCGTCATCACATACTGGTAATCGGCGCCGTCGCTGGTATGATTATCCAGGAAAACCTCGGGCTGCCAGGTATTCAGTATGGTTTCAAAAGCTAAAGCATTTTTGCTGTCAGCCTTGATAAAATCGCGGTTCAGATCAAGATTCCTGTAATTCCCGCGAAAGCCATAAGCACGCGGCCCATTTTGATTGATGCGCGATAGCCCGCGGTTCAAACAGCCGTCTATATTATAAACAGCGATGAAGCATAGCACCATATCTTTGGGCAGCCGGTCCTTTTTCAGCAGGTCGCGCACCAGCATCATGGTTGCGTCAATGCCTTCCGGCTCGCCGGGATGGATGCCGTTGTTGATCAGCAGCACTCTTTTATTTTGTTTTTTGATCAGCGCCGGATCAAACACCCTGTCTTTCGACAACACGATCAAAGTCAATGGCTTGCCGACATCGGTCGTACCGTAGTTGAACAATTTCATTTGACTGTACTTCGGAGCCAGGTTTTTGTAGTAGGCAATGATCTCGTTATAGTTGGCGGTATAGTTTTTATCGCTGCTTTTTTCAAAAGGAGTTAGCTGAGCTTTAGCCTGGCTCAAAAAAAGGCAGGCCAGCAGTGCCGGTAAAAGTCGTTTCATTGAGAAGAAATTTTAACAAATATAGTTTTGAGGCTGAATTAACGATGATTGTAATCCAATTTATACACAACCATTTATCTTTTTGCCGGTTTAGAGAGATGCAATTTCTTCCCGCACCTTCTTCGGCAGGCTATTCAGCACCAGGTCATAAGAGTGATCGATCATTTCGCAGAGCTGTTTCCGGGAAAGGCTGCCATCGGTATGTACGGTGTTCCAATGCTTTTTGTTCATGTGGTAGCCGGGGCGCACTTCGGGATGGCGTTCGCGCAGTTCGACGGCCAGTTCCGGGTCGCATTTTACATTAAACTGGGTGCCTGTTGAGATGCTGGTGAGCAAAAAAAGCTTTTCGCCGACCTTAAAGACCAGCGTATCCTCGCCAAAAGGTAAACCCTCGGTTACGCCGGGTTTTGCGAGGCAATAATCGCGTATTTCTTCGATATTCAATTTTAGAAACGCCTGATGAGTTTGTTGAACGAGGTGATATTACCAAAGTAAAATTTGATGCCTATTTGTACCTGCCTGTATTGGTTAGTTGCGTTGTTTTTGAATTTACTCGATGGGTCGTCGTATCCGTCGAGCCCCTCGCCGAATACCAGGTTGTGTACATAGCCGAGATCGATCGCTATATATGGCTCATTATAATAATTGTAAAGCTTAAACTCGTAGCCGAACCGCAGTGGTACGATCATGTTTATACTATTATCTGACCCGGGGAAACGATATGTGGCAGGGCCAAAGTAGGGTAACCCGTTTTCGCCATAATAGATATTGTAGCGTTGTACAATATTGTTGTTAAACACAAAGCCCACGCCGGAGCCGAAGTAAAAGTTTTTCAGGATGTTGAGTATGCCGCTCTGCGAATAGTCTATCACCTCACCCAGCTGGAAGTCGGCATGAACCAAAAATGCTTCGTAATTATTTTTGTATTGACGCCCGTACCTGTCCTTAGAAGGGATCAGGCCGCCTCCTGATAGTGTGCCAAACTGCAATTCCGCGGTAACCGGTATATAAGGGCTGTAGTTATAAATAAAGTTGATATTAGCGCCAATATGCTCGTCCTGCCTGTTCACGTTGGTATAACCGCGCTCATAATTGACATCCAGGCCGATACCAAACTGCTTGTAGTTATAACCCATTTGTGCCTTTGCCAGCACGAAAGAAAATACAAAAACGAAAAGTAAAATGAGTTTTTTCAATGCCTAATTTTAATCAATATTGTACAATCGTTTTAATGGGCATAATTATGCTTGTCAAAAATAAAATTTCTGCCGGTATAATCTCTATTTATGAAACTTAATTCCAAGTTATATTTTTCAGTTACAGAGCGTTTTTTGCGATATGTAACCATTGATACACAATCCGACCCAAATTCAACTACAATTCCGTCGACAGAAAAGCAGAAAGACCTGGGCAGGCTACTTGTAAACGAATTAATTACCATAGGGTTACATGACGCGCACCTGGATGAGTACGGTTATGTGTATGCGACGATACCCTCGAACAGCGAAAAATCCAACGTTCCGGTGGTCTGTTTTTGCTCGCATATGGATACGGCGCCCGATTGCAGCGGCACCGGCGTGAAGCCGATTGTTCATAAAAATTACCAGGGCCAGGACCTGGTTTTACCCGATGATACAACACAAGTAATCAGGCTGTCAGAACATCACGACCTTAAAAACCAAATGGGCAATGATATCATCACTGCCAGCGGTACCACCCTGCTTGGAGCCGATAATAAAGCGGGCGTCGCGGAGATCATGGATGCCTGTTACCAATTGATAAATCACCCGGAGATCAAACACGGAATGATCAGGATACTATTTACCCCCGATGAGGAAATTGGCCGCGGAGTAGATAAAGTCGACATTGAAAAACTAGGCGCCTATGCCGGTTACACTATGGATGGCGAAAGTGCCGGGAATATGGAAAATGAAACCTTTTCGGCTGACGGGGCAAAGCTCATCATCAATGGGATAAGCGCTCACCCGGGTTTTGCGAAAGGCAAAATGCAAAGCGCTATTAAGATCGCCGGGCAGATCATCGCCATGCTGCCGCATGAGTTGTCACCTGAGATGACCGAAGGTAAGCAGGGTTTTATCCATCCCGTGAGTGTACAGGGGCATGTGGAAACAGCCGAGATAGACTTTATCCTGCGCGATTTCGACGAGCATAAATTGAAAAACTATGCCGAAATCATTCGCGAAACGGCAGAAGCTGCATTGGCGAGATTTCCGGGTTGCAGCTATACCCTGGAGGTGAAACCACAATACCGCAATATGAAAGCAATGCTGGACAAACATCCCGAGATCGTAGAATACGGTATGGAAGCCATGAGGCGCGCGGGTTCGGACGCCAGGTTGTGCAGCATACGCGGCGGCACGGACGGCTCCCGGTTATCATTCATGGGACTGCCCTGCCCGAATATCTTTGCCGGAGAACATGCTTTTCACAGCAAACAGGAATGGGTATCGGTACAGGATATGCAAAAGGCCGTTGAAACCATATTGCACTTGTGTGAGATATGGGAGGAAAGATCTTAGTCCGTAAGTCAGGAAGTCCGCGTAAGTCCGAAAGGCAAATTGTGCAAAACTTCATCTTCCGGACTTTCCGACTTATTCGGACTTTCGGACTAAATCATTTCTCAGCAAGCAGATCGTTGGTCAGTTTCTCAAATTCGGCAACAAATTCTGTATAGTACTTACCCGTACCGGGACCATTGAAGCCGGTGTGTATTTTACGGACATCGCCTTTTTTATCGATGATGATCGTTGTAGGAAAGCCCTTGTAATCGGCGAGCATGGGCAGGCTTTTCATCGGATCATCATGGTACATCGTATAACCTGTGATGAGCAAGGGATATGGGACATTGAATTTGTTTTTTACCTGCCGGATCAATGGCTGCGATTTTTTAAAATCCGGGGTGCGTTCATAAGCCAGGCCGATTACTTCAACACCTTTTGAGTGAAATTTTTTGTAGTAGCTAACCAGGAATGGGGTTTCGTCCATGCAGTTCGGGCACCACGAGCCCAACATCTGTACGATAACGACCTTGTTTTTAAAGCGGGGATCGCTTAATGAAACCTTTTCACCATCAACATCGGGAAACGTGAAGGCTATTTTTTTGTATCCGGGCTTTAGATAAGTTAATGAATAAGCGTCAGGTAATTTGGCGTTTGCGTCCACGACCGCAGTCCAATTGGTTACTTCAGCATACTCCGACTGATCTTTCCCGTTGACGAGAGTTTTCGCATCCTTGATATCAGCAATGAACAAAAAGGCATGCCCGCCGTCAAAGGTTGACAGGTACAATTTATTGCCCGCTACGGTTCCTTCAAGGTAGCGGTCATCGCCCGTAGTGGTTAAAAACGTGCCGGATACGTGTGCCCCGACCTGTTTAAACTCACCAACCCGGATATCTTTCTTATTCCCATCACCAAATGCAGCCGACCACCTGCCGGTTATGTTAAAGGCTGGCTTTTCAGCGGTCTTAAAAAACCGCCAGGATTGACCCGGTTCGGCGGTGAAATTCATCGCCATATCTTTGTCTGCATAGTGCTTTATCCACCTGCCGGTTAAGCCTGATCCTGTTGATTTTAATTTGAATTCGGAGTTAAACAGAGGCATGTGAACCAGCACCGAATCACCTTTAAACTTTATATCGGTTACTTTTATTCGTTCGGCCCCATTCATAATCACAAGCTGTTGCCTGCCAGCGTTTTCTTTTACTTCAAAATTAAATGGTAACTCATTTCCGGCAGAGTTTTTCAAAGCTCCGCGCCATACGCCGGTTTTCAGGTGGCTTTGCGCAATTGCCGGGCTAAAGAGAAAGAACGATATTGCTGGAAATAAAAGTTTTCTGAAACGCATCCTGTTAGTTTATTAAATAGTCACTTTTCAAAGTAAACGAAAAACCAACGGATTATTTCAGCACCTCCCTTGAAATGACAATCCTTTGAATTTCAGAGGTACCCTCGTAGATCTGCGTAATTTTCGCGTCGCGCATCAGGCGCTCGACATGGTATTCTTTCACAAAACCATACCCCCCGTGTATCTGTACTGCTTCAACCGTAGTTCGCATCGCTACTTCCGATGCATATAATTTAGCCATTGAACTGGCCTGTGCATATGGCAGCCCGTTATCCTTAAGCCAGGCAGCCTTTAAGCAAAGCAGGCGTGCTGCTTCAATTTGTGTGGCCATATCGGCTAATTTGAATTGGATAGCCTGCAGGTCAGCAATGGATTTTCCGAACGCCTTGCGCTGTTTGGAATATTCTAAAGCCAATTCGTAGGCGCCCGAAGCTATACCCAGCGCCTGTGAAGCGATACCGATCCGGCCGCCTTCCAGGGTTTTCATCGCGAACTTAAAGCCGAAGCCGTCTTCGCCTATCCGGTTCTCTTTAGGAACCTTAACGTCACTGAACATCAGCGAATGCGTATCCGACCCACGGATACCCAGCTTATTTTCTTTTGGACCAATGGTAAACCCTTCCATACCCTTTTCCACGATCAGCACATTGATGCCATTGTGTTTTTTTTCCGGGTGGGTTTGGGCGATAACCAAATAGGTAGAAGCCGTACCGCCGTTGGTGATCCAGTTTTTGGTGCCGTTGAGCAGATAATGGTCGCCCATGTCTATCGCTGTGGTATGTTGAGACGTGGCGTCAGAGCCAGCTTCGGGTTCAGATAAGCAAAACGCGCCTATTTTTTCGCCCTTAGCCAGTGGAACAAGGTATTTTTGTTTTTGCTCTTCCGTTCCGAATTTCTCCAGGCCAAAGCAAACCAAAGAGTTATTTACCGAAACAACCACCGATGCTGATGCATCGATCTTTGACAATTCCTCCATCGCCAGCACATACGATACGGTATCCATACCGCTGCCGCCATATTCCACCGGAACCATCATGCCCAAAAAACCAAGCTCGCCTAATGCCTTAACTTGTTCGGCCGGAAATTTCTGGTGTTCATCGCGTTCGATGACGCCGGGTTTGAGCTCAGTTTGCGCAAAGTCCCTTGCAGCCTGGCGTATCATTAATTGTTCTTCAGAGAATTCGAAATGCATTTTGGTTTTTGGTAATTTGTAGCGCCAAAGTTAATGCTATGCATGCATATTAAAAATAAGGGCACAAAAAAAGAGAACCTTTATACAAAGTTCTCTTTCCCCTAATTAATTTAAACTATTGATTAAACCCAAAACAAAGAACAAATAAACTCAGCTTGGGCGTCTGAGATTTGATATTAAATAAAGTTTTTCATAGGTAGATGAAGCTTTATTTCTTTTTCACAGATTGGACGCAGAGCCGTATTGTTTAATACAAAAGTAAAGCCATATTAAATATTGGGCAACGACGAATACGTCAGAATTTGTATATTGGGGTATTTATTTGTTACATTCAGAAAGAATAATTCGCGTAAAATTATTTATTAGATTGCAGACCGATTGCCGGACAAACCAAAGGGAAGACTATGTTACTAACTGATTTTGAGTATCTTAACAAATCCGAGGACGCTTTTAAAAAGAAGATCGCATTGCAGATAAAAAATTTAAGAAGGCAAAATCGGGTGACCCAGGAAAAATTTTATAGCGAAACAAATATTAATATCGCGAGGCTCGAATCGGGAAAAGTCGACATCCGTTTAGACACCTTACGCAAGGTTTGTTACTACTTTGACGTGTCATTATCAGGCTTTTTTCATGGTATTTATTAGCTAAATCTATTATTATAAACAAACATTTAGCTGTAAGTCCGTTATTGGATACAACGGATGTATATTATTACGAACATTTTCGCTGAAAATATCGGCAAAAAGACGAGGATTTATGCCCATCTGGCATCAATTGCCGGGCTGGTGGGCTGTTAAGTGTCGGCGGCAAAATGAAAACGACTAATCCGCGAACGACCCGGTTCTATAAAAACCCCGATACCGCCGTCAAGCCCGGAGATGATAAAATCTTGTAAACAAGTTGCCGGGACACATAATTTTGCATCTGTACGGGTATATTTGCGCAATGCAAATTTTAGCCATATCAATAGGGCAGCATATTGTCCAGGAAATCAAACAAACAACTTACTTAGAATGGATAGGCGCCTTAACGGGAATCTATTGTGTTTACCTGGCTGCGAAACAAAATATATGGAATTGGCCGGTTGCCATAATTAGCGTGCTTGCCTACACGATTGTATTTTATAAGAGCCAACTGTATGGTGATGCGGGTCTTCAAATTTATTTCCTGGGTACTTGTATTTATGGCTGGTATTTTTGGATAAAGAAAAAGGAACGTCTTGAAAAGCCTGTAACCAGTTTGAGTGGGAAAGAGTGTTTCTGGATCATTATCGTCACCTTAATTCTTTCCCTTTTGCTGGGTTTATTTTTAAAGAATTATACCCCCACCAACGTTCCTTATATCGATGGGTTTTGTACTGCCGTAAGTTTTGTAGCGCAAATTTTGATGACTCGTAAGGTACTGCAAAATTGGGCATTATGGATATTTGTTGATATATGTTATGTGCCGTTATACATTTATAAGAACCTTTATGTTACGGCAATACTTTATATGATCCTTTTAGTGTTAGCATGGTTGGGCCACGTTGATTGGCAAAAGGAGTATAAAAAAAGTACAACTATTCCTATTCAGAATTAACACTTAGGCTGATGGAAGACACCGCCATGCGCCATGCGCCAACCGCTCCGTTAAAAATAGCTATCGTCGGCCCGGAATCTACCGGTAAGTCTACTATGTCAGCCTATCTGGCTAATCATTACCATACGATTTGGGTGCCAGAATTTGCACGGGATTATTGCGCGGCGCTCACCGCACCGCCAACCTGGCAGGACGAGATTAATATGTTTTATGGTCAGCTTGCGCTGGAGGAAGAATATCTGCCAAAAGCCAACAAGCTGCTTATCTGCGATACCACGTTCATAACCGTAAAGATATGGAGCGACTATACCTTTGGCCGCTCGCCGCAGGAAGTATTGGACGAATTGCCCAAACACCCCTATAACCTTTACCTGCTTCTGGATATAGATTTGCCCTGGGAACACGATCCACTACGCGATTTTCCGCATTTGCGCGAACACTTTTTGGAGGTATGGCATAGGGAACTCAAAGATTTGAATGCTAATTACGTCACTGTACCAGGCGAGGGGCAAGAAAGATATGACAGCGCGGTAAAGGCGATAGATGATTTTTTGTTCTCGCTTGATTTAAGCTAGTGGCAGGGTAAACCAAAAAGTGCTGCCTTTTCCTAATTCGCTGTCTACACCGATTTTTCCGTTGTGCTTTTTGATGATCTCCGCGCAAATGTAAAGTCCTAGCCCTAAACCTGAACCTTGGATACCATGGGTTTCGACCCTGTAGTAACGGTCAAATAAATGATTTAACTTATCGGCTGTAATACCCGGGCCTTTGTCCGTTATGGATACTTTGGCCATATCTTCTACTTTTTCAATATATACCGTAATGATTTTTGATTCCGGGGCATATTTAATTGCATTATTAACCAGGTTGATCATTACCTGGTCAATCCGTTCAGCATCCGCACAAATTTGAAGTTTCTTATCACCTTTCGTAATAATAGTATATATGCCTTCAATTCGTATGTAATGGCAGCAATCATCAACTATTTCAGCTATGGTGAATAGTTTTTTATTCAATTGAAGCTGTCCTTCGTTTACTTTCGTTGCATTTAATAGGTCTTCAACAAGGACCGTAACTTTACCTAAACTTTTGTTTGCCTGCCCGATAAGGTTTGGTAGCATGGTATGCGAAGGATTGTCTTTCATCCTGTCCAGAACTTGCAGGGTAGCTTTCAGCGTAGTTATTGGTGTTTTTAATTCATGGCTTGCGATACTTATAAAATCATCTTTCTGTTGCTGCAACAATCTCAATTCATGAATATCAGTCGCCGTACCGACCCATAATAAGGCCTTCCCTTCTTCCTTATTGATCGGCAATAAACGACCCAGGTGCTATCGATAAATGCCTTCCGCACTCTTAATACGAGCTTGAAATTCGCCACCGTCACTACTTTCCCGGATCTTTCTGAATTGGTCCAATGTAAACTGTATGTCGTCAGGGTGAACCGCTTTCCGCCACCCCCATGTTTTGATTTCACCGCAATCCAGCCCCGTATAGTCATGCCATCGCTGATTGTAAAAAGTGACATCACCTTCATAGGTATTTGTCCAGGCTATTTGGGGAATGGTTTCCATCATATTACGGAACCGGTTTTCGCTTTCCGCCAGGGCTTGTGTACGATTAACCACGCGCTCTTCCAACTCCTGGTTTAATAGTAAAAGGTCCTGGTTAATAACCCTAACCGTTTCTTCTTCCTTAATAAGCAATTGAGTTTTGTCATGCAACTCTTCATTCGCCTCCCTTAATTCTTCGGTTAATTGAGCCAGATCTGCTGCACGCTTTTCTTTTTCTTCGTTTTGAATGACCAACTTTCTGTTGGCTATGATCAACTCTGCCGCACGCTTTTCTTTCTCCTCGTTTTGAAAGGCTAGTTCTATGTTGGCGATCAGTAATTCGGCCGCGCGATTTTCCTTCTCGCCGTTTTGAAAGGCGAGTTCGACGTTGGCAATAAGTAGTTCCGCCGCACGATTTTCTTTTTCACCATTTTGAAAAGCCAGCTCTATATTGGCGATGACCAATTCGGCTGCACGGTTTTCCTTCTCCTCGTTTTGAAAGACAAGCTCATTATTGGCGATTACTAATTCGGCCGCGCGGTTTTCTTTCTCTCCATTTTGGAAGACCAATTCTTTGTTTGCAACGACTAATTCTGCGGCGCGATTTTCTTTTTCGTTATTTTGAAAGATAAGTTCCTTATTGGCAATAGCTAATTCGGCCGCCCTGTTTTCCTTTTCTATAATTTGAAAAGCCAGTTCTTTGTTAGCCACGACTAGTTCGGCTGCACGGTTTTTTTCCCCCAACTTTTGAAGGGCAAGCTCCACATTAGCTGCAACCAGTTCTGCCGCACGGTGCTTTTTCTCTTCATTCTGAAAAGCCAGTTCCTTATTGGCAATTACCAGTTCTGCTGCACGATTTTTTTTCTCGCCGTTTTGAAATGCCAATTCCTTATTAGCAATAACTAATTCGGCTGCACGGTTTTCTTTCTCTTTGTTTTGAAAAGCTAACTCCTTATTGGCGATTACCAGTTCCGCGGCGCGGTTTTCTTTTTCGCCGTTTTGATAGGCGAGTTCGATGTTTGCGAGGACCAACTCTGCTGCCCGTTTTTCCCTCTCTTCGTATAGAAATGCAAGTTCTTTATTAGCAATTACCAGTGCATCCGACTTCTTTTTGTCCATATACTGTCCTGCAAAGTCGGTTTTTCTAAAAGATTGGCATTACGGTGGTAGTACCACAATCGTATAGACAAATTGTTTTGATTAATATTAAATAAAACCATTTTAAAAAAGGCTTTTCAAAGGCTTGCTTTAACTGGCAAAATCTTAACCGCAAAAATGAAAATCAAAACCCGCTCTCATAGCGTCAAAAACCACAGATTGGTGAAACAATTCAGCTTTGCAAAATCCGCTATTCGAAATCATCACGGAAATTCTTTACCTTAATTTAATGGATGATGCAACGTTCAAAAATGCGTTGCGTCATATAGTGTGAAAGCTGAAATTTTGGAATCCGTATTTGTCGATAAGCATTATGCCTTAGTGGCCGAGTGCAAGCAGGGCAGTAAAAAAGCCTGCTTTGAGCTCTACCGTTTGTATTCGAAGGCAATGCTGAACGTGGCCTTCCGGATAGTGGGCAGTGTGGACGAAGCGGAGGATGTACTGCAGGATGCATTTGTAGATGCTTTCAACAGGATAAGGGATTTCAGGCAGGAGACGACTTTCGGGTTGTGGCTGAAACAGATCGTGGTGCACAGGGCCATTAATATGCTACGTAAGCGTAAGCTGGAAATGGTGGAGATCGGCGAAGATCAGCTGGAAAATATACCCGACGAAGAAAGCGAGGATGACGGGGAGATACAATATAAGGTGGCGCAGGTTAAAGAATCGATGAAGCAACTGCCCGACGGTTACAGGGTAGTGTTATCATTATATCTTTTAGAGGGGTATGATCATGAAGAAATAGGACAAATACTGAACATATCAGAAAATACCTCGAGAACGCAGTTCCTGAGGGCGAAACGAAAACTAAACGAGATATTAATAAAAAGAGGAATATCATCATGAGCAAGAGATTGGAGGATTTTGTTAAAAACAACCGCGAACAGTTTGACGACCTTGAGCCGTCCGCTGATCTGTGGAGCAGGATCGAAAAACATTTACCGGCTGCAGGGGCTGCCCCTCAAAAGCGCGAGGCGAAGGTGTTTTCGCTGAGCTTTGTGCTGAAAGTGGCGGCATCGGTTATCATCGTTATGGGTGTGGCTTTCGCCTTGTATATACGCAATGAAAAAAGCAAAGGGGTCGACCTGGCATCGATCAACCCGGTTTATGCCAAACAGCAGGTGCAATACGCGTCGATGGTCGAATCAAAGATGTCGGAGTTAAAGTCCCTTACGAAGAATGATCCGGAAATGTACCAGGAGTTCTCAAAGGAGATAGCGAAGATGGATTCAACCTATAAAAGACTCAATAAAGACCTGGCCACCAGTCCCAACCGGGAGTATGTATTAAAAGCGATGATCAGGAATTTGCAGATACAAACACAGGTGCTGAACCAGCAACTGTATATTATTGAACAGTACAACCAAATGAAGAAGGACACCAAAAATGACACTAAAGATATTTAAACCATTTACAATGATAGCCCTGCTGCTGACGGCCGGGCCGGGCTTTGCGCAGGATACAACGTCGCGTAGCGGGAAGCATTCCGAAAGCATCGTGAAATTAAGCGGCCTCAACCTGGATATTGACATGCACGAGCTTAATGTAGCAATGAATGATCTTAAAATCGGTTTGAACGACGGACTAAAAGATCTGAATAGTAGTCTTCGCACGCTTGGACCTGAGATAGCGGGCTTTGTGAGCGACATCAAAGTAAATATTAATGATGATAACCTTGATGAAAAAGTGCAGCGGGGCGATATCAGTGAAAAGGTAAAGAATTATAGCAAATCTTACCCGATGGATGCCAACGACCGGCTGAATATCAGCAACCAATTCGGCAAAGTGATCGTGAGCACCTGGAACAAAAACGAAGCGCAGGTGGATGTGCAGATCAAAAGCTATTCAGATGATGACCGCACAGCGCAAAAAATGATCGATAACATCGATATTTCCGACAATAAAAGCGGCGACCAAATATCGTTTACTACCAACTTTGGGCATGGCGGCGGCGGTTCGATATGGAACCTGTTTAATGTTCAGAATGATCACCACAAGGTTGAAGTGAATTACACGATCCACATGCCGGCAAAGAACGCGCTTAGTATTCGCAATAAATATGGTTCGACCGAAATACCCGATATGGATGGCAGGGTAAGCATTGATTGTGCTTATGGCAGCTTCGCAAGCGGGTCGCTTATGGGTGCAGATAACCAAATAAACGTTCGTTACGGCAGCGCAAAATTGGAGAACCTTACCTCGGCTGATGTCAATGTAAGTTATGGCAGCCTGGATATGGGTAATGTGAGCAGCCTGAATGCGGGTCTGCACTATTCTTCTGCCAGGATCGGTAAGATAAAGAATTCAGCCAGCATCAACGGGCACTATGCGGGGGGCATTAAGATTGAAGGCCTGGATAAAGACTTCAAAAGCTTTTCCTATAGTTCCAGCTATTCGAATCTGACTGTTGGGATAGACAATGGCACCAACGCCAATTTTGATGTAACAGTAAGGTATGGCGGTTTTGACTATGGCGGCGTACCCGTTGAGGTTACGGAGAAAACGCCTTCAGACGATAGCAAAGGCTGGAAGCCCACCAAAAATTATAAGGGGCACATCGGTAAAGGCGGTGGCGGTACTATTAATATCAGCACCAGCTATGGCGGTGTGAAATTTGAGTGAATTTAGAACCAAGAGTCAAGGATCAGGAGTCAAGATTAAATTGTCTTGACTCTTTGCTCTTGATTCTCAATATACCCTGCACAATAATCCTTTTAAATATTCCCCCTCAGGGAACGAGGCGCGAACAGGATGGTCCTCGGGCTGGCAAAACTGGTAAATGAATTGTACTTCTTTACCGGCATCCAGCGCGGCCCAGGCCAATACCTGTTTAAAGGTATCGATATCCATGGCGCCCGAGCAGGAAAACGTCGCCAGCAAGCCGCCCGGCTCGAGCAGGTACATCGCCAAACGGTTCAAATCCTTATACGCACGTGACGCTTTATCCAAAGCCGATCGTGAGGGTGCGTACTTGGGCGGATCGAGAATCACCACATCAAATTTTTCGCCTTCTTCCCTAAATGCCCGCAATTGCTTATTCACATCAGATTGTACAGTCGTGACTTTTGAAGCATCCAATTTATTCAGACCTATGTTCTGCTTTAAAGTTTCGATGGCCAAAGCCGAGCTGTCTACGCTGGTTACCGATGCGGCCCCGTTTTTTAAGGCGTTCAATGTAAACCCGCCGGTATAGCAAAAGCAATCGAGTACCTTTTTGTCTTTGGAGTGATTGGCTACGATGCTCCGGTTATCGCGCTGGTCGCAGTAAAAACCTGATTTTTGCCCTTCGGCGATGTTAATGCCGTAAGTAACACCGTTTTCGATCACCTTAACCAGTTCGGGTGGATGTTTGCCAGCTAAAACCTGGTTGAGGGTTTCCAGCCCCTCGTGTGCCCGGGAACTGGCGTCGCTTTTATCAAAAATGCCGTCGGGCTTTAGCAGTTTTTGCAGTTCGTCGATTATCACAGGCATCACACGTTCAATACCCGATGACAATACCTGCACGGCTAAATAATCTGCGTATTTATCAACGATCAGTCCGGGTAAATAATCTACCTCGCTAAAAATAAGGCGGCACGTATTATTAGCTTTATTCAAAATATTGCCACGGCTGTTTACAGCCGTGGCTACCCTTTTTCGAAACCAACTATCATTTATCTCCACACTTTCATCCCACTCCAGTAAACGTAAAGCAACCCGCGACTGGGCGTTATAAAACCCATAGGCCATAAAATCGCCTTTGTCATTCAGCAATCTTACTATATCACCGTTGGCAGGTTTTCCTTTTACCCTTTCAATCGCCCCTGAAAACAGCCAGGGATGACGATGCAGTACTGCCTTCTCTTTACCCTTTTTTAATATCACATCAAACATGGCTGCAAAAATAGGCCGAAAGTCGGGAAGTCCGCAAGAATAAATGAGCGATCTTACGGACTTTCCTACTAACAATATCCTGTAAATCAATTAATCCTTTAATCGTGTTCTTGTTTCTTTGCGGGTAAGTGGCTAAGTTTGCGCCTCAAATGAAAGATCATGGCTAAAGCATCCGATGTAAAGAATGGCAATATCCTTCGCTTCAACGGCGAATTGGTGCAGGTAGAAGAATTTATACACCGTACGCCGGGTAACCTTCGCGCGTTTTACCAGGCGCGCATGCGCAACGTAAAAAGCGGCAAACTGGTTGAATACCGTTTCCGTACAGACGAAGAAGTGGACATTGCCCGCGTTGAAACCAACGATTACCAATATCTCTATGAAGACGGTAAGGACCTGGTTATTATGGATAATGTAACTTACGATCAACATAATGTTCCAAAACAGCTATTCGGTAACGCGGTTAAATTTTTGAAGGAAGGCATGAACGTGATCGTAGCCTTTGAAAGCGAAGAGCCTATTATGGGCCAGATCCCTAACTCTGCCGAACTGGAGATAACTTATACCGAGCCTGCCGTAGCAGGTAACACTTCAAGCGGCGCGTTGAAGAATGCAACTGTGGAAACCGGCGCCGAAATAAAAGTGCCTTTGTTTATCAATATCGGCGACAAAGTGAAAGTTGACACGACTACCGGTTCCTATGTTGAGCGGGTAAAATCGTAATATCATTATATGACAAAAAGAAAGGCCTCCAATTGGGGGCCTTTTTGCTTTTAGTCGATGGGCTTGAACATCCGGTTCCACCGGATTTTATTAAAAAACTCTTTAGTCGAATCGGTACTCATAACCGTAATCAGTGCCTTCCCGATAATATGATCCTCCGGCACATAACCCCAAAACCGCGAATCCCATGAATTGTGGCGGTTGTCGCCCATCATCCAGTAATAGTTCATTTTAAAGGTATAGCGGGCGGCCTTTTTGCCATTGACATAAATATCATTACCCTTTACATCAACCTTGTTGTTTTCATATATCTCAATGGCGCGGCGATATAGTGTAAAAGTGGAGTCGTTCAAAGGAATGGTATATCCTCTTTTCGGTATGACCAGCGGGCCAAAATTATCTTCGTTCCACTTGAACTTATTGCTTCGCGGAAACACTTGTGGATCAGCTTCACCCGGTTTCTGGATATAAGGTTCAACGCTTTTGATGTTCGAATAGCTTTTGATCTCGGCCAAATGCTCTTGTGGAATAACCATGTCATATATATTCGGGGCCAACTGCTGGCGCACTTCGATATTGAAATCCTCCAAAAGCTGCGGGTTAATACCAGTGCCATTGGTAGTCACCAGGTACGAGGTTTGTTGCTTGACCGCATTTTGCGCCACCTTCCCGTTGATATAAACCTGCCCGTTAACTATGGTAAGCCTATCGCCGGGTGTGGCCTGGCAGCGTTTGATCAGGGTAGTACGCTCATCGACAGGGATACCTTGGTCAGCGTCTTCTGGTTTGTTGAAAACCACCACATCGCCTTTTTTTACTTCGGTAAACCCGGGCAAACGCCAATAAGGCAGCTCGATCAGGTCCCAATAGGATCTGCTGCCGAATACCTTAGGCTCGACAAAAGGGAAGGCCAAAGGCGTGTTGGCAATGCGCGGTCCGTAGCTGATCTTGCTTACAAAAAGGTAATCGCCGGTCAGCTCGGTGCCTTCCATCGAACCGGAAGGAATGGCGTAAGCCGAAAATAACAAGCCGCGAATGAGAGTAGCTGCGACTACGGCGAACACGATGGCGTCCAGCCATTCACGTGTTTTGGACTTTTTCTTTTTCTCGGCTTTTGGTTTTCTTTTGAGGCTGAATTTCCAGTTCATAAGCGATAGTTTACTATCGCTTAGATGGGAAAGTGGGTGGATTGTTACAGAAAATATCTAAACCGTTCTTAGCTTAGCACCTCCTCCAGCACTTCATGCGATTTGATATGGCCAAATCCCTCAACATGCAAAGCATAGTACTCCAATAGCTTTTGAAGCAGGTAGCGCCGTTCATCATTGCTGAAAAGCAGCCGGCCCAGACTTTCAAAATTGCATTGCAAAAGCTTGCCAAAATTCTGCGTATGCGGCGGTGACAAATAATAAAAGCCTTCGGGTTTGTAACGGCTGAAGGTGCCGGCTTTCATATCGAAATAGTCGGCGCCGGTTACCGCAACTTGCTCGGGAAAAAAACCTAAATAGCGCGTGAGTCGGACCAAAAAAAGCAGATGGAAATTAGCCAATCCTTCGCTTTGATGATCGAGCCATTCAATGGCATTAAACACAAAATCAAATAGGTTTTCATCAGCCGATTGCTGTCGCACTGCCTTATACAACACTTCGTTCAAAAAGAGAACCATACTGCTTTTGATAACATCATAAGGAATGGTCTGGAGTAAGGGTGAGTTTTTGAGTTCGGAGACGCGTTGTACCTGGCCGGTGTTCTTATGATAAACTACCATATCCAGCAAATGCAGCGGCTGCAGCATATTGCGGCTAATTTTGGCCTTCGGCTTTTTTACGCCGTTGATGATATAAGATTGCAGCCCGAACTTTTCGGTAAACACCTGCACGATCACGCTGCTTTCGCCGTAATCAGTGGTTTTAAAAACGATGCCGCGGGTTTTATGCAGCATGGTGGAGGTATAAAATAATTTTCGGTACAAAAATCACCAGGCCAATCACCAGCGCGGTGATGGCGGTTACCAGTACGGCCGCCGCGCACATATCCTTTACCCGGCCCGCTTTTTCGTTGTATTCAGGCGATACCAGGTCGACCAGCAGTTCAATAGCGGTATTGATCAATTCGGTCAGGAGCACCATGCCGATGCAAAATGAGATCCAAAGCCATTCGGCAGTTGAAATATGGAGCGCATAACCCAGTAAAACCGCGATTACAGCGCAAACCAAATGCACTCGGAAATTGAGCTGTGTTTTGGCAGCATACCCAACGCCTTTGAAAGCATAACCGAAGCCTCGGATGAATTTGTTCATAAGAAAGTCACGAATTACACGAATAAGAAAAGACACGAATTTACACGAATTTAAATTAGTTTAATTACCCTAAATTCGTGCAATTCGTGTTTTTTATGGATCTCAAACTCAAAGATAAAGTCGCCCTGGTCTTAGCCGCCAGTAAAGGCCTGGGCCGGGCATCGGCATTTGCCTTGTCTGCTGAAGGTGCTAAAGTGGTGATCTGCTCGCGCAACGCAGATGAGCTAAAGAAAACCGCCGCGGAAATTCACAAACTAACCGGAAACGCGGTGGTGTCCATACCCGCAGATGTATCTGACAGAGAACAGGTCATCGACCTCATCAAAAAAACAGCTGAAACCTTCGGCGGAATAGACATCCTGGTAAATAATGGTGGAGGCCCCCCGTTTGACAAGTTTGAGAATTTTGATGATGAAGCCTGGCAAAAGGCATTTGAGCTAACCCTGCTCGCTTTTGCGCGGACCAGTCGCGATGTGCTGCCATATATGAAGAAAGCAGGAAGCGGACGCATCATCAATATTATCAGCGGATCGGTGAAGGCGGTTTTGAACAATGCAGTACTTTCGACGGCGATGCGTATGGGCGTGGTGGGTATGGCCAAGTTGATGGCCGATGAATTGGGGCCTAACGGTATCACCGTAAACAATATCGCACCGGGATTGATCCTGACCGACCGGGTAAAAGAAGTGCTTCCGAAAGGTGTAGACGTGGAACAAGCTATGAAAGAACGAGCTAAAACTATACCTGCGGGCCGTATTGGTAAACCCGAAGAATTGGGTGCATTGGTGGCTTTTTTAGCTTCGGAACAGGCGGCTTATATTAGTGGAACGACCATACAGATAGACGGCGGGGCGAGCAGGGGAATATTATAAATTTAATTGGCTTTAAAATAATCCACGATCGCGGATATGCTGCTGATGACCGCCGCCAGCATTAATCCTATTCCGGCGCCCATAACAAGTTGCTTGTATTCAGAGCCCTGCAGGGCCGGAATTGCCATCGAGGCGGAAAAGAGTATTACAGCAATCAATATCAACAAAATCGTGCGTCTTACTTTACTTTTCATGGCGGCAATTTAACTTTTTAACGGTAAAATTCCCTATTTTTGCAACCTCTAAAAATTGAGGTGGAACATATTGATGTACAAGGAATATAAGCAGTTAAATTTATCGCAGATCGGCAAGGATGTGCTCGACTTTTGGAAGAAGAACAACATCTTTGAAAAAAGCATTACCAGCCGGCCCGAAAATAATCCCTACACTTTTTACGAAGGGCCCCCTTCGGCTAATGGTATGCCCGGCATCCACCACGTGATGGCGCGTTCTATTAAGGATATTTTCTGCCGTTATAAAACCCTCAAAGGCTACCAGGTAAAGCGCAAAGGCGGTTGGGATACGCACGGCTTACCCATCGAGTTGGGTGTTGAGAAAACTTTAGGCATCACCAAAGATGATATTGGCAAAAAGATTTCCGTCGAAGATTACAACGCAGCCTGCCGTAAGGAGGTAATGAAATTTACGGACGTCTGGAACGACCTGACTGAAAAGATGGGCTACTGGGTCGACCTGAACGATCCCTATATCACCTATAAAAACGAATATATCGAAACCCTTTGGTGGATACTGAAGGAGCTTTACAATAAGGGCATGCTGTACAAGGGCTATACCGTCCAGCCCTATTCACCCAAATCGGGTACGGGTTTAAGCTCGCATGAGCTGAACCAGCCGGGTACCTACAAAATGGTGAAGGACACAACCGTTGTGGCGCAGTTCCATTTAAAGAATGATCAGAAACATCCCCTGATGCCTTTGCTTTTTGAAGGCGACGAGGATACCGTGATATTAGCGTGGACGACTACGCCATGGACGCTGCCGTCTAACTGCGCATTGGCCGTAGGTGAGGATATTGACTATGTTAAGATCAAAACCTTCAACCCTTATACATTTAAATCGGTTAGCGTTATCCTGGCTAGAGAATTGGTGACCAAATATTTCAAGGCTGAAGGTGAGAACGCTTCATTCGAAGATTATCAGGAAAACGATAAAGCGATCCCATGGAAGGTAGCTGCCACATTTAAAGGTTCTGACCTTGTTGGCTTGCGTTATCACCAGTTGATGCCTTACGTAACCAATCCCGACCTGGAAAAAAATGCTTTTCGTGTGATCCCGGCTGATTTTGTAACGACCGAGGATGGTACGGGTATCGTACATACCGCTTCGGTTTTCGGTGCGGACGACTTCCGGGCTTGTAAGGAGCAAGGGGTTCCATCGGTGATGGTGCTTGACGAAACCGGCAAAGAAATGCCGCTGGTTGACAAACAGGGCCGCTTTGTAAAAGAAGTGACCGATTTCGCCGGCCGGTATGTAAAGGAAGAATATTACTCGAAAGAAGAGCGCGATGAGCCCGGCTTCAGGGCTACGGATGTGATGATCGCCATTAAGCTCAAAGAAGATAATAAGGCTTTTGATGTACGCAAATACGAGCACAGCTACCCGCACTCGTGGCGTACGGATGAGCCGATATTATATTACCCGCTGGATAGCTGGTTCATCAAAACCACGGCGGTAAAAGACAAGCTGGTCGAACTCAACAAAACCATCAACTGGAAACCTGAATCCACCGGAACGGGCCGCTTTGGCAACTGGCTGGAGAATCTGGTGGACTGGAACCTCTCGCGTTCACGTTATTGGGGAACGCCGTTGCCGATATGGCGCGAGGAAAATGGCAGTGAAGAAAGATGTATTGGCTCTATAGAGGAGATCGAACAGGAAATTGAAAAATCTATCGCCGCGGGTTTTATGCCGAAAGGGTTTAAACTGACCGATATGCATAAGCCTTACGTGGACGATGTGATTCTTGTTTCTGCAAAGGGCAATAAGATGTTCCGTGAACCCGACCTGATCGACGTTTGGTTTGACAGCGGCGCCATGCCTTATGCGCAATGGCATTTTCCTTTTGAAAATAAAGAGCAATTCAAGAACGCTTACCCGGCTGATTTTATCGCCGAAGGCGTTGACCAAACCCGCGGCTGGTTTTTTACGCTGCATGCCATAGCGGTAATGCTAAGCGAATGCAGCGACGAGATCAAAGCGATCAATAAAGAAGTCGGCAACAAAGGCGTCGCATTCAGGAATGTGGTATCCAATGGTTTGGTGCTTGATAAGAATGGCAACAAAATGTCCAAGCGTTTGGGCAATGCTGTCGATCCGTTTTCGACCATAGAAACCTATGGCGCGGATACGGCCCGCTGGTACATGATCAGCAACGCATCGCCCTGGGATAACCTGAAGTTTGATATGGAAGGGCTGGATGAGGTGCGCCGCAAATTCTTCGGCACGCTTTATAACACCTACTCCTTCTTCGCGCTGTATGCCAATATCGATAAGTTCACTTATAGCGAGGCCGATATTTCTATCGATAAACGTCCTGAGATTGACCGCTGGATCATTTCTTTGTTGAATACGTTGAGCAAGGACGTCGATGCGTTCTATGCCGATTTTGAACCGACGAAAGCGGCCAGGGCTATACAAGAGTTTGTGGATGAGCATCTGAGCAACTGGTATGTGCGCCTCAGTCGCCGCCGTTTCTGGAAATCGGATGATTCGGAAGATAAGTTATCGGCGTATCAAACATTGTATACCTGCTTAACGACCATCGCCAAACTGATGTCGCCTATAGCGCCGTTCTTTGCCGATAAATTGTACAACGACCTGAACAACGTCACCAAAAAGGAAAAATTTGAGTCGGTACATTTGACTGAGTTCCCTGAACATAATGCCGAGCTGGTAAATAAGGCTTTGGAGGAGCGTATGCAGTTAGCTCAGGATATTTCATCGCTGGTGTTATCGCTTCGTAAAAAAGTGGGTATCAACGTCCGTCAGCCTTTAGGCAGGATATTATTGCCAATATTGAATAAGAACTTTAAGCACCAGGTTGAATTGGTAAAAGAGCTTATTTTATCTGAAACAAATGTCAAAACTATTGAGTACATTACCGATGCTTCGGGATTCATCAAAAAGAAGGTGAAACCCAATTTCAAAGCACTCGGGCCAAAGGTGGGCAAGGATATGAAGGCGGTGGCAGATGCGATAGTGAACATGGATCAGGATACCCTGACCTTATTTGAACAGACAGGTACTTCAATATTCGAAATTGGAAATTCGACATTCGAAATTTCAATAAATGATGTCGAAATAATTGCGGAAGATGTTCCCGGCTGGCAGGTAGCGAATTTGGGAAAACTAACGGTGGCATTAGATGTTAATATATCCCATGAACTAAAGCAGGAAGGGCTATCGCGCGAATTTGTCAACCGGGTGCAGAATTTGCGTAAGGATAAAGGCTTTGAAGTGACCGACAGGATAAGGGTCAGCTTCAAAACCGATGCACGAACGATCATCGACGCAATAGAAAATAATTTATCCTATATTTGCGCCGAAATTTTAGCCGATACAATATATCTTGACAATCAACTTAATACGGGCGATACCGTATTAATAGACGAACATGAACTATTGATCTATATAATTAAAATATAAATGAAACAGGAAACAGAAAAAACCAGGTATTCTGACGTGGAGCTTCAAGAATTTAAGGAGCTGATATTGGATAAGTTGCGGATAGCGAAAGAAGAATTAAATGCACTGGCTTCGTCCTTAAGCTCACCTAATGCGAACGGCACAGATGACACAGCCGGCACTTATAAAACTCTGGAAGACGGCTCGGCTACGCTGGAGAAAGAATCTATTAACCAGCTGGCAGCGCGTCAGAAAAAATTTATCGAACAATTAGAGGCTGCGCTGGTACGTATCGAGAATAAAACCTACGGCGTTTGCCGTGAAACAGGCAAGTTGATACAGAAAGAGCGCCTGCGCGCCGTGCCGCATACTACGCTGAGCATGGAGGCCAAACTGAAACAGTATTAATGAAGGCTGCTTATACCAAACCCTTTCTGCTGGCCCTTATTGTGATCGTTGCCGACCAGGTCATCAAAACCTGGGTGAGGACGCATATGGATATAGGCCAGGATCTTCCTCTCCTGGGGAACAGGGGAATGCTTCATTATACCCTGAATAACGGGATGGCATTCGGGATGGAATTTGGCGGGTCGTTCGGGAAGTTGTTTTTGACCCTTTTCCGCATAGGAGCGGTTGTAGCCATTGGCTGGGGTTTAATATACCTCATCAAACATAAATATCATCGCGGGCTCATCATGACCGTCGCATTGATATTTGCCGGGGCTTTGGGAAACATTATCGATTCCACTTTTTACGGCATCTTGTACCAGAACACGCCATTGTTTCATGGGGAGGTAGTGGACATGTTCTATTTTCCCTTGCTGAAGGGGCATTTTCCAGGCTGGTTTCCGTTTTGGGGCGGCGAGGAATTTATCTTTTTCAGACCGGTGTTTAACCTTGCCGACTCGGCGATCTCGGTGGGAGTGATCCTGATCCTGATCAATCAAAAGCATTATTTCAAACGACAGGTGTCCGAAATAAGCACCCCGAACAGCGAAGTGGTGGAAGAGTAACTTGCTTATAAGTTAAATGATTTTTGTAGAAAGTGCTTTATTTTAAAAATAGGGCACTTTTTTATTTACAAACAGTTGAAAAAAATACCGTGAAAACACGGGTTGCGCGATTAACTAAAATTTTATTCCTTTATAAAAAACGAGAATCTAAACTTTATCCCCAAAAAGGAAAGACAATTGCAACTGATGCAGTTGTCTTTTTGCTTTTAGCGCTTCTCTCCCATCGACTTTTCCCTAACCGCTTTAAATTCCGATCCATTTTTCCAGCCCGGGAAGGTATCGCCGTTGGCCAGGTCGTTACCCAGCCTGAAAAGCAGGTTGGCTACCTGAGCCATGCCTGTAGCATCCATTTCGGGCGAGTAATTGTCAGATGGCTGATGGTAATGGTTGGCCACATAATCATCCTGCTGTTTTTTGGCCCAGCCTGCTTCATGTGTTTTGCTGATGAGACCGGTATTCATGTCAAGCGCCGGTACGCCCACTTTGGCAAAATTAAAGTGGTCTGAACGGTAATAACCGCCGGCGCCCGGCTTGCTATCGCCGACAACAGTCAGGCTGTCCTCTTTGGCGTATTTTTCAATATAACTTTCCAGGTCATTTTGGCCTTTCCCGGTTATCGAGATATCTTTCGTTTCGCCATAGTCGCCTAAGGCATCCATATTCAGGTTGGCCAGCGTTTTGTTCAATGGATAGATAGGATGCGTGGCATAATATTCCGAGCCTAATAGCCCTTGCTCTTCCCCGGTTACCGCAAGAAATATAATTGAGCGCTTTGGTTTGTCCTTTTCGGTTACAAAAGCTTTGGCCATGCTAATGAGCGACGCAGAGCCATCGCCGTTATCTACCGCGCCATTGTAAATACTGTCGCCTTTGGCGTCGGGCTTCCCAATACCGAAGTGGTCCCAATGCGCGGTGTAAATAATATATTCACCCGGATCTGCCGAGCCTTTCAGCACCCCGATCACATTGTGAGAAGTGGAGTATTTTAGCTTATTATGTATGGTTACGCTTACGTTCATATTCAGTGGTATCGCTTTAAAGCCACGCTTCCTGGCAATCGCCCGGAAATCACCCGTAATACCAGCCTGGGCAAATAATTTTTTGGCCGCGTCTTCGGTCATCCAGCCTTCTACTTTGCAGCGATCCATATGTTTATTGCTCTGCTGCAGGTATAGCCTCGCACCCGAATTGCTGCTGCTTACTACTTGCCAGGGATAACTCGCCGGTTCGGTTTGATGAACGACGATCACACCCGCAGCACCCTGCCTTGCGGCTTCCTCATATTTATAGGTCCAGCGGCCATAGTAAGTCATCGTGTCTCCCTTAAATAGTTTAGGATCGCCTGATTTAAACCCGGGGTCATTTACCAGTACGACCACCGTTTTTCCTTTCACATCCAGACCGGCATAGTCATCCCAATGATATTCTGGCGCAACCACGCCGTAACCTGCGAATACCAGCGGCGAGTTTTTCAGGTCGATCTCTCCCAGCTCCTGGCGCGAAAACGCGACAAAATCGGTGGTGGCGTGCAAAGTAATAGGCGACTTGCCCCCGGTAATGTCCATTGTTTCTGACGGACTGCCCTTGATCTCGACCATAGGTACTTCCTGGAAGTAGCTGCCATTGTTGCCGGGCTCAAGGCCGGTCTGTTTAAATTGTTGCGAAATGTAGCGCGTGGTTCTAACCTCGCCTTCAGTGAACGGCTTGCGGCCCATCAGCGAATCATTGGCCAATACAGCAATATGACTTTTAATGCCCCCGGGGGTTATCGGACCTGTTGATTTTGAATTGCGATGGCACGCAACTAGGACAGAAGCTGCTAAAACTAGCAGAGTGGTGTTTTTTATCATGTTAATTATTGGGTCAGCCTCAAATTTAATAATGTTTATTTCTAATGCAAGAGGTGCTGTCTAACAGCATTGTTACAAAAAATATTTATTTCATATCATTAAACCATAGGTTTATTTAGCGCCACTATATTTCCTGCCAATAAAAATAACTTGCTTATTGGGTAACTTATTTCGAAAATTCAGTGTAACCTTTCATATTTTTTTTCGTAAAATATTGATGCAAGCGTAACCCTAACGACTGCCCTAATTTGCCCTATTTATTTACTTACTGATTGACAGGCACTTGACAAAATGAAATAGACGTATTATCTTTATTATTCCGTAAACTGTTTTATCATGATTCACTTTAGGTCCGAAAGGGTTTTACTGGTTGCACCGAACATATTTTCGGTACAGCTATTAGACAGCAACAAACAGATCAAACACATTACTTCAGTCGATCGCGTTTTCCCTTGCATTTATGAAATGATCCCCAACCTGATCGTTTTTGATTATGACTATTTAAGTAAAGACCTGGAGAGAATATTACGACGAATCCGCACCAATCCATATTATAATAAGATCAAGATATGTTGCTTTAAAAGCGGCCAGAACAGGAAGATCGATGAATTTCTTAAGGTTTTGGGCGTAAACCACGTGATCTATAAAGATGAACTGCACAATGCTTCCAAAAGCACCATCAGTCACGTTAAATCAATAATGGATGCAAAGGTGGCCGACCTGCTGGTTAACGCTGCTTTCTAATCTCTATTATCAATCAATCCACTCGAATTTGGTGTACGGCACCAATACATCGGGTATTTTTATTCCCTTTTCAGTCTGGTTATTTTCTAGCAATGTCGCCACTATACGCGGCAGCGCCAGTGCACTTCCATTTAAGGTATGGGCCAACTGTGTTTTACCCTCGGCGTTGCGAAAACGTAATTTGAGACGGTTGCTCTGGAAAGTTTCAAAATTTGATACACTCGAAACTTCCAACCATCGCTGCTGCGCCGCACTCCAGGTTTCCATATCATAAGTTAGGGCAGAGGCGAAGCTCATGTCACCACCACACAATCGTAATACACGATACGGGAGGGCTAATTTTTGCAGCAGTCCCTGCACATGCTGACTCATTTGTTCCAATAGTTCGTATGAATTATCAGGGTGTGCAATTTGCACGATCTCGACTTTATCAAACTGGTGCAGGCGGTTTAACCCCCGTACGTGTGCGCCGTAGGAGCCCGCCTCGCGGCGAAAGCATTGCGTATAAGCGCAATTCTTTACCGGCAGTTCTTCCGCTTTTAATATTACGTCCCGGTACAAATTGGTAACGGGCACTTCCGCAGTAGGTATAAGGTATAATTTGTCTTCATTAATATAATACATCTGTCCTTCTTTATCCGGCAGCTGCGTAGTACCGAAGCCAGACGCTTCATTCACCACTAGCGGCGGGATCACTTCAGCAAATCCTGCTTTTTCAGCTTCATCCAAAAAATAGGCGATCAACGCTCTTTGCAATTTCGCGCCCTTACCCAAATAAACCGGGAAACCCGCCCCCGTGATCTTTACGCCCAGTTCAAAATCTATCAGCTTATATTTCGTGGCAAGTTCCCAATGCGGCAGCGCGTTATCAGGCAAATTAGGCTTAGCGCCATTTTCCAAAACAACTTCGTTATCCTCGGGAGTTAAACCTTTAGGGACAGACGTATGGGGTAAATTGGGCAATAAAACCAATTTGTTCTGTAAGCTCTCTTCGATACCGGCCAGCACGTCGCTCAAAGTTTTAATGTCTTCTTTCCATGCCCCGGTTTTAGCTTTGATGTTTTCAGCCTCATTCTTTTTGCCCGAACGCATCAGTTCACCTATCTGTTTGGCCGCTGCATTGGCTTCCGCGGATACGTCATCGAGCCGTGTTTGGGTCTGGCGGCGGCGATTGTCCAATTCTATGACCTCGTCAACCAGGTCCAATTGTTTGAAATTTTTTACGGTCAATCGCTCTAAAACCTTTTCCCTGTTCTCGCGGATATAATTAACTTGCAGCATTGATATTAATTTTTGGCAAAGATATAATTAGTTCATGGTTTATAGTTCATGGTTCATAGCTCGAATTGCAAATGACCGGCTATCCCTTCAACTAAAAATGCCATGATCTGTGAACCATGACCTATGAACCCAACGGGTAAGCTCTACTTAGTCCCAACCCCAATCGGTAACCTCGAAGATATGACCTTCAGGGCGATTCGCGTTTTGAAGGAAGCCGACCTGCTGCTGGCCGAGGATACACGCACATCAGCGCCATTATTAAAGCATTTTGGGATAGAGAAAAAGGTTTTCGCGCACCACCAGCATAATGAACACCAGTCATCCAGCGAGATTGTCCGGTTTCTGAAGGAAGGCAAAAATATCGCCCTTATATCAGATGCCGGAACGCCCGCGATCTCAGACCCCGGATTTTATTTGATTCGCGAAGCATTGAAAAACGATATTGCGGTGGAATGCCTGCCCGGGGCCACGGCATTCGTGCCTGCGTTGGTTAATTCGGGTTTCCCCACGGATCGGTTTTGCTTTGAAGGGTTTTTGCCTTTAAAAAAAGGGCGTCAAACCCGATACAAAGAACTGGCCAAAGAGGAAAGAACCATAATTTTGTATGAATCGCCGCACAGGTTTGAAAAAACGCTTGACGAAATGGCAACCTATTTCGGTAATGACAGGCAAATATCTGTTTCGCGCGAATTAACCAAGGTTTTTGAAGAAACTGTGCGCGGTACAGTGGCCGAAGTAAAACAATATTTTGAAACGCATCCAGCCAAAGGCGAATTTGTGATTTGCATAGCACCACCAAAATCTAAATGAAGAAGAACATCCTCCTATCCATATTCTCCGGTTTGCTGCTTTGGATCGCATGGCCGCCCACGCCCTATGCTACATTTTTTCTTTTCGTGGGATTCGTACCCATGCTGCTGGCGATAGAAAATATCATCCAATCGGAATCGACCAGGAAAGGGAAGAAAATTTTCTGGACAACCTTTCTCGGGTTTTTTCTATGGAACACCTTGTGTATTTATTGGGTGTACAATGCGCTGAAAGAGGGTAACTCCATTGCCGCGATACCAGTAAGCCTGATCCCTTATGCCCTGGCGCCATTGATCATGTCGGCATGTTGTTGGTTATATTACCGTTTGCGGCGTATCGCCAGGCGTAATGTCGCTTATTTGGGGTTGATATGTTTTTGGGTGGGCTACGAGTATCTGAATCAAACCTGGGACCTTAACTTTCCATGGATGAGCCTGGGCAACGGCTTCGCAGTGAGCCACAAATGGGTGCAATGGTATGAATATACCGGCATATATGGCGGCACTGTTTGGATTTGGATAGTAAACCTGATGGTCTTCATCACGTATAACGAACTACATAAACCACGTGCCAAAACGGCCAGGTTGCGTAAAATTTTGGCGCTTGGCTTGCTGGTGCTGCTGCCTATAGCATTTTCCCTTTATCGCTACCGCACCTATCATGAACAGAGCAATCCCTCCAACATTGTAGTGGCGCAACCGAACATCGACCCTTATATGAAGGAAAGTGAAATACCGGCAGAGAGGCAGATCAGCATCCTGACAAATTTGTCCGATTCATTAGGGCAAAGGAACACCGAGTTTTTCATTTGGCCGGAAACCGCAATACCAAGTCTCCTGAATGAAGATGCCATACGAAATCACCCCTATTTTCAGCAAGTTCAACGTTTCCTGGATAAGTACAAAAACGGCAATGTGCTAACGGGCGCTGAAACCTATAAGGTTTACAACTCGCCCAAAACAGGTACAGCGATTCCGTACGATCCACAAGGCAATCAATACTACGATCGCTTCAACGCCGCTATGAATGTTGAAAATTCAGCCGAGGTACAATTTTACCATAAATCCAAATTGGTACCCGGCGTCGAAATGCTGCCCTTTGGCAACGCATTGTCATTCATGAAGCCCGTTTTTGAGCACCTGGGCGGTGCAACAGGCGGTTATGGCAAGCAGAACGCGCCGGGCGTGTTCTATTCACAGAGCGGCATTGGTGTTACGCCTGCTATTTGCTACGAATCCCTTTGGGGCGAATGGATCGCGACAGGCGTGCATAAAGGCGCCCAGTTTATCGCCATTATCACCAATGACGGCTGGTGGGAAAACACTTCCGGAAAGGACCAGCACATGGATTATGCGAAACTAAGGGCGATAGAAACACGACGCTGGGTTTGCCGTTCGGCCAATACGGGTATCTCGGCTTTTATCAACCAGCGCGGCGACATCGTTCAGCAAACCAAATGGTGGACAAGGACGGCGATTAAACAAGATATCAACCTGAATTCCGATCTTACCTTTTATGTGCTGCACGGCGACTATATTGCAAAAACCGGGAGCCTGCTGGCAATCGCCGGTGTATTTTGGGTGATCGCGGCTAAGGTAAATTCGAGAAGAAGGAAAAACGTTAAGGCTGCCGCCTAAGTTAAATCGGGCTCACGGCTTAAGATAAATTGCATCAGGTCGTGTATCGGCTGACGGATGATCTTCCCTACTTTGATCTCGTTGCTTTCGCAAAGGCGAGTCAGTTCATCGGCAAAAACGTAGGCTATTGACCCGACGAAATTGCATTTATAGCGGTGGTATTGAGGATACGATTTGATATTGGTTTCAATAAATTCCAAAAATCCGCGGGCCAATAATTCCTGCCCATATTGAGAGTCCCGGATCTTGCCGATGAATTTAGCGAACGAAGCCAGGTAAAAATTTCCACCTGGTTTCTGGTAAACATTAACGATCACAGTTTCCTTATCAACTGTATAGTCGGCCGAAAACAGGGCTTGCACATCGGCCGGCATATCTCCGTATAGATAATCGGTAACCAATGCCTTGCCAAACCAACTGCCCGAACCTTCGTCGCCCAAAATATAGCCAAGGCCATGTTTACCCGCGTGTACTTCTTCCCCGTCAAAAAAAGAAATATTCGACCCGGTGCCTAATACGCAGCAAAGCCCTTTCTCGTGCCCGCAGGTGGCGTAGGCGCTACCCAATAAGTCGCTGTCGACGCTGATATAAGCTTTCGTAAACAGGTGACTTAAAGCGTTAGAAACGATCTCGTGCCGGTCCGGGCTCGAGCATCCAGCGCCAAAAAAGTAAATCTCGCTGACCTCGGGCGCGTGACCGACAAGGTCGGCGCCCTGGTCCTGCAGTACTTTTATCATTTCCTTTTCTGTAAGGAAATAAGGGTTTAAACCGCCTGTTCTGAATTGTAGAGGTTCCTGCCCGGGAATAGCAAGCAACCAGTCTGTTTTGGATGAGCCGCTGTCAGCAACTAAAATCATGTAGAAATTTCGTCGAGCGCTTTTTGGGTAAGCGGTTTATGAAGAAAATGCGTGATATACTTATTATTTAGTGATTTCCTCAGGTCGGTCGGGTCAAGTGAAGACGACAGCATGAAAATTTTAATATTGTCTTTTTCTTCGATATCGAGCTTATCAAACTCCTGCAAAAATTCGAATCCTCCCATCTGTGGCATACGGATATCCAGGAAGATCACATCAGGCTTGATGCTGCCGGAACGCAACGAAGCCATAGCCTCAGTGGCCGAATTGCTAACAATGATCTTCTCTGCAAAGTTGCTGCTTTCCAGGATGCGGCGCGTGACAAAATTATCGATGTAATTGTCGTCGATCAGCAAACAGGTTTTATAATGATTTGACATCCACCTCAAAAATAGCTTTTATAAGAATAAAAAAGAACCCGTGTTGATTTTTATTTACATCTGCAAATGGCTGCTGTTTTATGTATCCTTTATTTTACATGCTTAGCCAGTGGCACTTAGAGATCGATTTTAATTTTTTATAAATTGCGCCCATGAAACTATTACCCATTGCAATTTTTTCACTAATCTTATTTTCTATGAATTCAGCCAATGCCCAAACTTCAGGCTCAGTCAATATTTCCTACACGGTTGCTTTTCCTGAAGCGCAGGCCCATTATGCTGAAGTTGAAATGGATATCACCGGTCTGCACCAAAAAACACTGGACCTGAAAATGCCGGTTTGGACGCCCGGCTCATACCTGGTTAGAGAATTTTCCAAAAACGTGGAATCATTTACTGCAGAAGCTAAGGGCAAATCCATTGAGGCGAAAAAGATCCGCAAAAATACCTGGCGTATTAACAGTGAGAACCTCTCGTCGATTAAGGTCAGATATAAGGTTTATGCATTCGAACTCTCGGTTCGTACCAGCTATATTGACGCCTCGCACGGGTTTTTATCCTGCACGGGCATGTTTGTTTATCCCGATGGCATGCTGCACCATCCGTCAACGGTGCACATTGTGCCTTATAAAGGCTGGACCACGGTTTCTACCAGTTTGGAGATGGTGAACAACGATCCATTCACGCGCCGCGCCCCCGATTACGATATCCTGTACGATTCACCTATTGAAGTGGGTACGCAGGATGTATTTAGTTTTGATGTTGGCCATACTCATTATGAAGTGGCCATGGCCGGCGGCGGCAATTATGACAAAGAAAAACTGAAGGCTGACATGCCAAAGATCATAGAGCACGAAGCCGCGATTTATGGCGAGAACCCCAACAAGCACTATGTTTTTATCATTCACAATACGTCCAGGGGCGGAGGCGGTCTGGAGCATTTGAGTTCTTGCGTACTGGGTGTAGCACGCGATAATTACGCCACAGAAGCCGGCTATCGCGGTTTTCTGACGCTGGTCGCGCACGAGCATTTCCATTTGTGGAACGTGAAACGTTTACGGCCCATTGCTTTGGGACCATTTGACTATGATAACGAGAATTATACGACGGACCTATGGATAGCTGAAGGTTTTACTGCCTATTACCAGGACATCATTGTACGCCGTACTAATCTTTACCCCGTAGAAAATTACCTGTTATCGCTGGCAAACAACATCAATTACATTTCGAACCAGCCGGGCAATAAAGTAGAAACTTTAGCTGAGGCCAGTTATGATGCCTGGATAAAATTGTACCGCCCGAACGAAAATACCGCCAACTCGACGATCAATTATTATAATAAAGGTGCCATGACGGCCCTGATCTTCGACCTGGAGATCATCAACGATACCAAAGGAAAATATTCGCTGGATGATGTGATGAAGTATATGTATAAAACCTATTATAAAACCAAGAAACGTGGTTACACGGATAAGGAATTCAAGCAGGGTCTTGAAAAGTTCGCGGGCCGCAACCTGGATGAGTTCTATAAAAATTATATCTATGGCCTGGCTGATATCGATTTTGAAAAATACCTCAGTTACGCTGGATATCACCTGACTGACGAATTAGCCGGAAATAACGATCCCGCCCTGGGAGTAGCGACAACAACAAGTAACGGGAAAACATATGTGAACGGCGTTACGCGCAACAGCGCTGCATGGATTGACGGTATAAACGTGAATGATGAGATCACTATGATAGACAGTGTAAAAGTTACTGATATGAACACGGTGCTGAACGGCAAAAAGCCCGGAGATAAGATCAATGTAGCTGTATTGCGCGACGGTTTGCCTTTAACTATACCGGTTACGCTTCTCAAGAAAATGCAGATCAAATACAAGATCGAGAGTGTTGCACAACCCACCGAACAGCAAATGCTGGTGCGCAAGAAATGGTTAAGCCTGTAAATTTAACCCCGATCTTTATATCACCCAAAGCCACCTTAAAGGTGGCTTTACTGTTTCTTTCGTAACTTTTTAAAAACATTTTGACCAGCTGGGTTTTTATAATACTGAAAAACATTATAAACAAAAACCATCTGCCATGAATTCAATTTTGTATATCGTAGCCATTGTGCTCATTATAGGCTGGGCCCTGGGGGTATTCGTCTACTCGCTTACCGGGCTAATCCATACGTTGCTTATCATCGCTATTATAGCGATCATCTTAGGGCTGATCAGGCGACCCACAGCAATTTAGTTTAACATAATTCGGAGAAGTCCCCCCAACATACTGTCGGGAGGACTTTTTTATTTTGCTTTTTGGCCCAGTGAGAACCAGTTGCCCGAATCATCCTTAAACAACGCTTCAAATCCATAAAATTCCTGTTTGGGCGCTTTTGTAAACTCAACACCCTTGCCTTTCAACTCCTCATAGGTGGCCAGCAGGTCGTTACATTCAAATACGCCAAAACCGAATGTGCCTTTGCTCACCAGGTCGCGCATCTGCTGTGCCGATTCTTTACTGAACATCATACCCTCATTAATTGCCATCAGGGCAATTTCCAGGTCGGGTTGTTCGGGCGCGCAAACGGTGAGCCACCTGGCGCCGGGGCCCATAGGCGCATCGGTATGAACTTTAAAGCCCAGCTTATTTACATAAAACTCATAAGCGCTGTCCTGGTCGAGCACAAAAATGCTGACGTGGTTTAATCTTGTTATCATGTTTGAAGTTTTAATGGTTGATGCAGCAAAGATCAGCAGCCGGTTAAATTCCAACTTCTTTAAAATTGCTATTTTTTGTCCAGCCGTTGCTTTCGGCAAAACAGTTGGGTATAAATTTAAGCGGGGCGGCTTTGATCTCTCTTTTGATCCTTTGTTGTTCCTGCTGATAAGCGGAAGGTGTTATGCCTGCGATACGTTTAAACAATCCCGTAAAGGAACTTACGCTATCGAAGCCAACAGCATGGCAAACTTCTGCAACCGGCATATTTTCCTGTAGCAGTAGTTTTGAGCGCTCAACTCTGACGAACGTTAGATACTGGTGAGGTGTTTTTGCGTATGTTTTCTTGAATAAGCGTATGAAATGGAACTTGGAGAAAAAAGCTTCATCGGCTATGTTATCCAGGTCGATATTTTCGGCGTAGTTCACGTCAATGTATAGCTTGGCCCTCACGATGCGCCGGTATAAATATACTTTTGGGTAGCTCTTCTCTGTCATAACCAGGTTGTCTACTCAAATCTAACTTTTATTGCCGAATTGACCTAAAACAAAAAAGGCTTCCCGTCTACCGGAAAGCCCTTGCTTTTTTGAGCGTTTCGGCTTATTTCTTTTCAGATTTGGCAGTTTGGTTAATACTGGATTCGGCAACCTGGGTAAGGGTTTCGTCCGCTTTCTTTTCTTCCTGTAATGTGGCGTTTAAAAGTTCGGCGGCTTCGTTATAGCCAAGTACGGAGGCCAGGGTTTTCAGCGTGCCATAGGAAGCGATTTCATAGTGCTCCACTTTTTGTGCTGCTGAGATAATTCCTGCATCGCGCGTTATACTTCCCTTTTCCGTTTCGGCAACAATCTCGTCGCCTTCTTTGATCAGGCCGGCCATAGCTTCACATTTTTTTGCTGAGGCCCTCTCGCCGATGGATTCAAAAACCTGTTCCAGCCTGGTAACATGGTTCTCAGTTTCGGAAAGATGGTTTTGGATGGCAGTGCGAAGTTCTTCAGTCGTGGCGGCTTTTGCCATTTTGGGAAGTGCTTTGGTCAAATGCTGCTCGGCCCAATAGATGTCTTTCAATTCATCTATGAATAATTCGTTTAATGCTGAGTCGGTGACCTCCTCGGTCATTTCAGTGTGGTTTGATTTTGAAGTTCTCATAAATTGATGTTTTAATGTACATTATGAGAACGCGCAGAGAGGGGGTCTGGTTTTAACTTCTAAATAAATTACTTGATTTATAATTATTATTCCATGGTCATTATGATTTCTTCAATAGTTCAAGCGCCTTTTTCAGGTCGCCTTTGTTTTTGGTGAGATGTTTCCAGGGATCGTCTATTTGCTTTACCCTTTCCTTCATGTTAAAGATGGTATAATCAGATAGTTTCAAGCTGTTATTTACTTCTTTCCAATGCAGCGGGGCCGAAACCGTAGCACCGGGCTTTGGCCGGACCGAATACGCGCAGGCGATAGTTTGGCCGCGGTGGTTTTGCAGGAAATCAATATAGGTTTTGTTCTTCCGTTTGGCGGGATTGCGCTCTACGCTGGTTATCCCGGGTGACTCGTCGTGGATGATATTGGCGACGTATTCCGCAAACATTTTGATAAAATCATAGTCATATTTCGCACCCACGTAACAATAAACATGCATACCTTTTGAGCCGGATGTTTTGATATAAACATCCAATTTCATCCGGTCGAAAACCTCTTTGGTTTTCAGCGCCACTTCGACGGCTTCGGTAAATGGCACATCGTGCGGGTCAATGTCGATCACCACATAATCCGGGTTGTCAGGTGTTTTGTAGTTACTTAACCAGGGGTTGATCTCGATGCAGCCCATGTTTACCATATACAGCAAAGTCGCCGTGTCTTTACCAACAATATAGTTAATGTTTTTATCATTACTTTCCGAATACAGGGAAGCCGTTTTGATCCAATCGGGCAGATGCGCCATATCATTGTCCTTCTGGAAAAACCCCGGACCTTCGATACCATTCGGCTGGCGGCGCATATTGATGGGCTTATCTTTTAAGTAAGGCAATACCCAATCGGCCATGTCCCGGTAATAATTGAGCAATTCACCTTTGGTGATGCCTTCCTGCGGCCAGAAAACCTTATTCAGGTGCGAAAGTTTGAGTTTTACCTTATCGGTTTCGATGATCTCATCATCGGCCAATTGTTTTTCAGGCGTTTCCATAACTACGTTTTCTTTGTTTTTATCTATTCGCAGTCCTTTATAAACCGGTTGCCGCAAATGCCCGTCGCCGGTCCATTCAGCATACCATACTTCACATACTAATTTCGGTTTTATCCAGGTGATCTTTGTGCGCTGGTGAACTTTTTCGGCAAACGGCTTTTCATCCGTTTCCAGCGGGTGCATCTTGTCATAAAGTTCTTTGATCGATCGTTCGTTGAACCCGGTTCCGCAGTTGCCGATATACCGGATCTTATTACCTTCATTGATACCCAGCACCAACGCGCCGAAATGCTTCCTCGACCCGGTCGGTGCGGAGTAACCGCAAATAATGGCTTCCTGTGAGTTTTGCAGCTTGAATTTAAGCCACCTGTCCGAACGTTTGCCGCTGGCATAATGGCTGTGCCCGTCTTTCCCGATGATACCCTCCCAGCCTTCTTTTTGTGCCTGCTTAAAAAGGGTTGTCCCCTTGTCCTCTGCATGTTCATTATAAATGATCTTTTTGCTCTTCAGCGGAAGCACTACAGCTTTTAATAATTCTTTCCTTTTCAGCAACTCCATGCCCCGCAGATCATGCCCGTTGAGTTTAAGCAGGTCAAACACATAATATTTGAGGCCGGGTGTATTTTTATTAGCATAATTCTGGATATCCTGGAAGCGGCTGCGTCCATTTTTGTCTTCAACTACAAGTTCACCGTCAAGTACGGCACTTTGCTCAATTACCTTCAGTTCATCAATAATCGTCTTGTAATTCTCACTGAAATCAATGCCGTTGCGCGAGATCAGTTTGGCGTTTTTCCCGGTGTACCCTATGGCACGGTAGCCATCCAATTTTCTTTCATATACCCATCCGTGTTTATCAAATACCTTAGGCTCCAGTTTGGCCATCATGGGTGTATAAGAACGATCGCCATCATGCTCCGTTTCTGCTTCCGCTTCGGGGTCAGGACTTTTTTTTTCCGCCGACCTTTGTTTTCCGGGAAGTTGAGTTGCTTCACCGTTCTTATTATTGAGCAATTTTTTGACATCGTCCGGCACCAATTCCTCGCTGTTGTAGGCTTTATGCACCGCGAACTTATCATCATGTTTGATCAGCAGCCATGAATTATCTTCGGCGCTATGCAATTTGACGAGGACAAATTCCCCTTTGAGTTTTTCGCCGTTCAGGCTGAATTTCAAATCACCCGACTTTAGCCCGGCACGCAGCGTTTTTACATCGTCTTTCCTGTCTTCGGCAAGCGAGGTATAAGTGCCGCGATCCCATATCATCACGACACCCGCACCATAATTTCCCTGCGGAATAATCCCTTCAAAATATTGATAATCCAGCGGGTGGTCTTCAACCATCATAGCCAAACGTTTATCGCCGGGGTTCATGGAAGGGCCCTTGGGCACCGCCCAGCTTTTCATCGTGCCATCCAGTTCCAGCCTGAAATCGTAATGCAAATGCGAAGCATGGTGGCGTTGTACTACAAACCTAAGCCCCTTTCCGGTACTTTTGCCGCTTTTGGGTTCCGGTGTTTGGTGAAAAATACGCTTTTTAATATATTCCGCCAGGCCCATAAACTAAGCTCCCTTCTTGGTATTGAGACTTTGCATCAATTGATCGTACAGGTCGTCATTCTTCGTTTTATGCGGTTTGAGTTTTTTGATAGTCGGACGCTTGCCTTTCGCTTTGGCCTCGATGATCTTCAGCAGCTCTCCATGGTAATCGTCTTTGAATTTCGATACATCGAATTTTTCTTCGTATTGTTTGATCAGCGCCAGCCCCATATCCAGCTCTTTCTTACTAACGCTGATATTGTTATCGATGTTCAGGTCATCCATGCAGCGAATTTCCTGCGCGAAACGGATATTGGTAACCACCAGCACATGCTGCAGCGGGTGAATGATGCACAGGTTCTCGTTATTTCGCAACACAAAACGGGCCAGACCCGCCTTACCAGACTTCTTCAGTGCTTCAACCAATAGTGCATAGGCTTTATTATTTTTGGTCTCCGGCTCGGTGTAATAGGATGTTTCATAGAACATCGGGTTTACCTCGTTGAGCGTCACAAAACTTTCAATCTCTATTACTTTGCTTTTCTCGGGCGCCGCGTCCTCAAAATCACGTTCCTCAAGGATCACATAATCGTCATCAAGTTTATAGCCTTTGACGATCTTTTCGTAGGGCACTTCCTTATGCGTGTTCTCGTTTACACGCTGGTAGCGTATACGGGCATGGTCGCGGCTATCGAGCATGTCCAGTTCAAGCGAACTGGTTTGTACAGCCGAATACAATTTAACAGGGATGCTTACCAGCCCAAAACCAATAGAGCCTTTCCAGATCGATCTCATAATCAAACTAAATTAATATTATTAGTATAACTAAAAAGTGACCAAAACGGTTTTTCAAGATGATAATTATCAAAAAAGCAAAACATTGCGATTCAGTCCTTAGCCAGCACCGAACGGTAAAGGTTGATATATTCATTTACCATTTTTTCCTGCGAAAATTGTTCCATACTCCATTGACGACAGTCGGTACGGTTAAGCCTCTTAATGTCAGCCACAACTTCAGCGGCTTCATCAACATCATTAACCAAAAAACCGGTTTTCTTATCAACAATAAGCTCCGGCATCGATCCGCGGTTCAAGGCTATTACGGGTGTGCCGCAAAGCATCGCTTCGGCTACGCTCAGGCCAAAAGGCTCATCAAAATTGATTGGATGCAACAACGCGAGCGCGTTGCGCATCAGCTCATTTCTCTTCACAGGCTCAGCTTCGCCAATGTAAATTACCTGGTCGCTTAAAAGGGGCGCTACCTTATGTTCGAAATACGAGCGATCCTGTATTATGCCCGCCATCAGTAATTTCCTTTTGGCTTTTATAGCTATTTCGATAGCTTCCACGGTGCCCTTATCCGGGTGGATACGGCCGAAATAAAGCAGATAATCGCCGGGAACACTTTGAAACTCAAAATCATTTGTACGAATGCCATTATAGATGGTAGCGGCGTAGGTAAGCAGCGGGCTCCGGTCAGCGTTGCTTATGGCTACGTAGCTCGAATGCTTGTTATATTTCTTATATACAGGTAATATTCTGGACGAAGAAAAGCCGTGTATGGTAGTAACCATCGGAGTTTTGATCAGTGCAGAATAGGTAAGCGGCAAAAAATCAAAATGATTGTGAATAATATCAAAACACGGTGCCTTTTCCATCAGGTTGCTGATATGAAGACATTCGGCCACCTTGGCGTCCTGCGAGCGGTCTTCCTCGTACCCACGTTCTATTACCGCATCAAGTTTACCGCCGGTTATGGAGTCTGCGGTTGCGAAGAGCGTTACGTCTATTCCATTGGCAACCAGCCCTTCGGTAATATTGGATGCAACCTGCTCCCAGGGCCCGTAATGTCTCGGCGGAGTTCGCCAGGCAACAGGGGCCAAAATAGCTATCCTCATTCAGTAATAGCCCCTTCTATATGTATCGATTTCATCATGATGTTAATAGTAGCCTATTAACACCAATAGTAATATTAGGTTTGGTTATAAGAAGGCGCTCTACCGAATTACTTTACATCGTATTTTTTCGCTATTCCCGGATAAACCACATCCATGAAATCATTAGCCTTACCGCTGCGGTCAAAAATGCCCTCCCAGCTACCGAGTGGTTCCCAGATAAATGAACCCACAGCTTTGCCATCGGGCACATTAAAAGCAATATCGTTCACTTCGCGTTTCAACTGCGAATATTCGGCCACCATCACCTGCTGCGGGTAACGTTTGGCCAGGTCGGCCATGTTGTTTTTAAGGTCATCGAGCGTACCATGCCATCTTGGGTAATAAGAAAGGCCGATCACATCAAAAGGCACATTACGCGCTTTCATATTATCCAGGAAGAAACGAGACTCCTGGTTTTGCCCGCCCAAGGCAATATGCAGCATGATCGTCGTCGAAGGGCTCACTTCCTTTACTCCCGTTACCCCGGCATAGATCAGCTGCGCCAGGCTATCCAAATTATTGATAGCGCCATCGGGCCATACCATGCCGTGGTTGATTTCGTTACCCACCTGCACCATATCCGGCGCAGTACCCTGGTCTTTTAATGCTTGCATGACACTCACGGTATAATCATGCAGCGATTTTTTCAGTGTTGTAAAATCCTGTCCAACCCAGGCAGAAGGTTTATTTTGCTGCTGCGGATCGGCCCAGTAATCGCTGTAATGAAAATCAAGTAGAAACTTCATTCCTGCTGCCTTAATACGTTTGGCCATCGTTTCAGTATGCGCCAGGTCACAAAAACCTTTATTCGGCGAATAGCCTTTCGGTTGAGCAGGATCGACAAAAATACGCAGGCGGATATAATTAAAGCCATGCGCTTTCATGATCTCGATGGCGTCGCCGGGTGTACCCTTGTCCGAAAATTTCACACCGCGGTTCTCTATTTCCGGCAAAAAGGAAATGTCCGCGCCTATTATTTTCTCAGTTACTTTTTTGGGGGTGTATTTGGCCGCGGTGACCTGGTGCGGTTTACCTGGCTGTATCTCGTGAATTTCCGTAGAGCCGGCGAATAAAGTATCCGATTTCGCTTCAAATTTGATATGACCGATGGTGGTACCCGAGGTGAGCGTCACCCATAATATGCCGTTTACTAAATGTGCCTGTGCGCTGGTATCGCTCACTTTCTTATCCGCGTCACTGCTGTTATTAGGACCGATCTTCGATATTTTCGCATCCCCCTGCAGCGAAAATTTGATGAGGTTGGTAGCTCCTTTCATTTCTGCGCCGGTGGGGTCGATGGCTACCACCCTCACCGAGATATTATCCTTGCCGTTGGCGATAAAGGTGGTTTTATACGGGGTTATTTGCACCCCGCTCCGCAAGCGGCGCTGCTGCGCATTAGCATTGGTTAACGATAAAAGAACTAATGCCGATAAACACAGGCCGGTTAAGAATTTAGAGGATGTTTTCATAGATTTTATCGTTTTGTAGAGACGCATCATTATGCATCTCTGACCATTATTTAATGTTGTATTCTTTGGCTATCCCGGGATAAACATTGATCAGGTCGTTGGTTTTGCCATCCTTGTCAAAAAATTGCTCCCAGGTGTTGATAGGTTCCCAGATAAATGTGCCCACGGATTTGCCACCTGGTAAATTTAGCGCGATATGATTTACCTCCTTCTTCAGGTAGGTATATTCCGCAACCATTACCTGCTGCGGGTAGCGTTTAGCCAGGTCGTCCATATTGTTTTTCAGGTCGGTAAGCGTGCCGTGCCATTTTGGATAATACGACAAACCGATCACATCAAAAGGAACTTTGCGTTCGGCCATGGCATCGAGCCAAAAGCGCGACTCGGTATTCTGGCCGCCCAAAGCAATATGAAGCATGATGGTCGTTCGCGGACTTACAGCCTTCACTGCGGTGATACCAGAGTAAAGGAATTGCGCCAGGGTATCCAAATTGTTTATTGCGCCGTCCGGCCATATCATGCCATGATTGATCTCGTTACCTACCTGAACCATATCCGGCGTGGTACCCTGGTCCTTCAGTTCCTGCATTACTTTTGCGGTGAAATCGTAGATCGACTTTTTCAGCGCCGGGAAATCTTCACCGGCCCATGCCGAAGGTTTGAACTGCTTGCCGGGATCCGCCCAGGTGTCGCTGTAGTGAAAATCTAAAAGGAATTTCATGCCCGAAGCTTTGATACGCTTCGCCATCGCTTTGGTATGCTCCAAATCGCAAAAACCTTTGCCGGGCGAATAGCCTTTTGGCGCTGCCGGATCGTTGAATATCCGCAAGCGGATATAGTTGAAGCCATGCTTTTTTAATATATCAATAGCATCATCCTGAACGCCGTTGTCTGAGAATTTGATGCCCCGGCTTTCCAGTTCGGGCAGAAAGGAAATATCGGCACCTAATATTTTACCATTTACTTTATGTGGTTTATAATCTGCTGTTGTAACCGGGTGCGCAACGCCCGGCCATACCGCTTGTATGTCTGTAGAACCTGTCCATAAGCTATCCGCTTTGGCTTCGAACTTGATCGCACCCCTTTGCGGGGTGGTTTGCACGATCACATCGCACCCGCCTTTGTAAACCTTCGTTTTCCAAACGCCGTTGTCAGGAGCATCCATTACCGTGTTATCGTTTTTTTTGATAGCGATAATTTTGCCCTTACCCATTGCCGTGAATGTCACCAGGTTATCCGCCGATTCGACCGTCTTGCCTTCGTTATCGATGATGTTAACCCTGATCAGCGCAGTGTCTTTACCGTCAGCTATCATCGTCGTCTTGTAGGGAGTAATTTGCACCTCAAAGGGCTGTCCCGGTGAGCCCTTGGTCCTTCCCTGCGCCTTAACGGATGAAACATAAAAAACTGTTAAAAACGCGAGTAATGCGTATGGGAAGGTTTTCCAGAACATAGTCTTTTAGTTGGTACATCTAAAGGTATAAAACAATTGTAAAATTGACAATTATTATTCGAGGAAAATTGGATTATCACTAATATTTTACAAGAAACATTACCCGGTCTTTTTTGGCGACAGGCGTAGCCATTTCACCAGTTGCCAGGCAATTTCAGCAGAAAGCAATGCACCAATAGCAAAAATGGCGGGTTTAAAGCCCCCGTCTGCTGATAAAAGTGCGCCGGATAACGCGACGATGTAAACACCGGCGGGTAGCAGGGTCATTAAACGCAGGCCGCCAATACCCAATCGTATTTTGAAAGGGCGATGCTTACCCGGTTCGGTGACGCGGAGGCGGATCAGCGCGATGTATTCTAAAAATAAGCCTGCGCCATATACGATCACATCGATAATAATGAGCTCTTCAAATTTCCAAAGCACCATCAGGCTCACCACTAGCGCGCATATGATAATAGAAACGTAGGGCGTATTGAACCTGGGATGCAGGCGGTTAAACCATTGCGGCAGCAGGTTGTCATCGGCCATTACTTTGGGTACACGCGATACGGACAATAATACCGCAGCAAAAATACCAAGGTAACTAGCCATGCCACCTATAGCGATAATTACGCCAAGCCAGCGCCCGCCGAGCAACTGCCCAAGGGCCGGGAAGCCCTGGTCGGTTAATATGGTGAAACTGATATTCGATTGCTGGGCGACGATGATGGTTAATACATATACCACCATCACCAATGCAAAAGCGGCGAATATACCGACAAGGTAGGTTCGCACAGGCTTTTCAACTTCCCCGGCATAGGTGGTCACATTATCCCAGCCGAGGCAGTTCCACATGACAACGTACATCCCCATACCCAATGACGGAAAAGCAATGCCTTTCAGTGATGGCGAAGGGATCGCTATGGCCGCGGAATGGTGATTAAAGAAAACGACGATAAGGATGAGCAGGGGCACCAATACGATAACGCCCAGGAACAGGGAAATCCTTCCAACCGGCATAATACCCAGTAAATTAAGTCCTGCCATTGACCAGATAATGAACAGGCATATCGGGATCTTATAGGTATCGATCTCCGGGAAAAAGAACGCGCCATAGCCAACGATGAAAACAGGATAAATCGCCAGGTCGACGAAAGTATAGAGCCAGGTCCACCAACCCTCGAAGAACCCCCAACGCGTACCCAGTGCATGCTTAACCCACCGGTAATAGCCGCCTTCGACGGGCATCATGCTGTTCAGTTCGAGCACGGTAAATATGGCAGGTACATCCCAAAGCAGGGGTGTTACCAGCAAAAGCAACAGGGCGCCGCGACTGCCCGCATGGCCGAGCAAAGGTTCAAGACCGTAAGGACCGCCGGAGACGGTAAAAAAAATGACTGCTATCAACGGCAGCAGGCGTATCTTTCTTTTTACGGCGGAAGCGGGCATCCGATAAAAATATTGTTTTTACAGGTTATATTTGGATGAAATCCTGTTTGGTGAAAAAATCTGTCTTTTTATTGATAATACTGCTTTGTGCTTTTTTTACAGGCAATGCCCAGCCAAATGGTACACGCTTTCATGTAATAGCGTTGTATGAAAATGGGGGCCACCATATCGAATATTCCAAAGCGGCAAAAATATGGCTGGATAAACTGGCTGCTGACAGCAATTTCAGTATCGACTATATCCGGAATACCGATAAGATCAATGAGGAATTTCTGAGCCATTACCAGCTTTTCATCCAACTGGATTATCCACCCTATGGGTGGAAGCCGGATGCGGTTTCGGCTTTTGTGAAATATATAGAAGAGGGAAAAGGCGGATGGATCGGTTTGCATCATGCTTCGTTGTTAGGCGAATTTGACGGATACCCGATGTGGGATTGGTTCCATAATTTTATGGGCGGTATACGCTGGAAAAACTACATTGCCACTTTTGTGCAGTCGCAGGTGAACGTGGAAGACAGCCAGCACCCGGTGATGGAAGGTGTGCCGGCGTCCTTTATCGTCAAAAAAGAAGAGTTCTATACCTATGATAAAAGCCCGCGGCCGAATGTGCATGTGATTGCTAGCGCTGATGAAAATACCTATCAGCCGAACTCAGATGTCAAAATGGGCGACCACCCGGTGATATGGACCAATGAGCACGTTAAAGCGCGAAACGTGTATATTTTTATGGGACATTCGCCTATCCTGTTCGAGGACCACGTTTACATGAAGATATTTTCCAACGCTATTTTTTGGGCAGCGGGTAAATAATCAACATTTCTTTTCATTGGTGTTAGAACCCGAAATTTATCTTTTACTATCTTTCCACGATCAAAAGACATAACGATAAAATCATGACAAGGGACGAAATCTTCGGCTATCAGCCGGATCCAAAATATAAAAAGGCTGTTGCCTACTTCAGCATGGAGTTTGCTATAGACCAGGCATTAAAAACGTACAGCGGCGGCCTTGGCTTCCTGGCAGGCTCGCACATGCGCAGCGCGTATGATCTAAAGCAAAATGTGATCGGCATAGGGATGCTGTGGAGATATGGCTATTACGACCAATGGCGGGAGCTAAATGCCGATATGAAAGTTACGTTCATAGAAAAAGGCTATTCTTTCATACAGGACACGGGCATTATGTTCACCGTACCGGTGCACGATTCGCCGGTGTGGGTGAGGGCATTCTTTTTGCATCCGAAGACATTTGGGTCGGCGCCGGTATTTTTGCTTACTACAAACCTCAATGAGAACGACGAACAATCGCGCGCTATCAGCTATAGATTGTATGATTCGACAATATCAACACGCATTGCCCAATCTATTATTTTAGGTATCGGCGGCGCTATGCTGATCGATAAGCTTGGGTTGAATATTGACATCTACCATATGAACGAGGGTCACTCGTTACCGCTTAATTTTTATCTCCACAATAAATTTAAAAGCATGGAGGAAGTTAAAAAGCGTGTGGTATTCACCACCCATACGCCTGAAGCAGCAGGCAACGAGGAACATAGATTGGACCTCCTCAGCGAAATGTCGTTTTTTAATGGTACGCCGGTTGACGAGGTGAAAGAGATATTAGACATTGATGGATCTTCCCTGAATTATACCCTGGCTGCCTTGAAGTTTGCTAAGAAAGCCAACGGAGTATCCAGGCTGCATGGCGAAGTTGCGCGGCAGATGTGGAGAGGCAACCCCGGCATTTGTGAGATCACCTCGATCACGAACGCTCAAAATAAAAAGTACTGGAAAGATGACAAGTTGGAGAAGGCGCTTGCAGGTGACGACGATAATGCCATTGTTGAACGCAAAAAAGAGATGAAACGGGAACTATTCAAGTTAGTTGGTAACCAGTGCGGAAAGCTGTTTGATGAGAATATATTGACTATTGTTTGGGCGCGTCGTTTTGCCGGCTACAAACGCGCCGACCTGATGACCTATGATTGGGACCGCTTTATCAGGTTAGTTTATAGCGCCGAAATGCCTGTTCAGCTGATTTGGGCCGGTAAACCGTACCCGGAGGACTATGGAGCGATAAGCCAGTTTAACCAGATCATCCATAAAATGTGGCCCTTTGCCAATTGCGCCGTATTAACCGGGTATGAGTTGGGGCTATCGAGAATACTTAAAAAAGGGTCGGATGTATGGCTCAACAATCCGCGCATGTACCGGGAAGCATCGGGCACCAGCGGTATGTCCGCTGCTATGAACGGGAGTATCAATTTTTCGTTACCCGACGGCTGGGTGCCCGAATTTGCAAAAGATGGAAAAAACTCTTTCATGATACAACCGACCGACCAGCACCTGTCTCCGTACGAAATAGATATTACAGAAGCGCATAACCTGATGGATGTGTTGGAAAATGTGATCAGGCCCATGTACTATAAAGATCAGAAAAAGTGGGTATCTATGATCAGGAAGGGGGCTGCGGATGTTGCACCAGCCTTTGACTCAGGCAGGATGGCGGATGAATACTATAAGATAATGTACAACGCCTGATATTAAAAAAGCCCCGAAAGGGGCTTTAATATTTTTAATTCAGGGCCATCACTACCTTTTGTGACGGTGTATCCTGCGAAAGTGGCGCGCACGATGACGAACATGACGGTGCGTAGCCGTCGTTGTTTTTGCCGACTGCAATGATGTACCCGCAACCTTTACAGTCGTGGCAGCCGATGCCGTTGAAAACTGCAGGCCAAACATCGCTACAACTGCTACAATAAAAAATCTGATGAATTTCATAATTAAAATATATTGATTACCGAAGTTACTATTTAAATAGCTTAAACTGAATTGATGACTGATTTTTTACAATTCAAATTCATCAGTTTAAACGCTCACCGGCATATTTTATTACTATTACGGACGCGGCGGCGGTGGTGGTGGCAACGGACGTGACGGATGCCGTGGTGGCGGCGGCAGATTTATATCTACCCGCCCACTACGGCTATGGTGATAATGGTGGCGACGGTGGCGCCAGTGACGATGGTGGTGCCGTTGCGGCGTGGCCGAAGCGCTGGCTATAGTCAATCCGCCGAGCGCCAATGTTATAGCGAAAATTTTCAAGAATTTCATAGTATAGAATTTAGTATTTGTTATAAGTTAAACTCAAATAACGGTCAAAGGTTTAAAGCCGATCTTTTTATCGAAGTTACGGACTGATAATCAGTCGCTTTGTTTGACAATAGAATCGTACAAAAAGTCAGCAGCAAACTGGCCTGCTTCCAGCCAGCGTTTTTGGGTTCCTTTGCCTGCCGCGAAAAAAGGATCAAAATGCTTTTCCAGTTCATGAGAATAGCCTTCGAATATTTTCAGCTTGTTCGGGATGTGTAAAGCATCAGCTTCGCTATGGATGTCCACACCCCCATATAATGGTGCGCTTTTGTGCGTAGGAGGTACTACACCGTCCCTGCTGCCTAAAATATTGGCGACAGGCACACGCGCGTTTTTCATCCACCGGAGATCAAAGATGCCTCCCCATAAATTGATCACAGCGGAAACTTTGAACAATCCTTTTTCTTTAGCGCCCGCTACGGTATCGGGCAATTTAGCTATCGCAGCCAACTCCACATTGGTACTATAAGCGGTTTGCAGCGCAACGATCCCGCCCGCCGAGTTGCCAGCGAGAATGATCCTGTCGGGATCAATGCCGTACTCTTTATGCCGCTCTTTAAAATACAAAACTGCCGCCTTCGCATCCTGTACCGCGTAATAACTGGCCTTAAGCAACTCGTCAAAATTAAAAAGCGGGTCCTTACTACTCAGCCGGTAATTGATCGCCGCGCAAACGTATCCGCGCTGCGCAAATGTCGCACTCCAGAGCTGTATCCCTTTGGTGTCTTTAGATCCGAATTTGAAACCGCCGCCGTGCATCCAGATAATAAGCGGCCGGTTTTTTACAGTATCGCCCTTTGGCTGATACAGATCAAACACATATGCGTTCTTGTCGTTCTTCGCTACCTTAGCTTTATAGGATAGATCCTTATTAATGATCACATCAGAAAATATCAGGTCTTTATAGCGATGGGTCGTATTTTGGGCTTCGGCATGGCAGATAACCGAAAAAGTTATGAAAAATAGTATTAATCGTTTGAACATAATAGCATATACGCTAAAATTGTCAGTAAAGGATGTTTGCCGGCGAACTATTAAGTGACATAGGGTTTTTTATTACATTTGGCATCGGTATAAACGCATGGCACGAAGGTAAATGACGCTTTTACAGGAAAGACATCCGCAACAGGAAAGTGAGATAACGGCTATGCAGGAAAAGAAGCTACAGGAATTGCTGCTTTATCTTTCAAAGCACTCGCCTTTTTACCAGGAGCTATTTGCGAATCATGGCATCGATATTACCGCAATAAAAACCCTTACCGATCTCGAAAAACTGCCTACTACGGAAAAGGACGATCTGCAAAAAAGCAACAATGATTTCCTGTGTGTGCCGGCTGCTAAAATAGTAGAATATACTTCCACTTCGGGTACGCTTGGCAGCCCCGTGACCATAGCATTAACCGAAAACGACCTGAACCGCCTGGCTTATAACGAATATAATTCTTTCCTGTGCGCAGATGGGTCAAAAGATGACATTTATCAACTAATGCTCACGCTCGACCGGCAGTTTATGGCCGGGATCGCCTATTATTCGGGCATTCGCAAAATAGGCGCCGGCATCATACGCCTGGGGCCGGGGGTACCCTCTTTGCAATGGGAAACGATCGAAAGGCTAAAGCCGACCGCTATCGTAGCTGTACCGTCATTTATATTGAAGCTGATCGCCTTCGCCAAACAAAACGGCATCAATATTAACAGCACTTCAGTAAAGAAAGCTATCTGTATAGGCGAAAATATCCGCAATACGGATTTCTCGCTCAATACCCTCGGAAAAAAGATAACCGAAGCGTGGGATATCAAATTGTACTCAACTTATGCCTCTACCGAAATGCAAACGGCATTCACCGAATGCCGCCAGGGCAAAGGCGGTCATTATCAGCCGGAATTAGTTATTGTAGAGTTACTGGATGAAAATAATAAACCAGTTGGTCCGCTCACACCGGGCGAGGTAACCATTACTACCCTCGGCGTGGAAGGCATGCCTTTGCTGCGTTATAAAACCGGCGATATCTGCATGTATAGCGATGAGCCTTGCGCCTGCGGCCGCACAACTTTGCGTTTGTCGCCGCTGATGGGCCGCAAAAAACAGATGATCAAATTTAAAGGGACAACCCTTTACCCGCCTGCTCTTTTTGATTTGCTGAACGAACGGGAGGAAATCCTTGATTTCGTGGTTGAAGTGTACTCTGATGAGATCGGGCTCGACCAGGTATTGCTTTATGTTGTCCCTGCTGATAACAGCGAGGAATGCGACCACAGCATCCGCGCATATTTGCAGGCGCGTTTAAGAGTAAGCCCGCAGATCAAATACGTTACCGCTGAAGAAATACAAAAGATGCAGTTTAACGACGCCACCCGCAAACCCATCAAATTTATTGATAAAAGGGGTTAGTCCTTAAGTCCGCATAAGTCCGAAAGTCCGGAAGACGAATTCAATTAACCGGAAGATGAATTCATATAATATGAGATAATTAAACTTTCGGACTTGCGCGGACTTTCCGACTTACGGACTTATTTCCTACTTTAGCCCATTATTAAAGAACCTGACAAAAATATTTTTTGCCCATGATACAAATTGGACAAGGTGCGCTTTCCTTAGATGATTTTGCCGAACTGGTATTCAAACATAAGGAAGCTGCTTTGGATGTGGTTGCACTGAAAAAGGTGAACACAAGTTTCGAGTTCCTCAAAAAATTCTCTTCAAATAAACTCATCTACGGCATCAACACCGGCTTCGGCCCGATGGCGCAGTACAAGGTAAGCGAAGAAAATATCCTGCAATTACAATATAACCTTATCCGCAGCCACTCATCGGGCAGCGGGAAACTGATCCCCGCGCAATTATCCAAAGCACTGATGATCGCCCGCCTCAACAGCTTTATGCTGGGCTACTCCGGCGTACATACGGATACGGTCGAATTACTGAAAGCGATGATCAACCATGATATCAGCCCCTGTATTTACGAACATGGCGGTGTGGGAGCCAGCGGCGATTTGATACAATTGGCACATTTGGGACTGGCTTTGATCGGCGAAGGCGAGGTTTGGTTCGAAGGGAAAGTTTATCCTGCCATCGAGATATTTAACCGCTTTAATCTCAAGCCGCTGAAGATCCATATCCGAGAAGGATTGGCTGTAATTAACGGTACATCTGCCATGACGGGTATTGGACTGATCAATATCGTTCAGGCTAAGAAATTACTGAACTGGGCGGTGTTATTTTCGGCGATGATCAATGAGGTGGTACAAGCTTTCGACGATCATTATTCGCATGAATTGAATATTGTTAAGCATCACAAAGGGCAAAACGCGGTTGCGGCTATGATGCGCGCGATATTGAAAGACAGTAAGATGATCCGCGACCGGTCGGAACATTTGTATAACCCGGATAACCTCGACCAGGAAATCTTTGAAGATAAGGTGCAGGAATATTACTCGCTACGATGCGTAACGCAGGTTTTAGGACCGATATATGATACTATAGCAAGTGCCGAGAATGTGCTGGTGAATGAACTGAACTCGGTGAATGACAACCCGGTTATCGATCATGAGAATCACAACATTTTCCATGGGGGTAATTTCCATGGGGATTACGTGTCGCTGGAAATGGATAAGCTAAAGATCGCCATTACCAAACTATCTATGTTGTGCGAACGGCAATTGAATTACCTGCTGAATAATAAATTGAACCAGAAATTTCCGCCGTTTGTGAATCTGGGCATTTTGGGTTTCAATTTTGGTATGCAGGGTATGCAATTCACAGCAACCTCAACAGTCGCCGAAAATCAGAGCCTCTCGTTCCCGATGTATGTGCATAGCATTCCGAACAATAACGATAACCAGGATATTGTGAGCATGGGCTGCAACGCCGCGCTGATGACTAAAAGGGTGATCGATAATTCATTCGAAGTATTGGCCATTCATTTGGTAACCATCCTGCAGGCTATCGATTATCTCGATTGCCATGACAGCCTGGCAACGGCTTCCAGGGCGATATACGATAAAGTAAGACCAATATTTCCGAAATTTGTCGAGGATAAAGCACGATACAAGGAAATGGAATTGGTGAAGGACTTTTTGGAGAATTCGGATCATTTTAGCGCCCCGGCAAAATGAAATGCGCGTTGGTCACCGGCGGTTCGAGGGGCATAGGCAGGGCAATTTGCCAGAAAATGGCCGCTATGGGCTACTACGTGCTGGTGAACTATAAAAGCAATCAATCGGAGGCCGAAAATACACTTGCGCTCATCGATAATAAGGGTGAGCTACTGCAATTCGATGTGGCCGATAAAAGCCAAATACAGCAGGTTTTGCGCCAATGGATCGAAGACAACGAAGACAAACACATAGAAGTGTTGGTTAACAACGCCGGTATCCGCGACGACAGCCTGATGGCCTGGATGGCCGAAGAGCAATGGGAAAATGTGCTCAAAACCAATCTCGACAGCTTCTTTTATGTGACCCGTTTGGTGCTGAATGGCATGATCACCCAAAAATATGGCCGGATCATTAATGTGGTTTCACTTTCAGGGTTGAAAGGCCTGGCGGGACAGACTAATTATTCAGCAGCAAAAGCAGGAGTGATCGGCGCGACGAAAGCGTTGGCCCAGGAGGTGGCCAGGCAGGGCATCACCGTCAATGCGCTGGCACCGGGCTTTATCAAAACAGATATGACCGAAGGCCTGGACGAAAAAGAACTTAAGGCTATGATACCCGCTAAACGCTTCGGCTTACCGGAAGAAGTGGCTTCGGCTGCCGCGTTCTTCGCTTCTCCTGAGTCATCGTATATCACCGGGCAGGTATTGTCTATCAACGGAGGTTTATATACCTGATATGACTTTTCCTGTAGAAGATATCATCCCATTGATACCGCAAAAACCGCCATTTGTGATGGTGAGCAAGTTGCTGGACACCGATGAGGCTAGTACACGCAGCAGTTTTCTTATAGATTCCGCGAACGTGTTTGTTAAGAATGGCTTGTTCCAGGAAGCAGGGCTGATGGAAAATATCGCTCAAACAGCTGCATTGCGCGCCGGTTATATCGCCCAAAGCGAAAACAAACCCGTGGCGGTAGGTTACATCGGCGCCGTAAGCAATTTTGAATTGTTCAGCCTGCCGAAAGCCGGGGATGAAATTATGACCGAGATATCCACACAAAACCAGATATTCGACATTGTTGTACTTTCAGGAAAAGTATGGCTCGGCGATCAGCTGATCGCCCAATGTGAAATGAAAGTATTCAGCAAAAATGAGTAATTGCCATGAGCGGACGGGATGTTTTTGTAGTTGCTGATAATGTTTTCACTCCGCTTGGGAAAACCACAGCCGAAAATTTTGAAAATCTTAAACAAGGCATATCCGCTGTAAAAGAGCATTCGGATCGATCTATTTCACCGCAACCATTTTACGCAGCTCTGTTTGATAAAGACGAAGCATCTTTAAAAGATAAGCCCTATACCAAATTTGAAGCTTTGCTTATTGCTTCGATCGGGGATGCTTTGAGGCAAGGTGACGTAGAAGCCTCCGATTCTAAAACAGTGCTTATCATTTCATCAACAAAGGGTAATATCAGTCTGCTGGAAACTGAAAAGTATAACCAGGAATTAAAAGAGAGAATCGCGCTCCCGGCTTCAGCAAAATTGGTTGCCGATCATTTTGGATTTGTTAATCCACCGATCATAGTTTCCAATGCCTGCGTTTCAGGAGTTATGGCGATCATCACCGGGATGCGCCTATTACGTACCGGCCAATATGAAAATGCAGTTATAGCAGGCGCCGAGGTGATCTCGGAATTTATTTTATCTGGTTTTCAATCTTTCCAGGCGTTGAGCCCGCATATGTGTAAACCGTTTGATAAAGACCGCGATGGACTAAATTTAGGTGAAGGGGCGGGAACGATCATCCTGTCGACCAACACAAAATATTCCGGTAATATCCGGGTATTGGGCGGTGGCATCAGTAATGACGCCAACCATATTTCGGGACCGTCGCGCACCGGCGAAGAGCTGAGTTTCGCTATCAACCAGGCGTTGAAAGACGCTGTTCTTTCAGCAAATGCGATTGATTTTATTTCGGCACATGGCACAGCTACGGTGTATAATGACGAAATGGAAGCTAACGCTGTTGCTCTATCAGGATTGGCAGCTGTGCCTTTGAATAGTTTAAAGGCTAATTACGGGCATACTTTGGGCGCCGCTGGATTGATCGAAAGCGTCATATCGGTTCGTTCATTGCAGGAAAATACTATACTGCCAACGCTGGGCTTTGAGGAGAACGGCGTGACCAGGCCGGTCAACGTTGTTAAGTCAGCATTGAATACAAAGACACGGAATTTCTTAAAAACAGCCTCAGGTTTTGGCGGTTGTAATGCAACCGTGGTTTTTGGCAAATAATCGATTATTTTTGGGCAGATAAGGGAAGACGAATTGAACTGCATCACAAGTAGCTGTATCATCAGCCAGGGAACTGTTTTGAAAGACGGTCATCAGCTTTTTGAAAAAAAGGGCATTGATGCATCTGCTTTCCTGTTATCGGTTTACCAGCATTTTGGTTTGAATTATCCCAAGTTTTACAAGATGGATAACTTGAGCAAACTGGGCTGGCTGGCGTCTGAAATCTTGCTAAAGGATACTTTCGAAAAAGAGAACTATCAATCCGAGCAGGTTGGATTGATTTTAGCGAATCAAAATTCGAGCCTGGATAACGATATCAAGTATTTTGATACCCTAAAGTACATTGCCAGCCCTTCACTTTTCGTATATACGCTGCCTAATATTGTGATGGGCGAGATATGCATACGAAACAATTTTAAAGGCGAGCATGCCTTTTATATCCAGGATCAGTTTGACCAGGGTTTTATCGAGACCCAGGTAAATTATTTACTGGATAATGATATTTTGGATGCCTGCATTTGCGGTTGGGTGGATATCTTACAGGAAAAATATAAAGCGGTTTTATTTTTGGTGGAAAAACAACGGGGTGAGGACGCCGTTCGGTTTTCGGCGGAAATGATGAACGAAATTTTCAACAGGGCATGAGTTCAACGGTTTACATAGCAGGTTTGGGGGTTATTTCCGGTATCGGGAATAACGTAGCCGAACACCTGTCCAGTTTCGCGCGGGAAGAGGCGGGCATGGCGGATATTACCCTGTTTAATACCATTCACAAAGGCCAGTTGCCGGTTGCTGAAGTAAAATTGAGCCATGACGAGTTGATAGCGATCTCTGGCTTGCCTGAACAAACCAGTCGCACCACCTTGTTGAGTTACATGGCTGCAAAGGAAGCTTTGGATGATGCCGCAATTCCCGATATTAAATCCTTTCGGACAGGTTTCATATCGGCCAATACGGTCGGGGGAATGGATAAGAGCGAGGATTTTTTTGCAGAGTTTTTAGCGGACAATAACAAAGGCAAACTGCGGAATATCTTCGACCATGAATGCGGCAGCATGACCGAGATCGTTGCGGATAAGCTGGACATCAAGGGTTTCGTTAGCACTATAAGTACCGCCTGCTCATCTTCGGCCAACTCTATATTTTTTGCAGCAAGATTGATCAAGAATGGCCTGCTGGATGTGGCTGTAGCGGGCGGTACGGACTCTTTAACCAAATTCACGCTGAATGGCTTTAATACGCTGATGATCGTCGACAAGGAATTCTGCAAACCATTCGACGAAAACCGTGAGGGACTGAATCTAGGCGAAGGTGCGGGATATGTCGTACTGGTTTCGGATAAGGTTGCGAAAACATTGAGCAAGGCGCCCTATTGCACTATCAGCGGTTACAATAATAGCAACGACGCCTATCACCAGACGGCATCGTCGCCAGACGGCACAGGCTCTTACCTGGCAATGCAGGGCGCCCTGAAAAAGGCCGGCCTAAAGCCTTCCGATATTAACTACATCAACCTGCACGGTACAGGTACACCGAATAATGACAGCGCGGAAGGTACAGCAGTCAAACGACTGTTCGACCCGACTTATCCGCCAATGAGCTCAACTAAATCCTTTACCGGGCATACGCTGGGAGCCAGTGGCGGCATAGAAGCGGTGTTTTCGGTTTTAGCCATCAAACACGGCATTATCTATCCCAACTTGCGGTTTGAAACCCGCATGGAGGAACTGCCTTTCGAACCGGTTAAGCATTTCAGATCGGGGCAATACATTAAACATGTGATGTCCAACTCCTTCGGTTTTGGCGGTAATTGTACATCTTTAATTTTTTCGGCCACGTGATATGAAAGCATATATTCGATCATCTGCATGCATATCGGCACAAAACACATTCAACCAGCAGGGTTTTTTGGATCAGGTTGTTGAATACGACGGCACGCGTTTACCTGTTATCGAACCCGATTATAAAGAATATATCGACCTTAAACTCATCCGCAGGATGAGCAGCGTCATCAAAAGAGGTGTTGCTGCTGCGAAACAATGCCTGACAGATGCCGGTATCGAAATGCCGGATGCTGTTATCACCGGAACAGCCCTGGGCTGTCTTGAAGATACGGTAACGTTCTTAACCCGGATGATCGAGCTGAATGAGGAGATGCTTCCGCCTACGGCCTTCATACAATCCACACATAATACGGTCGCAGCACAGATCGCGCTCATGTTGCAATGCCATGGCTATAATAGCACCTTTGTTCATAAAGGTATATCCTTTGAGAGCGCTTTGCTGGATGCATTAATGCTTTTAAACGAGAAGGAAGCGAATAACGTTTTGGTAGGCGGCACGGAGGAAACGGTCGACGCCAGCTTTAAAGTTTTAACGCGATTGGGGCTCTACCGGCGGCAGCCGGTTTCAAACCTTGCGCTTTTTGAGACGGAAGCCAAAGGCACCATTAACGGCGAAGGGTCCGCATTCTTCCTGCTGACTGATAAGCCTTCCCCGGCTAACCTTGCGGAACTGACCGGTATTAAAATATTTTACCAGTCGGATAATATTGAGCAGGATATTATTGATTTCCTCAAGGAGTATTCACTAAAGCCGGAAGATATCGACCTGCTGATCACCGGAAGGAACGGCGATATCAAGAATGACGCGGTATACAAGCAACTTGGCTCAAGTATTTTTGAGAGCAATGCCACTGCAAATTACAAACATTTGTGTGGCGAATACCCGGTATCAACATCATTCGCGCTATGGCTGGCATCGAACATCCTGAAAAGGGAGAAGGTTCCTTCCGTAATTTTCGAAAGAAAAACAAATGGCGACATTCCTAAAAAGATACTCATCTATAATCACTACTTTAACAAATATCATTCGCTGATGCTGCTCTCAGCAATTTGAATTGATGCTATGCCAACCACCAACAATGACCTGTTCAGCATCAAAAATATAGCGCATGAAGATGGCATTATCCTGGCGGTGCTGCGCGTCAATCCGGACAGCGAGATACTCAAAGGGCATTTTCCCGGTCACCCCGTAATACCGGGCGCCTGTATGCTGCAAACATTAAAGGAGGTTTTAGAAACCGGCCTCAATTTTCCTGTTGTGCTGGCAAAGGCTGCCAGTCTCAAATTTATGCGCATGATAGACCCCTTAAATACCGAAACAGTATTACTTGATATCATATACAAGTTCACCGAACAGGAAATCATCGAAGTGACCGCGAAATTGAGCACCGAAGAAACGATTTGTTTTAAGTTCCAGGGTAATTTTGTAAAGGTTTAAACGTCCGTTTCTCCTCTCCAAGACTCACAATCATTTTTTATAATGACAACCGTCATTTATTAAACAAGGGCGCGTTAGCAACTTTGCAACATGAACATTCACCATTAAAACAGATATTATGGAAACGTTATTGTATGATCAAAATGTGGACTTAACCACGGTAAAAACGATGAAGGCATTGGTATACCATGGTCCCGGGCAAAAATCATGGGAGGACAAACCTGTGCCGACCATAAAATTACCTACTGATGCGGTCGTAAAAATATTTAAAACAACAATATGCGGAACGGACCTCCATATTATGAAGGGTGATGTTCCGACAGTTACTGATGGCAGGATAATAGGGCATGAAGGTGTGGGTGTAGTAGAAGAAGTCGGCACAGGAGTGACCAGCTTCAAGAAAGGGGATCATGTTCTTATTTCCTGCATCACTTCCTGCGGTAAATGCGACTATTGCAAAAAAGGCATGTATTCGCATTGTGCAGACGGTGGCTGGATACTGGGCAATTTGATTGATGGTACACAAGCTGAATACGTTAGGATACCACATGCTGACAATAGTCTTTATCCAATTCCAGCAGGCACTGATGAAGAAGCATTGGTAATGCTTAGCGACATACTGCCTACTGGTTTTGAATGCGGTGTTTTGAACGGACAAGTGAAACCGGGTGATGTGGTTGCGATCGTTGGTTCGGGTCCGATTGGGTTAGCCGCGCTGTTAACAGCTCAGTTTTACTCACCGGCTGAGATCATAATGATCGATACGGACGAAAACCGTCTTGAGGTTGCGCGGACTTTCGGTGCAACGGAAACTATAAACAGCGGCATGCAAAACGTTACCGAGACCATCAAAACCCTTACCAATGGCAGGGGTGTTGATGTAGCTATCGAAGCCGTGGGTATACCGGCTACCTTTGAGTTATGTACGGCCATCGTCGGGCCGGGCGGCCATGTTGCCAATATCGGCGTACATGGTAAAAGCGCTACGTTGCACCTGGAAACCTTATGGGCGCAAAATATAACGATCACTACCCGGCTGGTTGATACGGTAACCACACCGATGCTGTTGAAAACGGTTCAATCGAAAAAGATACAGCCTAAGCAGCTGATCACGCACCATTTCAAGCTGAGCGAGGTTGTTAAAGCCTATGAAACCTTTGGCAACGCAGCCAAAGAACGGGCCTTAAAAGTAATATTGACAAACGAATAATGAGTGATGTTTAGTTTGAATCCATCCTTACAGCCAGGTCTGTAGGATGGATTTTTTATTGGCTACCGTTGAACCGGGCACAGAGCGATGCGAAAACCCCGCCAGGCGCTATCCTCATTCGGCGGGTTTTTAGCGCGATTGGCAGGACGTTCATCACTCGGACCGCTGCCCCAGCTTCCGCCCCGGTTCACGCGGTCTATACCCGTTGCAGGCCCTAAAGGATCGGTAACATTGCCGCCGGGATAGGGCCCGTACCAGTCGCGGCACCATTCCCACAAATTACCCAGCATATCATACATGCCCAACTGATTCGGCTTTCTAGTACCAACATCCCTCGGACCGGCGGGAGGATTGTTGCCGAGCGTACGACCTTTATAGCCTTTAGCGCTCGTTTGGCTATACCAGGCAACGCTATCGAGGTTACTTGCCGGTGTGGATAGTCCGCTGCGGCAGGCGTACTCCCATTGCGCTTCGGTGGGCAATGTGTATTCATAACCGGGGGGTAACTTGCCGGCTGCCCGTTCTCGTTCCGTTAACTTTCTGCAAAAATCCATGGCCTCATTCCAGCTCACAAAATACATGGGCAATTGGTCGTCCTCGTTGGCCATGACCCTGTCGGGATCGTTTTTGTCGAAATGCATAAAATCCCTTATACGCATTTTTTTGCCTTCGAAATCGTACAGGGAATCATCATTCAGCAATTTGATTACCTTATCGCGCAGACCCATGCCCGTTACTGCTTTCCATTGCGCGACTGTTACTTCGGTTTTACCGATCCAATAGCCTTTAGTCAGTGTCACATGGGTTTGCGGACTTTCGTCAGGCTTGCGGCCGGGTTCAGTTTCCGGGCTGCCCATCACAAATTTACCGGGCGGTATCCACGCCATGGATAGCGCAGTGTTACCCGGCAACATTAAATACCATGTTGATTTGGAAATAGGGTGTGTTTGAGACCTTTTATTGTGCTGAGCGTATGTTTGAGTTGAAAATAATATCAGTGCGAATGAAGCCATAGTCATTAAGAATTTTATAATGCGGCTTTTCATTTTAGGGAATAGTTAAAGTTTAGAATATACAATGGCAGTTCCTTTTTTATTAGGACGCCCTAATCTTAAATATTTGCGTTCAAACTTAAACGGTAAAAATGGTTCTATCTTGCTAATATAATTTTCGAATTTATTATCAGGCTCCTCAAAAGGAAAATATAAATCGGCGCTTATACAATTACTTCTTGATAGCCAAATTAGAATACTTGACTCAAATTGTTGATTGGGTAATTCAATTTTAGATATTGGGTCAATTAACTTAAAATAATACGATATGATTAATTCGAGCGGCCCTATATAATATTTAGGCAAAGGCTGCTCCTTTATCATATAATCTATAGATTTTGTCAAATCATTACTTGTCAAATCCCACTGTATTTTTATTTGTTTTGAGGGGATACCACTGGGGTAGTGGTAACTTGCGGGAGAAGTTTCACCCAAGCCAAAAACTTTTTGAGCTTTCCCAAGTACTTGATCAGCTAAGATGGGAGACTCCCCAAATTCTTCACTGGCGGAATAACCCATCATGTAAATACTTTTTGGCAATTCAATATTTGCTGTTGTAGCGTTTGCCAAGAATAATTTAATATTCTCCCAGGCTTTTTCAATTTTTCTTCCGTTTAAAGCTTGTGTGGTTCTGCTTTTAGGTAAAGTATAAAGTATAAAGGGACGCAAAGCGATCATAAAGCAATTGTTAGCCTAAACTTTCCCATGCTCCCGGATATATTCCGCCATCGTATTCACGTCTACCAGCACTTTGCGCCCCACTTTCGGGTCCTTGATATCGATGCCGTATTCGCGTTTCAGCAATACGATCAGCTCCAGTGAATCAATGGAATCCAGTCCCAGCCCATCGCCGAATAAGGGCTCATCGTCCTTAATATCGGCAGGCGTAAGGTCGGTCAGGTTTAAAAATAATATGATCTGGCTTTTCAGCTTCTCTTTCAGTTCGGTATTGTCCATCCGGCAATTATATTAAATTTTTTCTTTTCAGTCCCCAAATCGCGATCAGTTGAAATCCAAGGGTTATTCCCACCAAAGGTATCAAATAGCCGATAACATTGCCCAGCTTTCCGTTCTCGAGGAACAGGCCATAATATGCCTGCAGGCACAAGTGCATCGGCGAAACATTGGCTATTGCTTTCAGCGAGGTATCCATCGTAAACGTAGGTACCATTAGCCCTCCTATAGCCGCTAATATCACGATGGATATAGCGCCAAAACCATTGCTCTGCTGGTGAGTTTCGGCAAATACGCCTACCATTATCGCGTAGCTAACCGCACACCATCCGCTAAGCACGGTTACCACAAACAGGCCGAATACATCCTGCGGCAAATTAAGCCCCGGCAAGTTGATCAGCGGGAAAAGCCATATTCCTATCGAGAATATCACGATGGCCTGTATGATAGTAACGCCAACGTAGGTGATCTGTTTGGATAACATGCCGACTAAGTAATTCGTCGGCAAGGTTTTTAAGCGGATAAAACTGCCGCTGGTTTTTTCTCGAACGATACTCCCGCCAAGTGACATGATGACAAAGAACATCGCAAAAATGGTCCACGAAGGCACGTTATGCTGTGCCGCGTTCGGCGGTTTTAATGACCCGTTGACAGAAACGGGCAGGTCATTGATGACCGCTTTATTATTCAGCATTTCGCCTTCCAGTTTTGAAGGCAATGGTTTTTCATTAATATCAAAATACAGCGTACGCAAGGTCTGGCGGCTCTCCACCAATTGCAGCGCGCTTTGCAGCGCTCCTTTAACGGATAAGCGCAGCGATTCTTGCAAAACAGGATTATAATACAGCGTGAGCGGTGAAACATCGCCCAAATCCTTTTGGGCCGAATCGGCCTGCAAGCCAAAACTTGTTAGCGCCTTACCTGCAGTGGTTTTGGATTTGGCCATTACCTTCCGGGTGAAATCAACGGGGATGATCACGGCCATCAGGGCATCCGTCTTTTTCATCGAATCGGCGATCATCTTTTCGTCCTGGCCCCTGGGCAATTCCGAAATGCTGAACATGCCTATCTTATTGATCGCTTCAACCAACTGCTTTCCTGAGGTGCCGGTATCACGATTGCAAACCAAAACAGGCAGCTTGTTTTTGTTGATGAGCTGGAAGGTGCTGTTCTGAATATCGGTGATCACGATAACCAGCACGATGGGCATCACGAACATCAGGGCCAGCCCGACGCCATCGCGCCAAAGTATGCGCGAATCTTTTACGATGGTGGCCCAAAGCTTAAACATCGTTGCGATACTCCTTTCCGGTAAGCTCCAGGAACAGATGCTCCAGGCTATCCTGCTTGTGCTCTGTAAGCAAGGTGTCGATGTGGCCATGAGCGACAATTTTGCCATCGTCAATCAGTGCGGTCTCATTGCACAATCCCTGCGCCTCACTTAACTGGTGCGAAGTATAGATCAGGGTGGTGCCATTATTATTCAGTTCTATCAGGTAATTGATGATAGCATACCTTGTCTGAACATCCACACCTACAGTCGGCTCATCCAGTATCAAAATAGCCGGATTATGCATTACACCAATAGCAAGGTTAACCCTCCGCTTCATACCCCCTGAAAACTTCTCTACCTGCTTATCCCGGACATTTTCCAACCCGAGGATATGCAGCAATTCATCGGTTTTGGTTTTAATCTGTTGCTTGTTCAGACCTGCCCATGCGCCGTAAAATTCCATATTTTCTACCGGGCTCAATTCCTGGTAAAAGGAAAAATCCTGCGGTACGAATCCGAAAAGTTTATTGACTGCGTTATGGTGTTTGTGCACATCCATGCCGAGCAACTGTATGCTGCCTTCAGCAGGCGATAGTAATCCAGTCATCAGGCTCAATAAAGTTGTTTTCCCGGCACCATTCGGACCGAAAAGGCCAAAACGCTCACCCTTTTTTACCTGTAAATTCAATCCTGAAAAAACGACGCCGTCATTACCCTGGTAGTGAAAACCAAGATTGCTGATATTTACGGCTAATTGATCGTTTATTTCCATTTGATATTTTTCAGCTGTGTAAATGCAGCTTTTTCCAGTTCTCCTATTTCGGCCAGGTAATCGCCCATTTGGTTAAAATCTTCCTGGCTGCCCAGCCTTCCCTTGTATATTCCTGCAGCATGTACGGCAGCGGTTCGCCAAAGGTCGCCTGCCTGCGTAAAAATATTAGAAATTTCAAGCAGCTCATCCTGTTGCGTATAAACATGTGCCTCCTGCAAAAATGCCGCATAAATATACCTAAATCCGCCGCCGCCTGTGCCTATTTCTTCCTGCATACGCACCAGTTGCGCCAGGTACGACCCTGCCTTTTGCAGCCCCAATTTATCGCGCCATTTTTTGATCTTCTCGCCCGTGTATTTGATGCCTTTCACGCCGGCGAAATTCCCGGGTATCCGCAGCATCTGGTTTACGTTGTTTTTGATACCTTTGATGATCGCCTTGCGTAGCTGCTCATCGGTGATTTTTGCGGTGGTGTCAGGATAGTATATCTGGCCCTTGGGCGCTAAGGCGCCTTTGGCAAAGCGTACCCGTTCCAGCTCGTAACTGGTGAGCGTGGTCGTCGTTTCCATTACCGGGTCGCTGATGAGGTAATTATCATCCTCCTTGCCATATACGATCAGGTTATGCGCGTTGAAATGAAAACGGTATTCTTTCGGGAAGTAAGACAGGTAATAAACTCCAACCTGGCAGCCGGCAGGCTTGCCTTCATCAAGGCATCGCTGTAAAAAAGCTTCGGCATTTGTTTTTGAGCCAAATTTCTTACGAACAACGGGTATGCCCAAAGCATTGCAGGTGCGTTTAAATATCAGGCCCGGGAATGTGCGGAAAGCAATAGCAGGGCCATTGTTTATTTTGATCAGCGGGATATGGCAGAAGAATAAACCCGCGCCAATGCCAAAGGCCAGCGGCTCGGTAATTTTGTTTCCTGAAATTTTGCGTAGTAAGCTGCTGGTAACGCCCGATTCACAATGTGCCGACTGGCGGTGTTCAAAATCAAGCTTCATGCACGGTCATCGTTTTTAGGTCCTCAACCTTTACGTTAAAGGCATCGGCATATTTTTGGAGCTTTCTTTGGGATAATCTTTTAAAAACTTCGGGTTTCAGGTGCCTTTTGATCTGCCATTTCCAGTAGCCGGTATAATCGGCCAAAATGCCCGGGTCCATCAATCGGTATTCCATAAAAAATAATAGCGGACTGGCCTCGCCGTTAAGCACCCTTTGTTTTGCTGTGGCTATGCGCTCCTCCACTTCCTTCCAGGCGACATCAAGCGCATCGGTCTTAACCTTCCAGCCGTTGCTCAGTTCAGTCACATACTTGCCTGAGCTGTCGGTGGCATAGCAAACCTCTTTTGTGATCTTCCCAAGGGCACCCAAATCCTGCGGCACATTTTCCTTCTTCATAGTGGAATGAAATTCTAAAACCTAAACTCTAAAACCTAAAATTTGGGCGCTAATTTCTGGCCTCTGATCTCTAAATTAAACTACTGTTAACAGCGCGTACATGTATGAGAAACGCGCGCTTTCGGGCACCAACAGCAAAAGGCGTTCACCTTTTTTCAGCCGGCCGCTATGGAACAATTCGTCCACCATCAGGTAAACCGATGCCGCGCCGACGTTGCCCACGGTATATAAGTTAATGAACCACTTTTCATAAGGGATGCCGCCACCGTAGAACTCAACCAGGTCGTATATCCTGCTCTTGAAAAAATCGCTCGAAATATGCGGTAAAAAGTGGTCGACATCGGCCGCGGTAAGCCCGCGCCTGTCCATTATTTCCTTGATCTTTTTGCCGCCCAGGTGCACGATATTATCGCTTAATAAAGTAATATCCTGCTTGATACTGAAGATCGATTTGTTCCTGATCTCTTCCGGCGTAAAATCCATAAAACCTTGCAGCGTACCATCCTCCATTTTTTCGGCGCCCATGTACATACAGGTTTCCATCTCGTTAGCGTAGGATACTCCTTCGATCCAGTCGATACGCAGGCTTATCCCTTCGTTATTCGGCTTATCCGACAATAAAAATGCCGAGGCCCCGTCCGACAGCATCCAGCGCAGGAAATCTTTCTGAAAAGCAATGAAAGGGTTTTCCTCCATTTCTTTCAGCTTTTGCGCCTCTTCCTCAAACACATCCGAAACCAGCAGTCCCGAAAACCTTTCCGACCCGGTAGCCACGGCTTCTTTCACCTCACCGGCTTTGATGGCCAGGTAGGCATATTTGATAGCATGCATCCCGGCGCAGCATACACCTGAAGGCGATACCACTTCGACGGCTTCCATTTCGGGCAGCCAGCCATGTGCCATTACCCCGTGGCTTGGCATCACCTGGTCGGGTGACGATGTGCCGCACGACAATAATTCGATGTCCTTTACCTTTTCGGGATTAGCCTTAAATAGCTCCTTTACTGCTAAGGCAGTCATCTGGGCATTAGTATGAGTAGACTTACCACTTTTATCCAGCGCATAATAGCGATTAACTATACCATTATTGCGAAGCACTATTTTTTTTGATTTGGAAGGGCGGCCATCAATATAGCCGAGGTATTCTTCCATCTCATCATTGGAAACAGGGTTATTAGGGAAAAATTTAGAGGTAGAATTTATATAAACTTTAATTTCAGACATGGTTTTATATTACTTGTAAATGGCTTTGTTTTTGAGCGTTTATTCTTTTGGTTGAAAATGGTTTAACAAAAATTGCATCTAAGGTAAGAAGAATGGGCGCGCCTAAAAAGAGCGCCACATAAAGATAATATTTAAATGCCATGAGCCAATAGTTACGCTTCTGTTTGCGCGCAATTAAGCCAGCCCATTTGGTATACGTTGGTACAGCGGTGGTTTCCAGCAGCATAAGCGGGTATTTTACCCTCACCGCATTTTGTTTCAGCAGTTCGTCCTGTAATCCTCCCCAATCATTCATCACAAGGTGTTTAGAAACGGTTTGGCCGTATATTTTAGTATTAGCAATATCCTCATCAGATACACCAGGCTTTGGGAATATATTCAGATACCGGTCTTTTTTACCGCCAAGCATCCAATGAAAAATAGTGAAAAAACTAATGGCATTGGGATGCCTGTCTACCAGCGCGATATTGCCGACCAGGTTCGCCCCGGCATCCTTCAATTTCTGGCGAATACGGTCGTAAGCGTTGAGCCACATGTTGCGTGCTTCGCTGATCGTGACCACGGGCGTTCCTTCCAGGATGCTTTTTATATCATTATTATTCAATATCGAATTGGACGGGATACTTGGCCACAAAAACCAGGGTTGATAGCCCAGGATCACCAGGTCGTATTGCTTTTCTTTCAGGTCCAATGGCTGTAATTCAGCCGGAACCTCCTGAACACAGTCGGGCATTACCGAATAAAACCGGGCGCCGGTCCAGGGGAAAGGATAATCGGATATTAATTTCACCCGCACCTTCTCGACACTGGCACCTGCTTCTATCAATGGAGCGGTAAATGAATCGATGATGTCGCGCATTTGGCCGGTTTGGGTATAATAAATAGCTAAAACCTTCTTATCCATTCGACCGCGAAATTAGAAATCTTCTTTATGCAACACTTTTGAGTTTGAACAATAATCCAAAATAGCATGCTGAACCGCAGGGGGCTGGATCTTGAAATTTTTGATAACAAGTGCCTTGTCCTTTTTAATATCAGCGCGATACTTCACAATTTTAGGGGCATGCTCTTCAATGGCCAGCCGCAAAAAATGGAACTCGGTATTGGTACTGTCGGCCATCAGCGCTGTTTCGAGTTTGATTCGGCCCGCTTTGAAAAACTTGAGTTTATCCTTTGCCTTCCGCTGCAGATCAGCTTTCTTCATTAGCAAAGCCCCCATATAGCCCTCGCGTTCAGCTACAGGTGCATCGCTCAATGCCGCTATTTCATTGTCAATCGCTGCCAGATCACCCGATTTCATGACCGAGTAGAATGTGGCTTTTTCGAATTTTTGCGGTAAAGGCCCTGCGATGACGTGGCCTGCTGTAAGCAGTATACCACCTATTAAAAATATGATCCCTCTCATGGTAACAGTATCAAACATAATAAATTATCGCAATGCCGCAAAACATCATATAGTTGTGTGATTATGCCATATCATACTTAAAACTAATTTACTTTTGCTTACTTTGAGATCTCAATTTTTACACTGAACATTCATTATCAAAATTGAGAGTCCCTGTTAAGACAGGTCAAGAGTATAAAAGTTTAAAAAGATTAACAGGTGAGTACAAACACGCAATTTCAAGGATTGTGGGCAGTTATACTGGGCGGATCAAGCGGGTTCGGTTTTGCTGCTGTTGAGAAACTTGCCCGGCACGGAATGAACATAGCCGTATCATACCGGGAACCTTCCGTTAATGAAAAACCGCTGTTGGATAAGTTGTCGAAAATAGCTTCGGAGCACAACGTCAGCATCCTTCCCTACAATATCAATGCCCTGGCTGCTGATGTGCGGGAGAAATTCATAAATGAAGTAGGAATTGAAAAACGCAAAGTAAAGCTTTTGCTTCATTCTATCGCTCGCGGTAATTTAAAATCGCTTACCGGCAATGATGCGCTTTCGGTTGACGATATACAGTTTACCAGCTACGCGATGGCGAATAGTATGCTCGACTGGACACGCGACCTGCTGCAGGCGGAACTTTTTCACCCTGACTCCCGCATTATAGGTCTTACAAGCGAGGGCGCGCATAAATACTGGGATGGATACGCGGCGGTTTCCATCGCGAAAGCATCATTGGAGAGCCTTGCCAAATACATGGCTGTGGAGTTTGCGCCCTTCGGCCTGAAAACAAATATCATCCAGGCTGGTATTACAGCTACCGCATCGTTAAAAATGATACCGGGAAGCGAGAAATTGATAGAAATAGGTGAAAAGCGCAATCCGCTGGGACGTATCACGCAGCCTGAGGATGTGGCAAAAGTTGTTTATTTATTATGTACTGATGACGCCTTTTGGATAAATGGCGCCATAATTCACGCAGACGGCGGCGAACATTGCCGATGATAATGTGCAAATCTGAAAATGTGCAGATATGCAAATGATTAGTTATTAGTTAAATGTTTTACGGATTTGTTTTTTGCATTTGCACATCTGTAATTTGCACATCTGCACATTAAAAATTATTGTATGATCAACGAAGTACTAAACCACTTACCCTATAAATCATCCTTTCGCTTTGTGGATCATATCTCTGAGTTGCATGAGGATGGCGTGATTGGCGATTATACATTAAAACCGGATTCTTTTTTTTACGAGGACCATTTTGTCGGCAACCCGGTTACCCCGGGTGTGATCATCACCGAAATAATGGCGCAGATAGGGCTGGTAGTATTGGGCATTTACCTGATAGCAAAAGAGAATAATTTAAGTTTTGAATCAGAAGACCCAATGTTCCCGTTATTTGCTTCCACGGACGTTTCCTTTCATAAAATGGTATTGCCCGGCGAAAAGGTGACCGTGGTTTCAGAGAAACAATATTTCCGCTTTGGAAAGCTAAAATGCTATGTAGAAATGCACGATAGTGTGGGGGATGTAGTGGCGAAAGGTATGTTTTCAGGCATTGTAAAAAAGGTGGATATCAAAAATGGCTAAGCGCGTAGTGATTACAGGTTTGGGGGTTGTTTCCCCGAATGGAGTTGGGGTATCCGCTTTTTTAAATTCCCTTCGAAATGGTATTTCGGGAATAAGGTTTGTGCCGTTATATGAGGAACTAAATATGAGCTGCCATGTGGCGGGAATACCCGAATTTGAGTGGGAAAGCCTGCGAAATTATATCTCGGATATCGCGATCCATGGGCTAAAGGGGCACAATATTGCTTTTGGGGTTGCCGCTGCGCTTGATGCCTGGGCCGATGCCGGCCTTGGATATGAAACGGAAGAAACGCGCTGGGAAACCGGCTGTGTTTTTGGGAACAGCGCACCGGATTCAGAGGCGACGAAGATAGTGATCGAACGCGTGGATAACCACGAGGCAAAAAAATTAGGTTCACGCATCATCGAACAAACTATGAATAGCGGTGTTACTTCTTATATCTCCGGCCGCCTTGGTTTGGGTAATAAGGTAGTAACCAATTCGTCGGCATGTGCAACAGGTACCCAGGCTATTTTGATGGGTTATGAATATATCAAATACGGCTTTGCCGACCGTATGCTGGTGGGCAGCAGCGAGAGTATCGACCGTTATATTTTTGGCTCCTTCGATGCCATGCGCGTGCTGTCTCGCAAGTTCAACGACCGGCCCGAGCAGGCTTCGCGACCCATGAGTGCCTCAGCCAGTGGTTTTATTCCCGGGTCGGGTGCCGCCGCCTTAATTTTGGAAGACCTTGATTTTGCCCTTGCAAGGGGTGCTCGCATATATGCCGAAGTTTTAGGCGGAGCGACCAACTCCGGCGGCCAACGCGGCGGGGGAACCATGACGGCCCCTAACCCGACCGGAGTGACCCGCTGTATTGAAGAGGCTATCAGTTCTTCAGGCGTCAGCCCAAATGACATCGACCTCATCAGCGGGCATCTTACCGCGACAATGGCCGACAGGCTCGAAATTCAGAACTGGAGCCAGGCACTGCAACGCGGCGGAAAGGATTTTCCGCTGGTGAATTCTGTGAAATCGATGATAGGCCATTGCCTTAGCGCAGCAGGTTCCATTGAGTCTGTAGCGTCCGTGTTACAAATTGTGCATGGATTTGTGCATCCAAATATTAACTTAGAGGATCCAAATCCCGAAATATTAAAAATTGTGGATGAAAATTGTTTACCAACGAAAATGATAAAAAAAGACATTAATATTGTAGCAAAAGCCAATTTCGGCTTTGGCGATGTGAATGCTTGTTTAATATTTTCAAAATTTAATAACCAATGACCAGGGAAGAGATATTGAACGAGCTGAAAGGTGTTGTTGCTCCATATACCGCTAATAAAGAGGCGTTAAAGAATTTAAACGACCAGACCGACCTGATAACCGACCTGAAGATCAATTCGGCTAATTTGGTTGATATTATTATAGATGCCGAGGCAAAGTATGAGATCGAGATCGATTATGATTCGGCGGATAAAATGCTGAACGTCGGCAGCTGTATCGACGTGATCTCGGAAAAACTCAATCAAAAGCGATGACCAGTACAGGCAACGATATCGTGGCGCTCAAGGCTATCAGTATTGCCCGTACAAAACAAGCTAACTTTTATTCGAGAATCATCACTTCTGCCGAACGGGAACTTTATTACGCCGAACTTCAAGATCAACTCCCTTTTGAGCATTTTGTATGGCTGGCGTGGTCGGTTAAGGAATCCGCTTATAAATACCTGAAAAGGTTTGATACCGGGCTGATCTTTTCGCCTTCAAAAATGAGGATTGTGGAATTGAAAAATACCGCCGGCAATTTGCGCGGCACAGTACTATTAGGAGATCAATTGCTCTATTTTCAGTCGGTCATCCACAACAACTTTATCTCTTCTATTGTAAACGATACAGCCGATTTCACGGAAACCTATTGGGATATTAAGCGCATTGATTTCACTGATCCTGCTGCTCAATACAGCGCAGTAAGAAAATTGCTGCTGGAAAGACTCGGTGAGCTATTCCCGGATAGCGATCTGCAAATAGCCAAAAACCCTAATGGATGGCCCATTATTGTAAATGAAGATGGTGAATTGCCTATACCTGTTTCGTTCACGCATCACGATCATTTTGTTGCCTATTCATTCCAACTAACTACTAGCTTATGGAAAGCGCACCAACATCACGCAGAAGTTTTGTAAAAGCCGGAGCTGCCGGTTTAGGATTGCTGACCTTGCCTGGCATTTTGCAGGCGCGGCCGCAAACGCAGGCTGAAAAGAAGAAGGTTGTTTGCTTTGGCGGGCATCCCGACGACCCGGAAAGCGGCTGCGGTGGTACACTGGCAAAGCTGGTTAATATGGGGCACGAGGTGACCATTATTTACCTGACAACAGGCGAAGCTGGTATCGAAGGCAAAACACACGATCAGGCTGCGGCTATACGGAAACAGGAAGCCATAAACGCATGCGCGGTGTTGAAAGTAAAGCCGGTATTTGCAGGGCAGATTGACGGCGCGACTATCATGGACAACGAATGGCTGGCCAAGGTGCAAAAATTGCTGGCCGATGAAAAACCCGACCTGGTTTTCACGCATTGGCCCATCGATACACATAAAGACCACCAAATTGCCAGCCTGCTGATGATACAAACCTGGGTAAGGTCATCCAAAAAATTCCCGTTATACTTTTTCGAGGTTTGCACCGGCGAGCAAACGCAGATTTTTCGCCCCACCGACTATGTGGATATTAGCGATACGCAGGAACAGAAGCGTAAATCGGTTTATTGTCATGTGAGCCAGGACCCACCCGGAATTTACGGCTGCGGACATGCCGCGATGGAGGATTTCAGGGGCAGGGAACTGGGCGTGAAAGCTGCCGAGGCCTTTGTCTATATGACGGGGAAGGAAATGGGATCGGTTATTGCAAGCATTTAGTAATTAATGTATTTTATACTAAAGTCACCTTCAGTGTAAAGGCCGACATATTTCACGGCGGTTTAAATTAGAATGGAAAAGACGAGGCTATTCGATAACAGCGTAGGTAATTACCGGTTTTTCTTTATTCTTTAGCGTGAATTCGCCGTTAAGCTCGCTTTTAAAAGATTCCTTGATCTTTTCGTGCACCTGCTCGGTTATGATTATTTGCCCGGCTTTGGCTACGGATTGCAGTCGCTGGGCCACATTCACCGAATCGCCGATCACGGTATAATCCAGCCTTCTTAACGATGCTGACCCAATATTGCCGGAAACCATTTCACCGGAATTAATACCTACGGACACTTCAGCCTTAAATGTTTTATCGCCGGCCGTTATGGGATCCATTTTTGCCAGTTCGGTCCTGATGGCCAATGCGCTGTCAATAGCGCGGTCCAGGTGGTAATCGCCCCGGTAAACCGCCATGATAGCGTCACCCATAAATTTATCGACGTGGCCATCCTGCGCGATGATTTCCTTGACGATCTTATCGAATAGCCCGTTAAGCAAATTAACTACGGTATTGGCCGGTACGTGTTCTGTTATTTTGGTGAAACCGCAAACATCTATGAACATTACGGTGGCATCCATAGTTTCGTTTTTCAGCAGGCTACTTTCAAACTCCTTATGCGCCATAAAGTTCAGCACGTTCTCGTCCACATACATCTTAAGAATATTATTTTCCTTGATGGCCTGCATGGTTTCATGCAATTGCTTTACATAGTTGATGGTTTTCTCCATCGTCAGGTCGAGATCGTCAAAGTCCACTGGCTTGCATACAAAATCGTATGCGCCGCGGTTCATGGCGGTTCTGATATTTTGCATGTCGCCGTAAGCGGACACCACTATTGCTTTTATGATAGGATTAGCATCGGGCAGGCGGCTCAATAAAGTCAAACCGTCCATTATAGGCATGTTGATATCCGACAGGACAATATCGAGGTCGGGGTGTTCGCTTACTTTTTGCAGGGCCTCTTCGCCATTTTGGGCAAAAACAAACTCGTATACGTTTTCCCGTATCTTTCTTCTAAACTTTTGCTTTACCAACGCTTCCAGGTCTGCCTCGTCGTCAACAACAAGTATCTTGGCCATTATGTGCTAAAGGTTTTGAGTTTTTCTTTCAATAGTGTAAAATCCAGGGGTTTCGTTAAAAAGTCGTTCGCGCCGCGTTCCATAGCCTGGCGGTGGTTCTCTTCATCGCCATAGGCAGTTATCATCATCACCATCGGGGGCGGCTCGTCATATTCGTGCCTGATGCGTGACAACAACTCCAACCCGCTCATGCCTGGCATATTAATATCCGATAGGATGAGTACTACTTCCTGGTGCTTATCGTGCAGGTAATTCAAGGCATCTTCGCCCGATAGGGCAAAGTCGAACTCGAATTCATGTTCGCGGATCTCTTTACGAAATCTTTGCAGGAAAAGCGGCTGTACATCAGCCTCGTCATCGACGACAAGTATCTTCATATTATTGCTAAATATAGTTAATAAAACCTATACAGGGATGCTTATTTTAAACTCCGATCCCTCGCCGTCTTTGCTTTTTACATCTATTTTACCGTTGTGCGCCTTTACCACAATATCATAACTCAACGATAAGCCCAGGCCGGTTCCCTGGCCTGTCGGTTTAGTGGTAAAAAAAGGCTGCATTATCTTTTCCTTTATATCGTCCGGGATGCCTGTGCCATTATCTTTTACTACGATTTCGATATTTTTTCCTTTTAAGGAAGTGCTTAGTTCAACCATCGGTTTAAAACCGGCATCGGCCTGTTTTTTCTGAACGGCATAAAAAGAATTATTGAACAAGTTAAGCAATACCCGGCCAATATCCTGCGGTACTATGCTTATTTCAGGCAAATTTTCGCCAAAATGTGTAGCCAACTCAGCATTGAACGACTTATCCTTGGCGCGCAAACCGTGATAGGCAAGGCGCAAATATTCATCAGCAAGCTTATTAATGTCAGTTGGTTCCTTCACATTGCTGCTTGCGCGACTGTGCTGCAACATGCCTTTCACAATGCCATCGGCGCGTTTGCCATGGTGCATTATCTTTTCCAGGTTTTGTTTGATGTCAGCCGCTATTGCGAGTGCTTCGTCCTTGTCGCCCTTGTTAAGCTCCTCGGCCATTTCCTGTACCAGTTCCATGCTTACCTCGGAAAAATTATTAACGAAGTTCAGCGGGTTTTGTATCTCGTGGGCAATGCCCGCTGTCAGTTCGCCCAGCGACGCCATTTTTTCGGACTGGATGAGCTGTGCCTGGGTGGTTCTCAATTCTTTCAGCGTTTCTTCCAACTCCTCTTTCTGTTTGGTTATTTCAGACGTGCGCTCAGTTACTAATTTCTCAAGTTCGGTATTCTTGATCGTCGCCATCTTTAGTTCTTCTTCCTGCTTGCGCGAAGCGGCCCAGCGGGCAAACATCCATACAAAGGCGGCGGCGGTAACTATATCGAACCAACCATGATTTTTACTATAGAAATCCCCGACAATCAAAGCGGTGATACCCGTTATAACACCGGCACCCGCGAGCGGGTAGGTAGCCTCGAACATTTTTTTCCAGGGGCTAAAGTCTTGCTCTTTATCCGCATAAAACACCATACCCAACAATAAACCTGAGCCAATCAGATCATCGGCCCAATCTTCAAAAGCAATTTTCACTGCTATGTACAACAGTATTGTAACCCAGGTGGCCACGTTAAGGAGCGCGTGCCATTTGGCGTACAGCGGCGTGAACTTTAGCCGCTTGTTCAGGCGCCTGGTAAGAATAAAAGCTGCGAGAAAATAAAATGCATCCATATTACCGCAAGGGGATTTAACAGCTAAAGTAATTATTTCGGCTTAAGAAAGCGGTAATGATATAATAAATTCGCTGTATTCGCCTTCTTTGCTATTGACCTGTATCGTTCCCCCGTGCCCCTTTACCACCATATCGTACGTTAAACTCAAGCCCAGTCCTGTTCCCTCGCCGGTAGGCTTGGTGGTGAAAAATGGCTGCATGATCTTTTCTTTGATATCGTTGGGTATCCCGGTACCGTTATCTTTTACTTTTATTATCACTTGACCATTTTCTGAAGAGGTAGATACCGATACTTCCGGTTTATAATCTGCTTCCGCAGTTTTCGACTTCTGATTTACCGTATAAAAGGCGTTATTATACAGGTTGAGCAATACGCGGCCAATATCCTGCGCCATCACATTTGCCTTGGGCAATGCGGCATCAAAGTACGTCACCAGATCAGCATTGAAGCTTTTATCCTTTGCCCGCAGGCCGTGATAGGAGAGGCGCAGGTATTCGTCGGCCAGTTGGTTGATGTCGGTGGGCTCCTTTTGTCCGCTGGCGCTGCGCGAATGTTCGAGCATGCCTTTCACGATACTATCAGCACGTTTGCCGTGGTGGCGTATTTTCTCCAGGTTTTGTCTAATATCTTCTGAGATCGCAATGGCTTCTTCCTTGTCGCCTTTATTCAACTCTTCCTGCATTTCCTCCACCAGTTCAGCGCTTACGTCTGAAAAATTATTCACAAAATTTAACGGATTTTGTATTTCGTGTGCTATACCTGCAGTTAGCTCACCTAGTGAGGCCATTTTTTCGGATTGGATGAGTTGGGTTTGGGTTGATTTTAGGTTATTTAGCGTTTGTTCTATTACCATGTTTTTATCCTCAAGCAAAATCTTAGCTTTCTTTTCTTTCCTGTTATTGCGGTAAAGAAAAAAGGCAATCAAAAAAAGCATGCAAAGTCCTGCCAGGAATGCATATTGCTTTAATTGGTTTCTATAAGCAAGTTCACTAGCTTCAATTTCTTTTTGCCGTTCCTCTTCGTGCGCCGCCAATGATTGAACCGCCTGTAAATTTCCTGTGCTATATAAACTATCCTTATAAGCATCTGCGAGCTTAAGATACCGTAGCGACTCTTTCGTATCTATTGGTTCATATAATAATGCCAGCAAAGCAGCTGCTTCAAGTATTGTTTTCTTCTGAGTAATTAATTCTGATTCTTCAAGTCCTTTTCTAGCATAATAAATTGCTGAATCCGGGTGATTTGTAGTTTTATAAAAGGCTGCGATTTTATTATATGCATAGGCTGTAGCCCTGCGTTCATTATTCTTAACAGAGATTTTAAGGCATTTTCGGTAAAGGTTCAAGGCTTTGGCAGGATTCCCCGATTTCATTTCCACATCCCCTAAAATTTTATAAACCAAAGGCTCCTCCCGATTGATCTTGCTAAAATGCATGATTGCCTGCCTCTCATAATAGACGGCTGAATCCAACAGGTTCATTTCATAAAATGTACCGCCCATATCGTACTGTGAATACCCTAAGCTCATCTCATGGGTTTTATCACTTGACTTTTCCATTCGCAGATAGTACAATGCCTTAGGATAATCTTTTAATATAATATAAGTTTCGCCAATGGCATTCAATGCAGCCCCCGTCAAATGCTCCAATTTATTGGTCTTTCCAATTTGGAGCGCCTTGAAAGCCATTTCCAGCGCCTTAGGCAAATTGCCCATTTGTTCCAAAGTTATACCGCTATATGATAAGGCTAATATTTCACCGGCAGGGTAATTGATTTTTTGAGATAATGTCAGAGCGCGTTGCCCATATAAAAATGAAGAGTCGGTATTTCCTAACCGATAGGAAAAACATAGGCCTAATTGGGCGTTAATTCGGCTGGTATCGTCTTTAGCGATAGACAACTGATGTTGTAAGTTATCAATTGTTCCCTGTGTTTGGGTGAAACCAATGGTCCAGATAAACAAAAGATGAAGAGTGATGACAATTTTTTTTATCATTTTTTTGACTAAAAAGGCAATTGAATAATAAACTCCGATCCCTTACCCTCCTCACTGTTAACCTGTATACTTCCCCCATGCCCCTTCACCACCATGTCATATGTTAAAGATAACCCTAATCCCGTCCCTTCGCCCGTTGGTTTGGTAGTGAAAAATGGCTGCATGATCTTTTCTTTTATCGCATCAGGAATCCCGGTACCATTATCTTTTACTTTTATAATAACTTGCCCGTTTTCTGTAGAAGTAGTCACCATGACCTCTGGCTTATAATCCAAACCAGCAGTTTTCTGCTTTTGATTGACCGCATAGAAAGCGTTGTTGAACAGGTTAAGTAACACCCTTCCAATATCCTGCCCGATGACGCTGATCTTGGGCAGATCAGGGTCAAAATGGGTCACCAATTCAGCGTTGAACACTTTGTCCTTCGCCCGAAGACCGTGGTAGGATAGCCGCATAAATTCATCGGCAAGGGTATTGATATTGGTTGGCTGTTTTTCGCCGCCGCCGGTACGGCTGTGCTGCAGCATGCCTTTTACAATGGCATCGGCACGTTTACCATGATGATTGATCTTTTGCTCGTTTTCGATCAGGTCATTTATCAGATCGATTTCCAGTTGCTCATCCCTTTCAGCTTTCGGCTTTTTGCTTTCCGCTTTCAGCTCCTCCAGCATTTCCTGGTTTACTTCCGAGAAATTATTGACGAAGTTTAACGGGTTCTGTATCTCATGCGCTATCCCGGCGGTAAGCTCACCCAATGAAGCCATTTTTTCGGATTGGATGAGTTGGGTTTGGGTGGCCTTTAAATCATTTAGTGTTTTTTCTATTACCTTGTTTTTATCCTGAAGCAGATTTTTGGCTTTCTTTTCTTTCCGGTTATTGCGGTAAAATACGCCCGACATCAACATCAATACAACGATACCGCCTATTAGTACCCCGGTTCTCGTCCGGGTTTTGGTAGCCGCTTTTTCTTTTTCCAGCTCCTGCGCATGGATCTGCGCCCCGAACGACAGTTTCTGAAAATCTGCCAGGCTTTTTATGGTGGTTTGATAGCTGCTGTCTTTGGCGGTCAGCGCAAGGCCCAGGTATTTATATGCGCTATCAGTTTTCCCGGCCAGCTCATAACTTTGATACAGGTACTCATAAGCATCGCCCAGGTTTTCAGAACGCATGGAATGTAAAATTTCCAGGTTTTTTTTGGCATAATAAAGGCTTGAGTCCTTTTGCTTTTCGGCAAGATAAAAACGGGTCAGGTCGTGATAACAATAACTGACACCTGTCAGGTTTTTTTGTTCGATACCTGTATTTACCCCTTTATGAAAGTATTTAACGGCGAGGTTTTTATTCCCCTTTTCTAAATAAATATCCCCCAGAGCTGCAAAAACAGCACCGTGGTATTTTCTATCACTGTAATCCAGATCCTCGTTTTGTGTGAATATCCGTTCAGCATTCAATTCAAATACCAAAGCCGAATCTAACCGGTGACGGTCTAAGTAAATATTGCCAAGATCCAAATTTACCATACCCAGTAACTCCGGGTTGCCGGTTTCCACTGCAAGCTGTTTAGTTATGTTAAATTGAATTATTGCCTTGTCAATATTGTTTGTAGCGCCCATTAATTGGGAAAGGTGATAGTGAATATCTGAAAGTACAGCAAGCCGGTTTTTATGCGGCGTGAATTTTTTAAACTCATAGTTTGTACACCAGGTTGTTTTTTCGTTTCCGGGGTCTTCTGCCAGGTCAAGCGCCTGCTGTATACATTGCAAGGATTCAGGGTATCTGCGTAAAGCCATTAAACTGTAACCTTTTCCCACTAAGGCTGAAGCTTCGGCAAGTGACTGCCTGCTTTTTTTGGCTATTTTTAAGGCCAGGTCATAGTAGTAAAGGCAGGTGTCCCAGTTTGATTCCTCAGTTACCCTGCCAATGTGAAGTGTCGTGAAATAACGGGCAGAGTCAGTTCGTGCGTTTTTTAGCGCTTTGTGCAAAATATCAACTTGGCTTTGCTGCGCCACACAAAAAACGGGTATCAGCAGCAGTAATACTATTTTGACGCAGGTTCTCATGCCATTCTAATTAATGGGTAACTGAATAATAAACTCCGATCCTTCACCTTCCTCACTGTTAACCTGTATACTCCCCCCATGCCCCTTCACTACCATATCATAAGTTAACGATAATCCCAAACCAGTTCCTTCACCAGTAGGCTTGGTTGTAAAAAACGGCTGCATGATCTTCTCCTTAATATGTTCCGGCATGCCCACGCCATTGTCTTTTACCTTAATTACAACCTGACCATTTTCGGTCAGGGTGGTCACGGTAAGCTCGGGTTTATACTCGCTATTAAGTGCTTTCTTTTTCTGATTTACGGCGTAAAAAGCGTTGTTGAACAGGTTGAGCAGGACGCGCCCAATATCCTGCCCGATCACGCTGGCCTTCGGCAGGTCAGGGTCAAAATGAGTAACCAGTTCGGCGTTGAACACTTTGTCCTTCGCCCGAAGCCCGTGATAGGATAGCCGCATAAATTCGTCAGCCAGTGCATTGATATTGGTCGGTTGTTTCTCGCCCCCTCCCGTGCGGCTGTGCTGCAGCATGCCTTTTACAATGCCATCCGCGCGCTTGCCGTGGTGGTTTATTTTTTGTTCGTTGTCTTTAATATCGGCGGCAATAGCCAATGCTTCTTCAATATTACCGGCCTTTAGCTCGTCCGCGAGTTCATCGATCATCTCCTGGTTCACTTCCGAGAAATTATTGACGAAGTTGAGCGGGTTTTGTATCTCGTGTGCGATCCCCGCAGTCAATTCACCCAACGAAGCCATCTTTTCCGACTGGATCAATTTGGTTTGAGCAGCTTTCAGATCTGTCAAAGTATTTTCCACTTGTTTCTTGGCCGCCTCCAGTTTATTGAAGTCCTCGTAACGTGCGTAGGCCGTTGAAAAGGCATCGGCCAGCGATTGAACCAGGTCCATTTCGTCTACAGTCAAAGGATTTATGTTCCCTACGTAAAGCATCCCTTGCAAAAATGGCAGGAAGTGCAGGTCGAGGCTGGTGTCGGGGTGCTCGGTCACATATTTATCCCGCGATTTTACAGATCCCTGGTCCACTAGGTTTTTGGTGTATTCCGCAAATTCTTCGGCACTCCAATGGATGGTAGCTGCCTGTTTTTTTCGCCAGGCGGGAAGCACATTTTGACCTATGCCCTGCGAATCAAATGTTAAATTAAACGTAGCCAAAGCTTTGCCGTCAGCTGTCGACAAGTGTGTGTGGATGACTTGTTCTTCGTGGTCAATAATAAATACCCCGCAACGAATAAATGGTATGCCGAGAATAGTCAGCTCGTTCCAGATCAACGGGGTGATGCGGTCCAGGTCCTCGGTTGAGCGCATGGAGGCTATTTCAGCGCGAACGCGATCAAGCGAGGCTGCTCTTACAGCCTCCCGTGCGCTGGCCTCTGATTTTTGCAGCTCATTATAGCGCCTGAAGGCAAGGTCGATAACGCCGGCGAATCGCCTGAGGATCCGGATCTCTGTCTCGTCATATCGCCTTTCCGCCCAGGCATAAAGGCAGCCATCAGGGAAGGGCAAGAAATGCCCGTATTGTTCTTCTCCCGGGTGAAAATCAGGAAGGGCGGGAAGCGACAGGCCTGATAGAAGGTTCTCGTAGTAGGTCTTCAGCTGCTTGCCTTTTAATACCGGGAAATAATCTTCGTTGTTTACAAGTGAATCATATATCTTGCCCAGTACCGGGTGGCCCTCAAGCATCACCCACCCAAGTAATCCGAGGCTATCCCCGTCGGCAGACGAGGTGGCCGAGTAAAGTGCCACTTTCCGCGACCCGTTGTTAAACATACCTACACCACAGCGTATAGGATTAATACCCAGCTTCCGCAATTCGGTAAATACCATGCTGGCCGTTGAAGTGAGGTCGGCACTGCTGTACATGGCTAATGCCTTTCCGCGTACCTTTTCCAGCGCGGCTTCTATTTTAGCCTCTCGCGCCTGTTCTTCCGCCAGTTTCAGATCGTTAAAGCGGGTATAGCTCAAATTAAATACTCCGGCAAAGCGCTCCATCAGATCAACAGTTTCTTGAGGTTGTTCTTCCGGCGATGCCATGCCGATAAAGCCCTGCGAGAAATAGGCAATGGACTGCACACGGCGTTTCTGTGAGCGGCCCTGTTTAAACGGTACCTTTAATTCGTCGGCCATGTAGTGGAAGTATTCTGTCAGCTCCTTTCCCTGCATGTCGATGGTGAGCGATTTTTTACGCGCCTTCCATGCATCATACATTTTTTTGATCGACCGGTTTTTAAACGTATTGCCGGTGAATTTGGTGCTGATCTTGCTTCCATCTTCATCCGTGGCCCAAAATTCAATATCGCCGCTATTGTCTTTAATGATACCGATGAACAGGCGGTTCGGCGCAATGCCGAGGCCGATCAATTGTTTAAAAACTTCAACGGATGTTTCGGCAAGCTCCCCGCTTTTTTGCATCGCCATAGTACGCGCACGTACCCGCTCCAGAGCCAGTTGAATTTGTGATTCTTTTGCCTGTGCTTCGGCTTTTTGCAGATCGAGATAACGGCGGTAGGTTAAACCGAATACGCCTGCGAACCGCTTAAAGAGTTTAACCGCATTTTCGGGCAACGGTTCAAGGGTGAAAGCAAAAATAGCGCCTTCCGGGAAAAAGAACGCATTATTGGTCTGCTTTGCCGGTAATGCTGCCAGGTCAAACTGCACAGGATACTCCGGCGAATCGTTAATGGCTTTGTAGTAAGCCTTCAGGTCCTTGTCGGCGAGTTCGTAGGTTCTCACCTGTTCTTTATTTTTCCATGCCTCATGTATGTTGCTGATGAGGGGGTGTACCATCATATCTATTCGGCCGATCAGCATATCCACTTTTCCATCAGCATCGTAAGCTGCCGTCCACACTTCCATGTGCTTGGTTTCGTCGATGATCAATATCCCGCAACGCACCGTTTTTTCGATCCCCAGCTTCACCAACTCGTCAAACATCGTGGCTACTGTTTCGCCAACATGCTCGCTGGTGTGCATGGCCATTGTTTTAGCGCGGATGCGCTCCAATGATAGTTCTACCTGTGCTTCCCTTGCCTGCTCCTCTGCTTTTTGCAGATCGAGGAAACGGGTATAGGTTTGCTCGAATACCTGTCCAAAGCGTAATAACGTGTTATTCTGTGCTTCTGAATAAGAAATACCATCGTAATTGTGAATGGTGAGCGCTGTATTCTTCATTAATACCGATGATCGGACAAAACCGGGACGGCCAAATATCGAAGCTTTTGTCTCCTCGGGGACCCCGGGTACATACTTAAAAAAATGTTCGAAAAAGCTATCCTTTTCTTCTTTAGAAAGCCTATCTACCAAAAGTCCCTCTTTTTTCTTTGCTTTATTGAAACGGTCAAATACAGGATGCTTAAAATAAGGAACATGAATTTCCACCGGATATTTTCCGTGTGGCACAGCCAGCACCAGTTCAAAGTCATCCGTTTCCTTGTAGTTCAAGGCAAAATTTGCAACATCGATATCGAAATTCAATTGTTGTAACTGGTCAAACACCAACTGGATAACTTCGTGAAGCTCTTCGCTTTTTTGCATGGCCATAGTACGCGCCCGTACCCGCTCCAAAGCCAGTTGAATTTGCGATTCCCGCGCTTGCTCTTCAGCTTGCTTCAGGTCGTTGAAGCGGGTATAGCACATGTCAAATACTTTAGCAAAGCGGAGCATGATATCAGAATGCTCATCCGATAAAGGCTCAAGGCTTACCAGCGTAAGACAGCCGAAATTATTAAAGGATGCGGACAGTAGTACCTGCTCCGGTGCCTTCATGCCGGCTATAACGGGGCCAGGAAGCTGGGCCAATTCTGTATCGACAAATAAAAAGTCATCCCAGTCTCGTTTTACTTTCCCCTTAAGTGCATAGTTCCATCTCAAATTGCGCTCTTTCCATGCTTTCAGATAAGCATCATAAGCGGGGTTCTTATGGTTTTGTACCAAATAATTCATAGGCTCGGCGGGTGCCTCGGAGTTAGCCATCCACCAGCGGGAAGCTTTTGTTTCCGGATCGAAGATCATAATGAGGCAGCGGGTGAGTACAAAATCAAGCTTGGTCAGCTCGCTAAAAACACTACCTATCAGTTCATTCAATTCCTCCGAATTTTGCATAGCCATTGCCTTCGCGCGGACACGTTCCAGTCCTAGTTGAATTTGCGACTCCCTTGCCTGCTCTTCCGCTCTTTGCAGGTCGAGGAAACGCGTGTAGGTTTGCTCGAAAACGTTACCAAAGCGTTTGAAAATATCCCACATTTCGGGACATGGCTCATAGGTAATGAACATCAGGAATCCATGTGAAAAAAAGGCACAATGTGTAATTTGATACGTTGGGATTTGAAACCCTAAATTTTCAATATCGCCCATAACTTTTCCAGCTTCGGGAAGACTGAACATATACTTGTAAGTTTCTTCCAATTCTTTGTCTGCGGACTCCAAAACGTAGAAATCCTCTCCTCTTTGCCTGGCCTCATATATGCGAATAAAGAACGGGTCTTCTGTAAGCGGTATGTTAAAAGGGGCCCCCATACTTCCATCGGGTCTGCTCATCCAGGAACTAATAGAATTGTCTTCCGGCTCCCCAATCATAAACCCACTTGACCATGACTCAGTACCTAAATCTGAAATTTGTTTAAATAATAACGAGGCCGCATCCAAAAGCTCATCGCTTTTCTGCATGGCCATGGTGCGGGCACGCACCCTTTCTAACGCGAGTTGAATTTGTGCCTCGCGGGCTTGTTCTTCGGCCTGTTTCAGGTCGAGGAATCGGCGGTATGTCATTTCGAACACCTTGGTAAACCGCATCACCATCTCTTCCTGAGGTTTGGTCAAGTGTTCGCTGCCGATAATAAAAATGTATCCCTGCGCGAAATGGAAAGCATAAATTATCGCTTTCTTTGGCGATATTTCCAAAAATGCTTCAACCGAAAAAGGCTGATCGAAATTATTCTCTACAAAATGGGCCTGTACTATACCGGCGATGTAAGTTTGATGCTTCAGCGTGGCTTCTTCGTCCAGTACTAGTTTGCTAACAGCTTCCTGCTTTTTCCAGCCTGATAAAATGAAACGCATAACTTCCGTTTCGGTATGCGACAGGTCGAACGGCACAGGGTTCAGCTTACCGTCGACCGGGTTGATGCTATAATAGGCGGCGTTTTTTTCGTCCGCGGCCATGATGGCATAGGTAATAGCCATGCTTTTAACACCCAGGCTGGTCAATTCCCTGTATAAAAGTTCCGCTGCATCCAGCAACTGATCTGTCTGATGCATGGCCATCGCACTGGCACGAACTCTTTCCAGTGATAGTTCGATTTGTGCCTCACGGGCCTGTGCCTCGGCCTTTTGCAGGTCGAGGAAACGGGTATAAGTTTGATCAAAAACTCCCGCAAATCTTTCTAAAAGGCGAATGCTCTCTTCAGACCTTGCTTCAGTGGACTGAACGTTGATAATTCCCTTTGAGAAAAAGGCGACATTGATGACCCGCCGTTTCTCTGCAGGATTAAATCCCGCACCGCCCATGCTCGCCCGGTAAGTGGTAAAGTCGAGAAGCGCCTTCCCGCTAAGGTCTATCACCAGCGATTTTTTCTTTGCTTTCCAGGCTTTGTATATTTTGTGCGTTACGTTGGGTTCGTCAATGGAAAACTTGAACACCTTGTTGGTCTGACTGCCGTACATGGTCACCCAATACTCAACTACATGCTCCTCTTCATTGATGATGCCTATCGTAGCCTGGTCGGGGTTTTCGCCCAATTCTTTAAACTGCTGGAATAAAATGAACGCCGTTTCGGCCAGTTCTTCACTATGCTGCATGGCCATAGTGCGTGCGCGAACGCGTTCCAACGCAAGTTCAATTTGTGCTTCCCGGGCCTGGGCCGCTGCCAGCTGGATATCAGCATAACGCCGATAAGCCAGGTCGAATACATTGCGAAACCGTTTTAACACATTCAGCTTATCCTCCGTTAGGGAGCTAAAAGTTGTTATGCCGACAGAGCCAATGCCTATTGAATAAAAGTAATAATATAGAGCGGAGATATTTTCCAGTTTCGGATCGGGTGTTTCGCCGTTTTTTACACGGAAGGCTTTAAAATCTTCCAGGTCATCGCCGGTGAGGATATGCTCAATGAAGGCATCCCCGGCGCTGCGGGTAATGTTTACCTGCCGCTCGATTACGGGGTGGCTGTTATATTGAAACGGGGTGACCGAAGCATCGCTGCTATTAAAATCATAATTCAGGAACGAGCCCTTTTCGTCATTAACGATATTGATCATTGCATTCCGCAGTTCACCAAACCCCAATGCAACCAGCTCTTGAAATAATATTTTGCAGATGTTCAGCAGGTCGTCCGCCGTGCGCATACCCATAGCAACAGTCCGCACCCGTTCCAATGCTGCCTCGATCTCCAGGTCACGGTTTTTTTCTTCAACCGCTTTTCTTTTCTGCTCCAACTCTTCGATCGTCTCGTCGAGTAAAACCGACATGGTTTTTTTCAAATGCTCGCCCCGTTCGATACGGAAAGCATCGACGCCCATCTTTTTATCCGCTGCATTCAGCCGGGCAATAATTACCGCTTTTTCATCGGGTGAAAGATTGGCATCAGCTTTAATGAGATCAAGTACGGTTTGCAGGTTCTGCTCCATCGATGTAGGTATTATCTTTTTATTTTTCTTTCAACGCCACGCAACAGGTGGTCAGGTTATGCATTTCCAAATTACCGTTGTTGGCGCGGCCCAATTCGGCCATAGAGAACATGCCCGCCATTGGTACGTTCCAAACTTTACGCACACCCTCAATTTCTATATTCATCATCGGGCCAAAAGAAAGCACCCTGCCGGCGCAGCTGAAAACCACCAGGGCATCTGCGTCGGGCATTTCTGTTGCCTTTAGTTCCTCCAGGTGCGTGATCACCTTTTCCATTACGTCAAAATCAGGAGGAAGCGAAAAACGCACTTTTGAACCTTGCGGCACTGTGCCACTGCAGACAAATGACCCGTCATCAAAATTTACAAATATCCCCGGCCGCATGATCGGGTCGCCCTGTTCTCTTTGCAATTGTAAGGGTAATGTGGTGGCAATTTGAATTGCTACGTCCTTTGTTTCGCCCCCACGGATATCGAGGCCACTGAATTTCCTGGTAAGTTCCAGTACCGGCACATTGTCAACTTCAAATACATGATTACCCTCGCTTTTGGTTACGGTTTTAGGGGTGCCTATGGCATTCCACCCGCAGGTGGCCCTGCCTTTCACCATAATATTTTGTTCGTCTAATGCAATAGCAACGATTCCATTAGTGCTTTCCTGGCCATTGGTAAATACAAATTGTTCGGTGAAAGAAAAGTCATCCCCGCCCAGGCAACCAAATACGTTTGCCTTTATGCCGATGATATCCTCTAAGCCGGCGAGCAGAGCTTCGGCATCGGTTTTCATATTACTGCCAGCGATAAGGAAAGCCGGCGTGGCAAATTTTTCCTTTGCCTTTTTAGCCATCACCCGCGTTGTTTCGCGATAATTGCTTCCGTCAAATTCTTCAAAAAAGATCGAAAAATGCGCAGGTTTCATGTCGAGGAGCAGTATAGCAATTTCGCCGTTGGTAAGGTTTTCATCAATGAACTCGCCATGCGTGGTCACACCGAAGATGGCGATCCTGGCATCATCCAGTATCTTACAGAGTGCTTTCCTGTCTTGTTTGAACGATGTGAAAACGATTGCCAGCGTAGGTTTGAAACCATCATCCATGTTTTTTACCAAAGCCGACCGGATGTCTTCCGGCGATTTTCCCTGTATCGATATTGCTTTCATTTTTTTCGGCTTAATTAATGGGTAATTGAATAATAAACTCCGATCCCTCACCTTCATTACTGTTAACCTGTATACTTCCCCCATGTCCCTTCACCACCATATCATAAGTTAAGGATAAACCTAATCCCGTACCTTCACCCGTAGGTTTTGTCGTGAAAAACGGCTGCATGATCTTGTCTTTAATGCTATCCGGCATACCTGTGCCGTTATCTTTTACCTTGATGATTGCCTGGTCATTGCCGGTTGACGTAGTTACCGATACTTCCGGTTTGTAATCTGCTCCAGCAGTTTTCTGCTTTTGATTGACCGTATAAAAGGCATTGTTAAATAGGTTGAGCAATACCCGTCCTATGTCTTGTGGTATGACGTTTACCTTCGGCAGTTTCTCATCAAACTGCGTCAGCAAATCGGCATTAAAGTTTTTGTCTTTTGACCGCAGTCCATGATATGAGAGCCGAAGATATTCATCCGCAAGCGCGTTAATATCGGTTGACTCCTTTGTGCCGCTGCCCGATTGGCTGTGCTGCAGCATGCCTTTTACAATGGCGTCCGCGCGTTTGCCGTGGTGGCGTATCTTTTCCAGATTTTGAGTAAGGTCATCAGCGATCGCGATAACATCCTCTTTATTGCCTTTTTCTTCTTCCTCTTTTAGTTCGGCAAGTAATTCAACACTCACCTCCGAAAAATTATTGACAAAATTCAAGGGATTCTGTATCTCATGAGCTACGCCGGCTGTCAGCTCACCTAACGAGGCCATTTTTTCCGACTGGATCAACTGGGTTTGGGTGGCTTTTAAGTTTGTTAGAGATTGGTTCAGCTCGGCGGTGCGTTCATTCACCTGGGTTTCCAATAGTAGATTTTGATTAGCCAGTATTTGCTGTTTTTCCTGCTCCTGGGCGAGGTTTTGCGCCGAAAGTGCCTGCACCTCCTTGAGTGTGGCCAATAGCTTTCTGTTGGTAAAAGCAGTTTGAATGCCGAGGTAGCATGACATCCCTAACGGGAAACATATAAGTCCGATGCCCCAAAGCAGTTGTGCCAGCACGGTAGCCTGGTCCAATAAACCGCCGATGACGTCAAATGTGACAAATAAGATAATGCCGCCCAGTACAAAAGAAGCGTCTTTCATCTGCCGTTTCATGGCCCAAATACAAACATGTACTCCTTCGACCATAAACAACACGGGTATTATGTTCGTGCAAACGACAAAACCTCTTACGCCGTTTAAATACATATATATAATTGCGCACGCACCTATCAATGAAAGGACAAACAACATCCTCCGCCACTGGTAATTAAACAAGGCATAAACGGTGAGCAGCAAGAATACCATTCCCACAACAAAGGACACGCCCTCGGCATAAGCCACCCACATCTGAACAGCAAGATCACCAAAACGGCTCACTCCCCATATCTCGTTTGGCATGGTCACAAAACAAATGCATGCGCAAAACAGGGCATAATATAAATTAACTTTTTTTCGGCGGTCAAAGAAATAATATACCAGGTGCGTAAAAAACACGATCAGGATAGCTCCTCCGAACAAGCTAAAAACCATAACGAAGTCTTTTAAGCTTTCCAGGTAGCTATAATAGTTAGTTGCTGCTGAGCGGTAATCATTCACATAAAGCGCAAAAGCCGGGATCGGTTCAAAAAGCGACGATATATAAGACAATCCCGGCTGATAAGCCAGCCTCACCGCAATCACGTTATCCTTACCAGGCTGAAGCTTTATAACCAATGGCTCTTTCGAGGTCAGGTATCCCCTTACTTTTGAAGGGTTGGCGCTAACATTCCCATACCTGGCGATAAGCTTACCATCCAGGTATATTTCAGATGCGGTGTATTGCGCAATGCGCACTGCTAATGTTTTGCCGTTTAACGAACTGCCGACCACCACATGCAGCCTGAACCATGCTATTCCTGCATTTTTGAGTTCTTTAAAATGGTCTACATCCTGGCAGGGATCAACCGCTTTCCAGTTGCCATCATTAAGGGCTGCGTCTTTCCACTGCTGGTCGTCACCCGCATGGAATACCCAGCCGTTTAGCAGCGTATCATTTTTCGATAGTTTATTAAGATGGAAAACCTTCCCGGTTTGGGAGAAAGATTTCGGAATAAAAAACAATAAAAATAGTCCTAACAAGTATACTCTCTTCATTATATCGGCAGCTTAATGGTAAATTCAGTAAACTCACCTTCCTTGGTATCAATATCTATTTTCCCGCCGTGTCCCTTCACTATGATATCATAACTCATAGATAGTCCCAGACCGGTTCCTTCTCCGGTGGGTTTGGTGGTAAAGAAAGGCTGCATGATCTTATCCTTAATATGATCGGGTATACCAGTGCCGTTGTCCTTTACTTTGATCTCTACCGACCCATCTCTTAAAGCGGTCGTCATTTCCAGCGTGGGTTTGTAACTGGCGCCAGCTGTTTTTTGCTTTTGCTGAACAGCATAAAAGGCATTGGTAAATAAGTTAAGGAGTACACGCCCGACATCCTGGGGGATCATAGGCACTGCAGGTAGCTTCTCATCGAAGTGGGTTACCAATTCGGCGTTGAACGATTTATCCTTCGCCCGCAATCCATGGTAAGCCAGGCGCAGGTATTCATCAGCGAGGACGTTTACATCCACAGGTTCTTTTTGGCCCGTACTGGCGCGGCTGTGCTGCAGCATGCCTTTTACAATGCCATCGGCTCGCTTGCCATGGAAGCCAATTTTTTCGAGGTTTTGTTTGATATTACTGGAGATATCCAGCGCCTCTTCGATTTCGCCGCGTTTCAACTCGCCTTCCATTTCATCTAATAGCTCGATGTTCACTTCCGAGAAATTATTGACGAAGTTCAGCGGGTTCTGTATCTCATGCGCTATGCCGGCTGTAAGTTCACCCAGTGAGGCCATCTTTTCCGATTGGATCAGTTGCCGTTGCGTTTGCCGCAATGAGATCAGGGTTTTTTTATTGGTTTGCAGCTGCCTGTAGATAAACACAAGCAGGGCTGTTATGAGTGCTAGTATGACCAGTGAACCCCATAACATGGTATTGCGCCGGCTGATCTGGTAATCCTGTACCGCCTTTTCCTGTTTAAGTTGGTTGATGTGCTCGCGCTGTGCCCTGTCGTTTTGGTCTATCTCATATTGGGCGACTTTAAAGTCGTGCAGTCCCTTCTCCAGCGCATCGTAAACTTTAAAATATTGTTCAAAATACTTCCCGGACTTTTCAGGCTGACCATGTTTTTGGTAGAAATAACCGAGTTCGCGCAGGTATTTTAATTGCAGTGGCACACCCTGTTCGTTGGACGATTTTTGATAAGCCGTTAAAAGGGACTTTTCTGCCTCGGCGGTCTTTCCCTGGCCCAGGTAATACTGGTAAAAGTCGTAATCGATCTCGGTGTAGCCAACGGAACTAACGGTCTTAAAGCCCGCCGAGTCGGTTACCTTTTGCGCCCTGGTGAGTAAAGGCAATGCCAGGTCGGGCTGGTTTAGCTTGAGGTAGATCTCCGCTTTAGTGGCATATATGTTGGCTACCCGCTGCGAAACTCTTTTACTCATGAAGCGAATGCTTTGATTTATCGCGGTCATGGCATCATTATATTTTCCGGCATTAAATTCGATATGGCTGATCGTTGCATAGCAATAATTCATGCCGCTGGTATCTTTTTGCTTTTGCGACAGGGGGAGGGCTAAGCCTGCATAATAACGTGCTTTATCAAAATTGCCCCATTGATTGTAGGTCATGCCGAGTACGTACAAAATTTGGGCATAAAACTTAGGCTCGAACCTCCTGAATACTTCTGCGCCTTTCATATAATTATTGATGGCCTGGTTATAGGCGCCTTTGTATAGGTAGTAGCCCGCGATGCCATGATAACAGGGAGCAGTATTTTCATACGGGCCATTTACGAGGTAATACTCCAGCTTCTTCTGGAAATAGTGCAGCCGGGCATCCTGGTCATTCAGGAAGTTGTACAGGATGCGCATATTGATCAGCAGCGGGAAGATCATCTTGTGCTGTTTATCGAACAATTCAACGGCCTGCTGAAAACTATTTAGCGACTTAGCATATTCCCGTTTAGCCCAATATTTGTTGCCCTCCTGCATCAGCAGGTACGGCGCGGGATCGATTAATTTTAGTTTTTCGTTGAGCGCAAACAACATTTTGTAGTGATCGGGGTAGTCAAGCGTTTCATCGGATCGGACGGGCGTGAAATCCACCAGCTTTTGTACAGTGAATAAGCTGTCCTTCGCGGTTTTTTGCACCGCAAGAACTTTTTGCAGGGAATCCATAGCCGCATGGGCAAAATCGTTTTGTGCCAATGCTGGTTTAGCAACTGCTAAACACAATGCAAACAATAAATAAACGCTGGTCCGTTTCATAGCTTCAATTAATAAGTTTATAGCGGCAGGCTTACGGTAAACTCCGTAAACTCACCTTCTTTTCAACGGATTAAAATCCGTTGTTATAATATTTGTCGAGGCTACGCCTCTGGTTTAGTCGAGAGCCATAGGCTCCAAACACTTTGTAACGCCGGGTGTTAACCCGGCGCATATAATCAAGCACAATCAAGTGCCGTAGGCACGACCCATATCTATATCATGTCCTGAAAAATATACCGCTCATCATACTCTACTTTAAACCTTTTTAAAAAATCCAAATACTCATTTCTGAATGTTTGCTTTTTATGATGTGCTTCCTGGTTGTGGATATATTTATAAACCTTTTCAACCTGTGATTGGCCGTATAAAAACACTCCATAGCCTTCTTCCCATTCAAAACGTCCCGGGGGTTAATGAATGGTCATTAATATATTTGGATGATTTTGCTTTCACTGTTTTCATTAATTCAGAAACGGAAACAACAGGTTTCAGCCCAATAAAACAATGGACATGGTCTTCTACGCCATTTACGATAATGGTCTTACAATTAGCTTCATTGATCAAATTGCCAATTACTGCAAAGAGTGTGGCTTTCCACTCTTTCAAAATCATTGCCTCGCGGTATTTGACTGCGAAAACTGTTTGCAAGTAAATTTGATGATAAGTATTTGCCATTTTATTACTTTATATGTGCCGAGCCTACAGCTCTCATTAATTTCTCCTTTTGCCTCTTCAACGGATTAAAATCCGTTGTTACTATATTTGGTCGAGGCTACACCTCTGGTTTTTACGCTTAGACCCAAGGCAAGTAAACTATAAACTCCGTAAACTCACCTTCTTTAGTATCGATATCAATTTTTCCCCCATGCCCCTTCACCACCATATCATAAGTTAACGACAAGCCCAAACCCGTGCCTTCACCTGTAGGCTTAGTAGTAAAAAAAGGCTGCATGATTTTTTCTTTTACCGCGTCGGGGATGCCGGTGCCATTATCCCGCACCTTAATGACGATCTGACCGTTTTCTGATGATGTCGTTACGGATACCTCTGGTTTATAATCCCCACCAATCGTTCTATGCTTTTGATTGACCGCATAAAAGGCGTTGTTGAACAGGTTGAGCAATACCCTGCCAATGTCCTGTGGTATGACATTTACTTTTGGCGGGTTTTCATCAAAATTCGTTACTAAATCAGCATTAAAGCTTTTGTCTTTTGATCGCAAACCATGATAAGCCAGGCGCAAGTATTCATCCGCCAATGCATTGATATTAGTTGGTTCTTTTGCGCCGCTTCCCGATTTGCTATGTTGCAGCATCCCTTTAACTATCGCATCAGCACGTTTCCCGTGGTGATTTATCTTTTGCTCATTTTGCTCAATATCGATAGCTATAGCTTTCGCTTCTTCGATGTCACCTTTATCCAGTTCTTCCTGCAGCTCGGCCAGCATTTCACGGTTGACATCCGAAAAGTTATTCACGAAGTTGAGGGGATTCTGTATTTCATGGGCAATACCAGCCGTCAATTCTCCAAGCGAGGCCATTTTTTCGGATTGGATGAGCCTGGCCTGGTTGGCCCTGATCTCCGCGGTTTGGCGGTTCACTTCTTCTTCGAGCAATTTTTGGCGATTGAGGGCCTCCTCCTTCTTTTCTTCGGAAAGGTGGACTACCTCATCCGCATTTTGCTTAACCTCGCGCAGCATCTCTCTGAACCGCATGGCAACAAACACCAGCAGCGAAATTGGAAAAGCGAGAATGATACATGTGTTTAAAAAATACCCTATTCCGACATTGGAGTAGATATGGCCGGGAAAGAGCACTACTAAAACTATATCGAGCAATACCGAAAGAAGTACTGCAAGTAAACCTGTAACAACGGTCCATTGTGCCCCGCGAAGCGTTTTCCACGAAGAAATGATATAGTAAACGTTAAGAGCGGTCAAAAAAAGAGTGCCTATGATTAACGTCACCGTGGATCCGGGTAAAAACGTAGCAAACAAACTGTAAATTGCAATAACGGCCAGCACTATTTTTACCCAGTACCTGAGCCTTCGCTTAAAAACTTCGGCCATTATTACCGGTGTCATTAAAACCATAAGGACAAATGTAAAATTGCCCACCGCATCATAGACCAGGTAAAGTAAGGAGCCGATCCCTGTTAAATCAATCTGCAGCGCGCCAATGAAGATATTGATCACCATCATCGTGGTCCATACGGCAATGTAGAGATATACCCTTTGCCTTCGGTTTTGGATAAGCATTAGCCAGAAAAGCACGCTTAGCGATAAACATACACCCACGCAAAGCATGTAATTTTCATTCAAGCCCATGTAATTTTCAATTATAAGCCCCTGGGCATCGGAGCTGCCAAGACCAATAATGCTACTGCCCGGCCTTACCTGCCATTTTAATTTTCGCGGGGGAAGCGGCGATACCGAATCGACGAGGTGCAGCGCCAAAGTAAATTGTTCCCCGCTTTTGATATCGACTGGCAGCCATGGTTTCAAAATCGTAAACGTAGATTCGGTATACGGATGCCCGTAAAGCCCTGTGTTACCCACCGATCCTATATGCTTACCGTTGATATAAATATCGGCCGGGGCAAAACTTCCGCAAAAGATAGCCAAACCCTTCTTTTTGACTAAATCGTCCAGTTTTAGTTTTATCCGGAACCAGCATTCCACCGTCCCGTCTTTGCCAGCATATTTTGCGGACAGATCTACAGGGGATAATTTTTGCCACCCAGCCATGTTGATATCTGCTTTAGCCCAGCTTGTATCGCTGCCCAGCCGAAAATACCAGCCTTCCAACGGGCCAAGCGGGGCTACATCAAATACCGGGTCGAACATTTGGTTCGAAATGACAACCGGTTTGTCCTGCGCATAGCAGTTGAGGCTGCCGGCAATCAATAGCAATAAACAAAGTTTTTTCATTCTACAGGCAGTTTAATGGTAAATTCCGTGTATTCGCCCTCCCTGGTATCCACACCGATACTCCCCCCATGCCCCTTCACCACCATATCATAAGTTAACGACAAGCCCAAACCCGTGCCTTCACCTGTAGGCTTAGTAGTAAAAAAAGGCTGCATGATTTTTTCTTTTACCGCGTCGGGGATGCCGGTGC
>Ga0207705_10000101_pt1 | contig 98231 bp, 107 predicted proteins | sample KBSC13metaG_FD_184314 | JGI IMG/M metagenome (GOLD analysis project Ga0207705, IMG submission 184314) | Corn rhizosphere microbial communities from Kellogg Biological Station, Michigan, USA - KBS C1-3 metaG (SPAdes) (version 2) | ecosystem: Host-associated > Plants > Roots > Rhizosphere > Soil... | reverse complement strand
GGACCGGGATTCCGAAGCGATCGCGCAGCGGTGTCGTGAGAAGTCCCTGGCGGGTTGTCGCCCCCACCAAAGTGAAACGCGGGAGATCGATCCGCACCGAGCGCGCTGACGGCCCCTCGCCGATCATAAGGTCGAGCGCGCGGTCCTCCATAGCCGGATAGAGCACCTCCTCGACCGCCGGATTGAGGCGGTGGATCTCGTCGATGAAAAGGACGTCGCCGTCCTCGAGATTGGTGAGCAGCGCCGCGAGGTCGCCTGACTTGGCGATCACCGGGCCCGACGTGGCGCGAAAGCCGACCCCCATCTCGCGCGCCAGGATTCCGGCGAGCGTGGTCTTGCCGAGGCCCGGAGGACCGTGGAGCAGCACATGGTCGAGCGCCTCCCCGCGCGCCTTGGCGGCCGAGACGAACACCCGGAGATTCTCCCGAGCGGCCTTCTGCCCGATGAATTCGTCGAGCGATTTCGGCCGAAGAGCTGCATCCGCGTCCTCGCTAGTGCGCTCCGGCGTCGTGATCCGGGCCGGATCAGTCGCCATTTTCGCCTCCGCGCCTTCGCTTACGTTCACTAAAGTCACGCGATTGTGCGCCAAATTGTCCTATTTCGTTCATCTTCGCCGCGGACGCACGGAAGCAGAAGCGAGAGCCGATCACCATCGTGCGATGATGCATAATCGCGCCGCGGTAGGACAGCAATTTCGTGGATGGGATTGCCGCTGCACTTCGACCGCTGAGCGACATCGTGCGTTGGAGCAAAAACTCGAGAACGGACTAATCCAAATCGGAAGCGGATGGACTTGAAGCGCAACTAACAATCGTTAGGGTTGCGCGGCTGCTCGGTACCCTGTGTGCCGCCTGTGTTAGCGACCTGAAGGAAACCGCGCACTGTGTCCCGACAGGAACCTCTAAAATCGTCCGAACCAATCGTTACCCGGAGGGATGAGTCGGAGGATTTCCACCTTCACATCGACCTTCGACTGGAGCTTGATCAGATTGCCGACCTTCATGCTGAGCAGCTGCGGTTGAAATCGCGGCGCCCGCCGACGCGCAAGGAATTGGTCAGGCTGGCATGCCGCATCTACGATGCTCGCCGCGCACGCGATCGGATGTTCGACCGCAAGCTGTTTGGTGAGCCCGCCTGGGACATGCTGCTCGCCCTCTATTGCCTTCCAGCGCGGGGGGAGCGGCTAGGTGTCACGTCCCTGACTCACGCCGCCAACGTCGCCCAGGCCACCGGGCATCGGTGGCAGGCGATTTTGACCGAACACGGCCTGATCGAGCGGGGCCCGCCAGAACTGGACGCGCGGCGACAGCTGCTAAGATTGACCGAAAAGGGTCGAAAGCTGCTCGAAAACTATCTGACTCGTCTCTTTTATTGCGATACGCCTATGCCGCCGTACCCGGAGGCCGCAGGCGGATAATTTCGCTCAAGTAACGGTTGTACGGCCAGTGATTGCAACAGGGGTTGCGTATGGCCGGCGAGGAATCGGACGATCGGCAGACGAAGGCGGTTTATCGTGCCGCGATGCTGGTCACAGAAGCAATGGACCTGCTCGACGCCCATGGGGGACCACCGGAAGCGTCGGCCCATCTCGATCTTGCACTGGTGAGTCTTCGGCAGGCGATCAGAGAGGCTGAGCCATAAATTAGCGGACCTTCGAGCTCCTCCCGCGGCCGCTTGAAGCTGTTCTCCAGCGCACCCATATCCTATTTCGTGGGGGGCCATCAGACGATCCAGGTGACTCTTGACCCGGCGCAGGCCGGGTGGCGGCTGGACCGCGCGCTGGCGGCGGCAGTGCCGACCATGTCGCGTGAGCGGCTGAAATCGCTGATCCGCGCCGGCGCCCTGGAGCGCGGCGGCACGGCGCTCCGCGACCCGGCCACCAAGGTCCGCGGTGACGAGGCCTTCCTGCTTGAGGTTCCGGAGCCGGAGCCCGCTCATAACGAGGCACAGGATATCCCGCTCACCATCCAGTTCGAGGATGAACATCTGCTCGTCGTCGACAAGCCCGCCGGACTGGTCGTTCACCCGGCCGCTGGTAACCGGGATGGCACATTGGTGAACGCGCTTCTTCATCATTGTGGCGGATCACTCTCCGGAATCGGCGGCGTCGCCCGCCCCGGGATCGTCCACCGGATCGACAAGGACACGTCCGGGCTGCTGGTCGTCGCCAAGACGGATGTGGCCCATGAAGGCCTGGCGAAGCAGTTCGCCGCCCACAGTATCGATCGCCAATATCTGGCGATCGTCTCGGGCGTTCCGAAGGGCAGCGAAGGCACGGTGGATGCGCCGCTCGCCCGTTCGCCGGCCAATCGCAAGAAGATCGCCATTGCCCCCGCCGGAAAGGGCAAGCGCGCGGTGACTCATTGGAAGCGGCTCCAGGCGCTTCGCGATTCGGCGCTGGTCGAATGCAGGCTCGAAACAGGCCGCACGCACCAGGTTCGGGCTCATATGGGCTCCATCGGTCACCCGCTGTTAGGGGATCCGGTGTACGGCCGAAGCAGCAAGGCCCATCGAGACGTGTTGAAACGACTGGATTTCCACCGGCAGGCGTTGCACGCCGCGGGTCTGGGATTTACCCACCCCGTAACGAAACACCGCCTGTCGTTCGCCAGTGGCATGCCGCCGGACATGCAGGAACTGTTCACTGCTCTTGTGGTATAGGAATTAAGCGTCAGGGCGCTCGGAAAGAAGAGCCCGGCCCAGGGAGATGAAGGTAATGGCTACGCAGTCAGGTGGGATTGTCTCGATCCCCGCTTCGGGCGGGGAAGCCGGGCTCAATCGATATCTCGCCGAGATCAAGAAGTTCCCGATCCTCCAGCCGGAGGAAGAATATATGCTCGCCAAGCGGTGGCGGGAGCATGGGGACACCGAGGCAGCCGCCAAGCTGGTCAATTCGCACCTTCGCCTCGTGGCGAAGATCGCGATGGGCTACCGCGGCTACGGCTTGCCGGTTAGCGAGCTGATCTCCGAAGGCAATATCGGCCTGATGCAGGGCGTGAAGAAGTTCGAGCCCGATCGCGGCTTCCGACTCGCCACCTATGCCATGTGGTGGATCAGGGCCTCGATCCAGGAATTCATCCTGCGCTCGTGGAGCCTGGTGAAGATGGGCACCACTGCCGCGCAGAAGAAATTGTTCTTCAACCTTCGCCGGATGAAGAACCAGATCGACGCGTTCGAGGAAGGCGATCTCAAGCCTCAGGATGTCGCCAAGATCGCGACCGACCTCGGTGTGACCGAGGACGAAGTCGTATCGATGAACCGCCGAATGGCGATGGGGGGCGATACAAGCCTCAACGTCACCCTTCGCGAGTCCGAGGGCGGCGAGAGCCAGTGGCAGGACTTCCTGGTCGACGACGGTCCGCTGCAGGACGAGCGGATCGCCGATGCCGAGGAGAGCCAGGTGCGCCACGACCTGCTGGTGAGCGCGATGGACAGCCTCAACGACCGCGAGAAGCATATCCTGACCGAACGCCGCTTGACGGACGAGCCGAAGACCCTCGAAGAGTTGAGCCAGGTCTATGGAGTCAGCCGCGAGCGGATTCGCCAGATCGAGGTTCGCGCATTCGAGAAGCTGCAGGCGGCGCTGATAAGGCTGGCGGGCGAGAAGCGTCTACTTTCCGCGGCCTGAATTCAGGCCGTCATCCCGGCCTTGAGCCGGGATCCGCATTTCTTGCGGTCAAAAGACAGGCAGATGCCGGATCAAGTCCGGCATGACGGTTAGTTCTTATCCTGGCCCGGAGCATCTGTCGTGGCTTCGGCTATCGAAGGCGCATGCTTGGTGTCCGGCTCGTCATCGTCGGCGACATGATCCGCCGCCCAGGCCCCTCGGCGACCCATCGGCAGCGGCTTGCCGGTCGTGCTGTCCCGCGCCGTCTGATGCTCGATCTCGCTGTTGAGCTCGGCGCCGAACATGAAGACATAGGCGCACAGGTACATCCAGCTGAGAAGGGCGACGACGGCGGCGAGCGGGCCATAGCTTTTGTGATAATTGGTGAAGTGGGTGAGATAGAAGCCGAAGGCCAGCGTCAGCAGGATCCAAAGGATCGCCACGAACGAGGAGCCCGGTGTGATCCAGCGCCACTTTGCTTCCTGCCGGGACGGGCCGAACCGGTACAGCGTCGCCGCGACCGCCGCGGCGAACAGGGCCAGCACGACGTAGCCGGCGGCCTTGCCGGCAATCACGGCCACTGACGAAGCGCTTGGCAGCAGTTTGGTGAGGAAACCGAGCGCCGCCATCGCGGCGAGCGCAGCGAACGTCACAAGCACCGCCCCAACGGTCATCCCGATCGCCACCAGATAGACGCGCACGAGGCTTCGCTTCTCTTTCTCCTCGTAGCTGATGTTGAGGGCGGTGATCACCGCCGTCGCGCCATTGGTGCCGCCGTAAATCGCGACCAAGATCGCCAGCAGGATTCCGAAGCCTTTGGCCCCGTGCGAGCTCTGCACCGAGGTCATCAGCTGCTGCCCAATGAGCGAGGTGACGTCGCCGGGCAAGACGTTGGTCAGCGAACTCATCTGGATCACGACCGTGCTCGGATCAGCGACGAACCCGTATACGAGCACGATCAGTCCGAGCAGGGAGAGCAGCGCGAAAAAGCCGTAAAACGCCACTCCGGCAGCGACGAGTCCCACATTATCCGCCCAGGTCCGCTTGTAAGTACGGATCAGGATATCCTTCCACGCGCGCTTCGGCATTTCTGCCGGAGAGGTCGCCGAATGACCCCTGTTCCCTTTCGCTTTCGATCCTTTCGCCATGCGGCAAGAAAACTTGGCGGCGACGGCTGTTCCGGGGCTTGCCTTGGCGGCCAAAGAGTCCGACGCTGACTCCTGCCGAAGAGCGCCCAGAGCGCCTTCACGCGACTCGAGCGCCCGCATGAAACGGACGGAGGAGAGTCGCATGCCAAACGGAGCTAGAACCAACGGCACTCGAGCAATCGCGCTGGTCGGACCAGCCGGCGCGGGAAAGACCAGCCTTGCCGAGGCAATGCTCCACGCTGCCGGCGCGACCGACCGGCTCGGATCAGTAGCAAGCGGCACAAGCATCGGCGATTCGAGCCCCGAGGCGCGCTCACGCGGCGGATCGACGGAGCTCAACCTCTACAATTTCGACTATCTCGGTGATCACTTCGCGCTCGTTGACTCGCCGGGATCGGTGGGATTCGCGGCAGACGGAATGCGGGCGCTGGCGGTCGCGGACATGGCGATCGTCGTCGTCGATCCCGATCCCGGGCGGGCTCCTCTGGCGGCCCCGGCGCTGCGCGCGCTCGACGAGCTCGGAATTCCGCACCTCATCTTCGTCAACCGCATCGACCAGGCGCACGGCCGAATTCGCGACCTCCTCTCCGCCCTCCAGCCGATGAGCGTCTCTCCACTCATCGCCCGGCAAATCCCGATCCGCGACGGCGAAAGGATCACCGGCTTCGTCGACCTGGCCCTGGAACGGGCGTTTCACTACAACGGTAAGGATTCCGAGCAGGTCGATATCCCGGGCGATCTCCAGGAGCGCGAGCAGCAGGCGCGCACCCAGATGCTCGAGCAACTCGCCGACCACGACGACGAGCTGCTGGAGCAGCTGTTGATGGACCAGCAGCCCGAACAATCGCGAATCCTGACCGACCTCGCCCGCGAGACCAGCGAGAGCCTTGGCGTACCGGTGCTGTTCGGCTCGGCATCGAGCGGCTGGGGCATCGGCCGGCTTCTGAAGGCGCTTCGCCATGAGGCGCCGGGGCCGGAGAATACTTCCGCCCGGCTCGAGGTCAGCGATCCGTCGCTCTTTGTCTTCAAAATCTTCAACGGCTCGGTCGGCCGGCTGGCGCTCTCCCGTGCGCTCGGAGGCCGGATCGGCGAGGGCTCCGACCTGAAGAGCGCGACCGGCGAGACGGCGCGGCTCGGGGCGCTCTTCACCGTCCAGGGCGAAAAGACCAGCAAGGTCCCCGAAGCCAAGGCTGGCGACGTGGTCGCTGTCGCGAAAATCGACGCCGTGAAAGCCGGCGAATGGCTGAGCAGCGGCAAGGTGCCGCCCGAGGTGCAGGTGGACTGGCCCGCGCGCAACTGCGCGATGGCGATCGAGCCCGCCGATCGGAAGGACGACGTGAAGCTTTCCGGAGCGCTGCAGCGGCTTTTGGAGGAAGACCCGGCGCTGATCCTGGAGCAGGATGAAGCGGTGCATGAAATGCGCCTGCGCGGGATCAACGACGAACATTTGAACACCGTTCTGGCGCGGCTGAAGCGGCGGTACGGGATCGAGGTGAAATCGCATGCGCCGACGATCGGGTACCGGGAATCGATCCGCAAACCGGTCAAGCAGCACGGCCGCCACAAGAAGCAGTCGGGCGGCCACGGCCAGTTCGGGGATGTGATCATCGAGGTAAAGCCGCTTCCGCGCGGCTCCGGCTTCCAGTTCACCGAGAGCATCACCGGCGGCGCGGTTCCGAGGCAGTGGATCCCCGCGGTCGAGGAAGGGGTGCGCGAAGCGATGGCACGGGGCCCGCTCGGGTTCACGGTGGTCGACGTCGCGGTGAACCTGATCGATGGCAGCTACCACAGCGTCGACAGCTCCGAACTCGCGTTCCGGCTCGCCGGACGGCTGGCGATGGCCGAGGCGTTGGCCGCGGCAAACCCCCACCTGCTGGAGCCCATGCACAAGGTGACGGTCGTCTGCCCCTCAAGCGCCAGCAGCCGGGTCAGCTCGGCGGTGGCCGGACGGCGGGGGCAGATGCTCGGAATGGCGCCCCGCGACGGCTGGACGGGTTGGGATCGGATCGAGGCTTTGATTCCAGAGGCGGAACTCAGCGGGCTAGAGGCCGAGCTTCGTTCGCAAAGCCAGGGGCTCGCGACCTACGAGGCCGTGTTCGATCACCTTGCCGAGCTGAACGGCCCGCTCGCCGACAAGGTCGTTCAGCAGAGCGTGCCTGAACCGGCCTGAGTCAGGCGGCGATCGGTGCGGGTTCCGGTTCCGCCTTTTCGGCCGGGCGCGGGAGCGGTTTCGCCCAGCGCGGATCCACCACGAACATGTGGTGCAGCATGTGCACCTGCATGATGTACATCAGCACCTTGTTCGCCTCGCGCCGGAGCCGCTTCGCGAACGCGAACGGGATCCAGGGCGGCGTTTGAGCGAGAGTGCTGAGGAAGCGATAAGTGCGGTAGGAAAACACCCGGGCAGCCTCAAACGCTTCCCTTGAAAGGTAGATTCGCAAGCTCTCGGTCGCCTCGCTGTCTGTTCCAAAGAGATCGATCGGATCGCTGGTGATCATGAAGCCTTGCTTGCGCCGCGTGCGCAGGTCTTCGGGGACGATGCCCTTGCCGGCATCGCGGAGCACTGCCTTTTCGACCCCGTCCCGCATCTTGAAATCGTCGGGAATCCACTTGGCCATGTCGTAAAGCTTGTGATCGAGAAACGGCACCCGGACTTCCAGCGAGTGGGCCATCTCGACCCGGTCGCCAAGGAAGCCGAGAATATCGATCGGCATCCCGGCGATCCGGCTTTCCTGGACCCGATTGACCAGCGGTCGCGAAAAACCCCCCGCCCCAATTTCGGTGTTCGCGCGCTGCGCCGTAAGCGCCGCTCGCCTGTCCTTGCGGAACAGCAACAGCGACAGCTTCTCCATAAGCGGGACGGGAATGCCGGAAACATGCAGCCGGCGCTGGCGAACCGAGACGCCGCGCTTCGGATCGCGGCTACGCGTATCCCGCAAGGCGTTGCGGAAGAACGCCTTGTAGCCGAGGAACACTTCGTCGGCGCCTTGCCCGTTCAGTGCGACCGTGACGAACTTCTTCGCTTCCTCCGACAGGAGGAATTTGCCCACGGGAGCGAGGCTGACGAACGGCAGCTCTGTATGCCAGACGCAATCCTGCAGATTGTCCCACAGCATCTGCTTGGTGACAGAAAAGTCGTGGTGATGAGTGCCGATCTCTCGCGACGCCTGGAGAGCGAACTCGCGTTCGTTCTTCTCGCTTCCTTCGAAAGAAATGGAGAAGGAATGCAGCTCGGTGGTCATGTTCCGCTTCATCAGCGCGGCGACGAAGGTGGAATCCAGTCCTCCACTCAAATACAGCCCGACCGGCACATCGGCCCGGAGCCGAAGCCGGACCGCCTCTTCGAGCTCATACAGGACCGCAAGTGCCGCTTGTTCCGGCGCATCGCCGAACGGTTCTGGCACCGGCTCAGCGGTCGAAGCCGGTATTTCCGGTGACCAATAGGGATTGATGCGCGATTCAAGGGTCTCAAGATCGATGAGCGCATAGTGCGCTGGTGGAAGGTGCTCGATCGCTTCGAAGGGAAAGCGCAAGGTGCTGCCGTCCAGCAGCGGGTCGAGCGCGGCCACATTGAGCTTCGGCCCAACGAGGCCACTCGCGAAGATCGCCTTCATCTCCGACGCGAAGACGAAGCCGCAATCCAGCCGCGACAAATAGAGAGGTTTGATACCGAACCGGTCGCGGCCGGCGATCAGCAGCCGCTTGGCCTTATCGTAGAGCAGGAAGGCGAACTCGCCCCGGAGATGCTCGAAGCAGCCGAGGCCATATTCCTCGTAGAGGTGAATGATGACCTCGGAATCGCTCTTCGTCTGGAAACGATGGCCCTTCGCCTCCAGCTCCCTCCTGATTTGTTCGAAGCCGTAAATCTCGCCGTTGGCGACGAGTACGAGATTGCCGTTGTTGCTGTAGAGCGGCTGGTCCCCCGTTTGAAGATCGATGACGGCAAGGCGGGTGTGTGCGAGCGTGACTTGCGCCGCGCCATCGGTGAACAGCCCTTTGCCGTCAGGACCGCGGTGACGGAGATGGTCGAAGACACGCTCGATTGCGGAATCGGGAAGCGTGTAACCGACAGCACCGAATATCCCGCACATCAATCGTCCTTACGAAGCGCAACACCCGAATACAGCTTACAAAAGGGTAATGCGGGCGTGTGTGCGCGCTCGGCCTCCAGAGGTTCACCCGCGACAGCAACCGCGCTTTCGCTTAAGCGCGCCGCGATGCGCCACTGGTTTAGGGATCAGCATTTCCGGTCTCTGCTGAAGAACAGCAGCTATCTCGGCGCCTCGCAGGCCGTCGCGGCGGTAACATCGCTCGCTGCTCTGGCTCTCGCCGGATGGAGCCTTGGAGTGGAGCTGGTCGGGCTTCTGATCCTGATCCACAGCTACGTCGACGCAGCAAGCAACCTCAGCAAATTCCAGTCATGGCAGCTGGTCGTTCGCTACGGGGGGCAGGTCCTGGTCAGCGACGATCCGAGCGATTTCAAGGCGGCGACAGGCTTTTCCATTGGCCTGGACATCATCAGCTCCATCGTCGGGATGCTCGGCGCGATGCTTGTCTTGCCGGTGCTCGGACCGAAATTCGGAATCCCTGCGCAGTACATGACGGTAGCCCTGGTCTACTGCACATTGATTCCGACGTACGCATCGATGACTCCGAGCGGCGTTTTGCGCGTGCTCGACCGCTTCGACCTCATTAGCTGGCAGGGGACGATCCAACCGATCTCACGAGCGATTCTCGGTGCGATCGCCTGGGCAGCGAATGCGCCGTTCATCGCCTGGCTGGCGATATGGTACGTCACCAGCATGGGTTCCGATCTGTATTTCTGGTTCGTGGCGTGGCGCCAGATGAAGCGCCGGAACCTTCATCGCGGAGTGCGGCCGATCCTTCGCCCGATTCAGCTGCCGGGCGCCTGGCGCTTTGCCATCCATGTGAATCTCACATCGAGCTTGAGCGGTGCGTGGGCGCCGGTTTCGAGGCTGATCGTCGGCGGCCTTCTCGGGCGTGCAGCGGCGGCACTTTACGCCATCGCCTCCAATCTCGCCGATGCCTCTCAAAAGCCCACGAACCTGCTGGCCCGTGCTTTCTATCCCGAGGTCGCCCGGATGGACCTTTCGACCAAACAGCCGTGGAAGCTGATGGTTCGCGGTTCAGTCGTCGCGGGAGCGGTTGGAATCCTGGCGATCGGGATCGTCATCCTGGGCGGCAAGCCGCTGATCGGGCTTGTATTCGGACATCGCTTCATTCCTGCTTACGCGCCGCTGATGGTGCTGATGCTGATGAGTTTGATGGGCGTGATCAGCTTTCCGTTCGCGCCGATGCTGTACGCGCGGGACCGACCCGACGCGCCGCTGGTGGCGCGCCTGATCGGGACCCTCGTTTACTTCGCCGTTGTCGCGCCGCTCTGCTGGCAATTCGGGTTGGTCGGCGCCGCCGTAGCATTCGTGATCGGTTACGCCGCAATGTTTACCGTTCTCGGTGCGCAGCTCTGGCGGGAATATGCGCGGGCGAGACGAAAATGAGCTTCCCGCGGATCTGGGTATTTCCCGGCAATCGTCCCGGCGACGATGCGCAGGTCTACGCGTTGGCCGAGGAGCTCCGCCTGCCCTTCGAAACGCGAACGCTGCGCTACAATTGGCGGTTCTGGCTGAACGGCAGGCACATGGGCGCAAGCCCGATTTCGATCGCGAAGGAGCTTCGGGACAAAACGTTAGTGCCTCCGTGGCCCGACCTCATCATCATGGTCGGGCGGCGTTCGGTTCCCATCGCGCGATGGGTGCAGCAACGGAGTGAGGGTAGGACGCGGCTGGTCTTCGTCGGCCATCCCCGTGTTGCGCCGGAGACGTTCGACCTCGTCTATACGACACGCCAGTATCTGACCCCCAGCGGACCTTCGATGCGACTGCTTCCGGTCGCCATGAGCCGCTATCGCGAGCCTGCGAAGCCGAGCGCGGCGGAGCGGGAGTGGCTGGACCGGCTACCCCGTCCGCATCTGCTGCTGATGCTGGGCGGCAAGACGCGGCACTGGAAGATGAGCCCGGATTTCATGGCTAAGACCGCGGCAAAGCTGCTCGAACGGGCCCGCAGTCTTGGTGGATCCTTGGTCGTCGCGCGAAGTGCACGCACCGACGAGACGGTGCTGGATGGGATCGAGGAAGGGCTCGACGGAAATAACAATTGGCGGATGGTCCGGAACGAATTCCCCCGCTTCCCGGTCCTTCTCGCCGATGCCGACGAGCTGTTCCCGACAGCCGACAGCATCTCGATGATCTCGGAATCGGTGATCACCGGAAAGCCGACGGGTATCGTTCCGATCGAGATGAACTGGATCGGGCGAATGGCGCTCGGGCCACGGGTGGATGAGACCAGTCCCAAACGCGACCTGCGGCGCTTTTCGGAGTACATTCTGGCGAAGAGACTGGCCGGCACGGCGGAACAGCCGCTGGCGAGCGACACGCCCAATCCTGTCGTCGCGGCTGCGAAAGAGGTTCGTGCGCTGCTCGAACGCAGCTTCGGGGAGCTTCCCGCCTAATGAGCACCGACGCGCCGGTCTGGGTGCTGCTCGGCCGCCGGACCGGCGACAACAACCAGTTGCTCCGGCTCGCCGAGGCACTGGATACGCCGTTCCGCGCGATGGAATTGCGATACAACGCGCTTCACCTGATCCCGCCGCGAATTCTCGGAGCGACCTTGTTCACATTGACCTCTGAATCGAAGCGCGAGATCCGGCCGCCGTGGCCGGAACTGGTGCTCGGGATCGGATACCGGAGCGTTCCGGTGGCCCTCGCGATCCAGAAGTTGTCCGGCGGGAAAACGAAGCTCGTCAGGCTTGGCAATCCTCGCGTCCATCCCGGCAAGTTCGACCTTGTCATCACGACATCGCAATATCCGGTGCCGGACGCGCCGAACGTCATTCGCCTGCCGGTCGGGATTCCGGCCGCTACGCCAGCCGAGCCGAATGGCGAGGAAGTCGACTGGCTGAAGCGGCTTCCCCGCCCGCATCGGCTCCTCCTGATCGGCGGCGACACGTTCATGTGGACGTTGCGCCCGGAGGCAGTTGCTCGCGCGGCCGTGGACATAGCCAATAAAGGCGGCAGCCGCATCCCGGTGGGCAGCCCGAGAAGCAGCCCTGAAGTGATCGCCGCGACAGGGCCGCAGTTGGATGATCCGCCTCGCTATCCGGTGCTCCTCGCCGATGCGGACGAGATTTACGTCACCGGCGACAGCGTTTCGATGATCTCCGACGCGGTCGCGACCGGCAAACCGGTAGGCATCATCCCGCCGGAGAGGACGGCGACGGGGCGCCTGCTGTACGCGGTCGCGCGCGCCGCTGGCCGGTCAGTACCCGTCCGCGACATCCAGCGATTCATAAATTCGGTGCTGGATCAGGGTTTGGCCGGAACGGTGGAACAGCCGCGCGCAGCCTCTTCTCGTCCCGACGCGTTGGAGATCGCGTCCTACGCGATCCGTAAGCTTCTCGGAACCGACGTCTAGCGGAGCGAGCCGACCACCATCAGCGGCCGCCAGTCGCCCAAGCCGTTTTCTGCGGCGAACTGCTTCGGGAACGGCTCACCGCCGTGGATTCCGCCGGTGATGAAGACGAAGGCGAAGCCCATCCGCGCTGCTCCGAGCAGGTCGGTTTGAAGTCCGTCCCCGATCGCAACCACCTCGTGCGGTGCGGGATCGCCACCCAGATGGAGCGCGTGCTTGTAGATCGCAGGAAACGGCTTGCCGTACCATTCGACGAGGCCACCGAACCCCTCGTAGATGTCGGCCAGTGCTCCCGCGCACGGCTCCAGCCTGCCACCCCTGATCACCACCCGGTCAGGATTGAGGCAATGCATCACCACGCCGCGCGCCGCGAGCCGCTCCAGTTCGGCCGTGTAGTCGCTGACCTGCCGCCGATATTCGTCAAGCCCGGCGCAGGCGAGATCGGTGAAGCTGTCGTCATCAGCGATGCGAACGCCTTTGTCCTCCAGGATCGCCTTGTCCATTGCCGTACCAATGAACCCGACCGGCTTGGTGCAATGGCGCAGAGCCTCGATCCCGGCGTCGCCCCCGGTCGCGATCCCATCCCACAACTCGCGATGCAGCCCGAGCTGATCGAGCTGCAGCGCCACAGCCTCCGCGGTTCGCGGCGCGTTGGTGATGAGCACGACCGTGCGGCCTTGCTGCTTCCACTGTCCAAGTCGCTTGGCAGCGCCCGGATAGACGTGAACACCGTCATGAAGGCAACCCCAGATGTCGCACAGGACCACGCGATAGTGTTCCGGCAAATCGTCCAGGGTCATTCGAGCCCCGCCCTCGCCAAAGCTTCCTCGATCGGCGCTACATCCTCAGGGTTGTTGAGCTCGCGAAGAGCGAAGGGCGGCGGCTCGACCTCCACGACTGCGACGGGGATTCCGGCGACGAGAAAGCGCAGCTGCTCAAGCCCTTCGAGCTGTTCCAGCTCAGTCGGTGGAGTCTGGGCGTAAGCCGCGAGCGCCGTCGGACGATATGCATAGACACCGACGTGGAGAAGCACCGGCGACAACGGCTGGTCGAGTGCTCCGGCCGGAAGATGCGGGATCAGCCGCTTCGAGAAATAGAGCGCTCTCCCCGCGTCGCCCGTAACGACCGTGGTGCCGCCGACCCGCCCGGCGGCTTCTTCGGCCTGGAGCGTTCGGACTTCCTCGCTCCGCAGCCGCATCGCCGGGGTCGCAACGTCGACATCGTCGCGGCGCATTCGCTCGATCAGCCCTTCGACGAAATGGTTCGGCGTCAGCAGCGCATCGCCCTGGAAGTTGATCACCAGGTCGGGCTGGTGGAGCTGGGCCAGCGCTTCGGCGCACCGTTCGGTGCCGTTGCGGCATTCGGGCGAAGTCATGATCACGCCGACCTCGAACCGGCCGCATGCATCGGCGATCCGCTCATCGTCGGTGGTGACGAAGACCCCGCCCACACCGGCGATTTTTCGCGCCGCCTCGACGCTGCGCTGAATCAAGGGTTTCGCGACACCGCCGGCGCCCCGAAGCTCGACCAACGGCTTTCCGGGATAGCGGGACGACGCGTAGCGCGCCGGGATCAGGATGACGGTGTTCACAGCGCCGCCGGGCAGTCATGGATATGGAGCACGCCGACCGGTCTCTGTCCGCTGCCATCATCCTCGACCACGAACAGAGCCGTGATCTTGTATTCGTCGAATAGCGTGAGCGCGTCGGCGACGAGCGAATCCGGAGCGATGGTCTTCGGGTGAGTCGTCATGAACTCGCCCGCGGTGTGATCCAGCCCGCGCTCGATATTGCGGCGAAGATCGCCGTCGGTGATCACCCCGACGAGATGCCCTGAATCATCGGTCACGCCGATGACGCCGAGCCTTTTCTCGGTCATTTCCAGCACTGCCTGGTGCATGGATGTGTTTTGGTGAGTCAGCGGCATCTGGTTGCCCGAATGCATCAGCCGGCGAACAGGCTTCAATCTCGCTCCGAGAGCGCCCCCGGGATGAAGCCGGCCGAAATCGGTTCGGGTGAATCCCTTCTGGCGCATCACCGTCATCGCCAGCGCATCGCCCAGTGCGAGCGTCATCGTCGTGGAGGTCGTGGGGGCGACAGCCTCCGGCCCCACCTCCGGCCAATGAGGCAAAACCAGGGGGGCAGCGGCGGCTTCGGCCAGGGGCGAGCCTGAATTGCCGGTGATGGCAATTATGGGGATTCCGACTGCCTGCAGGTGATCGGTGATCGGCTCGAGCTCGGCGGTCGTGCCGCTCAGTGAGATCAGGATCGCGACATCGCCCCTGGCGGCAATTCCGAGATCTCCGTGAATGGCCTCGGAAAGATGGAGGAATGTCGCCGTAGTGCCGGTCGACGCGAAGGTCGCGGCGATCTTGCGCGCGACATGGCCCGATTTGCCGAGGCCACCGACGATCACTTTGCCCTCGGCTTCCAGGATCAGAGAAACGGCCTTCTGAAATTCGCCGTCGAGGCGCTCTGCGAGTGCATCGAGCGCCCTGGCCTCGTCGTGCAGGATCGACCGCCCGAATTGGAGCACATCGGTGTTTGCGTCGCGGTTCATCGCGGCGCCCTAGCCTACCACCCTTGCCGCTGTGAAGCTTCGCTTGCTTCGGTGCGTTGCTCCTCCCAAGGACCGGAAATGAGCGAAGACGATCATCAGTACCGCCGTGGAGTCGGCGTGATGCTTCTCAACACGCAGGGACAGGTGTTTGTCGGCGCGCGCACCGACAACCCGGAGGAGAGCTGGCAAATGCCGCAGGGCGGGATCGACGCCGACGAGAAGCCCTGGCGTGCTGCGCTCCGCGAGCTCGAAGAAGAAACCGGAATCATGCCGGCGCTCGTCGAGCTGATCGCTGAATGCCCGGAACGACTCCGTTACGATCTTCCGGAAGAGTGGCGGCCGCGGCTGTGGGGCGGCAAGTGGAGGGGCCAGGAGCAGGACTGGTTCCTCACCCGCTTCCTAGGCAGCGATTCAGACATCAACATCGCAACCGCAAATCCCGAATTCCGTGACTGGAAGTGGGTCGAAGCGCAGGAACTCCCGGACTTGATCGTGCCGTTCAAGCGTGACCTCTACCGGCAGCTGCTCGTGCACTTTGACGAGTGGCTCAACGGCTCAGGCGTTGGAAGGCCATGACCCAGTTCAATTCCCACGTCACGCCGGAGTCGTAAGAGAAGAATTGCTCCCACCGCGGTGAGCCGTCTCCGCGCTGCCACAGGAAGCGCACCTTTACCGGCCTGCCGCCGTCCGAATCGTCACCTTCGAAGCGACCGCTATCTCCCTCGAAGCGGCCGGTCACCGGCTGCTGGAGCAGGCCATCGCGAGCGCTCACCCAGTAAATCGACCAGAGCTGTTTCGCAGGATCGAAGGTCCGCAACGCTACCCCGGAAAAATCGTGACCGGGGATTTGATGCTCTTCGATGTCGCACAGGCCGCCGAGGAGCGGGCGCGTCTCCGCTGTGCCTGCGAATTCCTCCCAATCCGTGCAACCGCGTCCGCGCGCCCGCAAGCGGCGATGCCGCACCGTCCACTGCCCGAACAGAAAATCGAAATCGTGCTGCGCGCCCATGTCCAGACGGCTTCTGCAGCCACCCTCGAAGGATTTCAGCGGAAATTCGACGAGCGGCTTATTTCAAAGCTTGATCGTGAAGGTGTGAGAGAGACCGATTCCCGCGGAGAACTGGTCGGGTGATCCGAACTGCCTGATGATCGGCGACCGCCGCGCGTCGCCGATAAGCCGCTGATATTGGGCATAACCGAACACGCCCCAATCCTTGGAAAGGGAATATTGCAGCCCCGCCACAGCGCCGGCCGCGTGGAAGCTTCGATCCGGCAGGTAGACCGGAAGGCCGGTCGCGAGCGACGCCTCAGGAGTCACACCGAAATAGGCGCGCTCGAACCGCGAATCGCCGAACCATATTCGCGGCCCGATCGAGAAGACGTACCTGTCGCCGTCGCGCCAGATCTGGTCGGCGCCGAGAAAGCCGACCACCCCATCGTGCCCGCCGACGGCTTTTCGGAGCTCTGCACGAAGACGAAGCGATTTGACCGGATAATATTGTACGAAGCCCCCAAGCTCCACGGCTCGGTGGATGCTGCCGATCTTGGCGCCGACGTCGCTGTCCTCACGAGGGCGTGACAGCCGAGCCACCGGCCCCGCCGAAAAGCCATCGCTGTCGACTAGCGACAGGCCGGCGCTGTCCCCGGGAGCTCCAAAAGTGAACGGTTTGTCCCCCTTTGCTACTGCAAAGGTCCAGTAGGGGCTCACATCATCCGACTTCGCACCGGGGAATTTCGGAAGCACCTGCGCGCCCAAACCGGCGCGGACTCGATAAGTGCCGATCAGCTGAGCCGACGCCAGGGTGGGACAGGCGAGGGCCGCAAACGCAACCAGAGGAACAATAATTTTCATCCCGCTCAAACTTCGCTCCCGCACCAATTGTTGCATTCAGTCGAATTGGGACGGGCGGTGTGGTCTTCCTCGCGAGGCCTCGCTAGTAGCGGCCAATGGGGATCAGCAGTAGCGAGCAAGGCACCGCCGAACGCGCGGCGGCGGAGCCCATGCTGGACCAGGTGCTGGAGTGGAGCGCCGTCAACAGCGGATCGCGCAATCTCAAAGGTCTGAAGCAAATGGCGGGCATTCTCGCCAATGCTTTCTCCGCGCTTCCAGGCGAATTGAAGCTGATCGATCCCGCGCCGGTCCAAACGGTTACTGCAGCGGGCGAGACAGAAGCGCTGCAACACGGGCAAAACATTCACGTTGCCGTTCGTCCGGATGCGCCGGTGCAGCTGCTCTTCACAGGCCACATGGACACGGTCTATTGTCCCGATCACCCGTTCCAGCAGACTCAATGGCTCGAACAGGGTATCCTGAATGGGCCCGGCGTCGCCGACATGAAGGGCGGCCTGGCGGTCTTGCTCGCGGCCCTGAAGGCGGTCGAAGAGACGGAAGCGGCGGCCGCCGTTGGGTATGAAATCGTTATCAACAGCGACGAGGAGGTCGGATCGCTTGGCTCGGCACCGCTGATCGCGGAAGCGGCCCAGGGAAAGCTCGCCGCACTCACGTATGAGCCGTCAGCCCTTCCGGACGGGACGCTGGCGGGAGCACGCCCTGGAAGCGGCAATTTCTCGTTCCTGATCCGCGGCCGATCGGCGCATGCCGGACGCAATCCCGAAGACGGCCGCAATGCGATTGTCGCCGCGTCCGAGCTGGCGCTGCGGCTGGCGATGTCGAAAACGCCGGGCCTCAGCGTCAATCCCGCGAAAATAGACGGCGGCGGCCCCAACAATGTCGTGCCGGATCTCGCCATCCTGCGAGTCAATATGCGGCCGCGCACGACCGACGACCAGGAGATCGCCGGGCGGCTGATTGCGAAGGCGGTCGAGGAAACTGCCCGCCAGCACGAAGTCTATATCGAAGTACATGGCGGCTTCGCCCGCCCGCCCAAGCCGATGACTCCAGAAGCCGACCGGCTGTTCGCGTTGGTCAAGCAGACAGGCGATGATCTCGGTCAGACGATCGGATGGCAAGCGACGGGCGGCGTCTGCGACGGCAACAATATTGCGGCGCTTGGCGTGCCCGTTGTCGACACGATGGGCGTCCGTGGCGGCAAGATTCACAGCGCGGAGGAGTATCTGATCGCGCAAAGCCTCGGTGAACGGGCGGCACTGTCGGCGCTCGCCATTCTTCGGTTTGCGGAGGGGCGGCTATGACCTTCCGAGTCCGGCCAGTCCGAGCGCAGGATTTCGCCGCGATCTATGAGATGTCGAAGTTGACCGGCGGCGGTTTCACCAACCTGCCGCCGGATCGCGCGACGCTCGCGGCAAAGCTCGCACGATCGCACGACTCGTTCATGCGCCAGGATGAGAGCCAGTCCAGCGATCTCTACATGTTCGTCCTCGAGGAACCGAGCTCAGGCAAAATCCGCGGCACGTGCCAGATTTTTGGCCAGGTCGGGGTCGAACAGCCCTTCTACAGCTATCACATCAGCACGCTGACCCAGACCAGCCCGGAACTTGGAAAGACGTTCCGCAACCAGATGCTGACCCTGACGACCGACCTTGAAGGTTCCTCGGAAGTCGGGGGACTTTTCCTTCATCCGCAGCTGCGGGCAGGCGGTTGGGGGGCATTGATCGCCCGAAGCCGATACCTCTTCATCAAGCAGCACCGGGCGCGGTTCGGCGACTGCACGCTCGCAGAGCTTCGCGGCGTGATGGATGAAGCGGGGAACGCGCCGTTCTGGGACGCGCTGGCGGGGCGTTTCTTCGGGATGAGCTTCCCGCAGGCGGACGAGTTCAATGCGATTCACGGCACGCATTTCATTGCCGACCTGATGCCCAAGACGCCGATTTACGTCTCGCTGCTCGCCGAAGCGGGCAAAGCAGTGATCGGGCAGCCGCACCCGAGCGGACGGGCAGCGATGAAGATGCTCGAAGGCGAGGGTTTCCGCCACGATCGCTACATCGACATTTTCGATGGCGGCCCGACCGTGACCGTCGCCACCGACCAGATCCGGACCATCCGCGAATCGAAGGAATTCACCGTCTCCGAAATCGGTGAAGGCGGAGCGGACAAGATGATCCTGGCCGCCGGCCGGCTGGAGAACTTCCGTGCCTGCTACGGCTGCGCGCGCAAGCTGCCCGGCAAATCGCTGGCGATCGATCGAGAAGCCGCCGATCTTTTGGAAGTGAACGAGGGCGACAAGGTGGTCGCGGTCGGGCGCTAATGGCTCTGATCGAAATCAACTTCGACGGAATCGTTGGGCCGAGTCATAATTATGCCGGCCTCAGCCTCGGCAACCTTGCGGCGATGGGTCACGCCGGCGACGTTTCCAAACCGCGCGCAGCGGCACTCCAGGGTGCCGAAAAGATGCGCGCCAACCTCGCGCTCGGGCTGGCGCAAGGAATTTTCCTTCCGCACCCCCGACCGGATCGGAAATGGCTCGAGGAGCTCGGCTCCAGCATCGAGACGGTCGACCCGCCGCTGGCGGCAAACGCCATGTCGGCATCCGCGATGTGGGCCGCCAACGCCGCGACCATCTCTCCGGCACCCGACACGCTGGACCATCGCTGTCATCTCACCGTGGCGAACCTTCGGTCCATGCCGCACCGGAGCCACGAATGGCCGGCGACCCTCGCGCAGCTGCAGGTGGCGTTCGCGGATGCGGCAAGCTTTGCCGTTCATCCGCCGGTGCCGTCATTCGGGGACGAAGGCGCCGCCAATCACATGCGGCTGACGAGCGCGCACAAATCCGCGGGAATCGAGCTCTTCGTTTACGGGGTGAGCGGCGGCCCGTTCCCAGCCCGGCAGCATGTCGAGGCGTCAAAGGCGATCGCGCGGCTGCACCGACTCGACCCTGAGCGCGTGCTGTTCGTCCAGCAATCGGAGGAGGCAATCGCCGCCGGCGCGTTCCACAACGATGTGGTCGCCGTCGCCAACGAGCGCGTGCTGTTCGCTCACGAGAAAGCCTTTGCCGATCGCGAATGGTTGCTCGACGAGCTGGCGAGCAAGTTCCCCGACCTTGAATATGTCGAGGTCAGTGAAGCCGAGGTGCCGCTCAAGGATGCGATCGCATCCTATCTGTTCAACGCCCAGCTGGTGACTCCGCCAGACGGACAGATGACGCTGATCGTTCCGAGCGAATGCCGTGAGATGCCCACGGTTTGGGGCTGGATCGAGCGCCACATAGCGGGGAACGGACCCATTCGCCGGGTGGACGTGGTCGACGTTCGCCAATCGATGGCGAACGGCGGCGGACCTGCTTGCCTGCGGCTGCGGGTGGTGGCCGACCCTAGTACGATCGATCCCCGATTTCTGGTGGACGATGCAAAGCTCGACCGGATTGCCTCCGTAATCGACCAATTCTGGCCGGCCGAGATCCACATCGACGAGTTGCAGCACTCGGCGCTGGTTCGGGACGTGGAGCTTGCCCGAACCAGGCTTCTCGATACGCTGGATTTGCTCCAGTTGGCCTGACCTGTCCCGGAATGGCACCGCCGATTTATTACCGGGCCTTTAACCTTGCCTATTAGGGTTTGAACGGCTCAAAACTGCGCTTCATCCGTTGGGCCGTTAATGATGAAGATGCTCCGCAAGATTGGCCGACTGTTCGTAATCAAGACTCGCACGGAAGCGTGGCTGGTCATTTATGCAATTGCCGTTGGGTCGGTGGAGCGCGGGCAGCATTATTTGCACACATTCCCCGGGTACGGCGGCTATCTGTTGGCCCTTGCCTGCACCGGCGTCGTCTTCGTTGCGGGCGCCAAGCTTCTCGACTCAGTCAAGCGGAAACCGGCGATTGCGATCGGGCCCTACGCGCCGCCGACGCTGCGCCGGGAACAGGTCACTGGTAGTCGACCCACAAGTTTCCGTTCGCGTCGCGGTTCAGGGTCACGACGTGCGTCTCGCACAGGTTTACGCCGGGCCAGATTACCGTTTGCCCATTCGGTAGCGTCGCCCGAAGATCAAACGCACAATCCTCATTCTTGAACTGCGCCGCGCCCCGGCCGCCGCTCTTGGCGATCGGAAGCGGCGTGATCACGATCGGCTCCCACGAATCGGTGCCGTACCGGCGCGCGGCCAAGCCAGTCATGTCGATGCCCGTGGCGTTGACGATGGTGAAATTGCTGGCGCCGGCAGCAATCGCAGGCGTGCCGGATCCGAACATGGCCGCCGCCAGGATAAGAGAAAGCGCTCGTTTCATGGCCGCAATATAGGCCCGCGAGCGCTTTCCCCCAATCCGTAATTGTCCGCCGGTCAGGCGGCGTCGAGATCCAGCTGCGGGTAAACCGGCCAGGATCGGCCAACGACGGTTGCCGCTTGCCCGTGCCGGTGGCTTTCCGAAAGGGGCAGCGCGGTGGCGCAGAACGCGCATTCGGCGAGCATCCGCCCGATCATCCAGTGGGTGCGCCCGCAGCCTGGACAGTGGTTGACTTCGCCCTCGCGATAGACGGCGTGATAGCCCCGTGCATTCGGATCGAATGCTTCGCGGCCGTTTTGGAGTGAATTCAACACGGTGGGTTCCTTTGAGCCATTTGCGGTATCAACGAGCGACGAATCGTTAGGTTTCAGAGCCAACTCGTTGCTGTTCCGAAATCGTCTGCTATCGTGAGCGGCTGTGCCAAGGCGGGACGGCTGTGGATATTAACCACCTCTTCACTTCTGCCGCGCATGGTCTGCTCGTGGAGCCGAGGGGGTCAGTATGGAGTCGAACGAGCGCTACTATCGTCGCCGGGCGGTCGAAGAGAGAATGGCTGCGCAACGCGCAATGACCGAACAGGCCCGTGCGTGGCATGCAAAACTTGCCGAAGATTTCGCGATGCGGGCACAGACCTGTACCAGCGCAGTTATCGCCTAATCCGCGACTTCTTCCTTCTCACCCTCTTCGATCGCGTCGAGCACCTCGCCGGGCGCAACCAGTTGTTTCATTTCCTCGACGTCCGGCCCATCCGCATTCTCAACGCCTAAGCGGCGGGAGATTTCTGCGACCAACTGCACAAGTTTCGTAATCTCCTGCTCCGCCAGCAGGCCGACCTGAAGGTCGAGCTCGGCGCGCCGATCGTCGGCGATACTCATCCGGTTCTGGGTGATCAGAATGAATGTCGAGAGGAAGATCGCCTCTACCGAAGCAATCATGGCGAGCACCACGAAACTCGGATCCCAGGGGTTCAGACCCGGGATCCAGCCGAGATTCGCAACGATCCAGAATCCGTAGAGCGCGACGTGCAGGTAGACGAAGCGCATGCTTCCGGCGAAGTCGGTGATGCGCTGGGCAAGCTTTTGTTCGAAGCTTGCGGATTCCCGTTCCCGCCGACGCCGCTCGCGCAAAGTCTCGATGTTCTGTCGAAGGGTATTGCTCAGCGAATCGGTCCGTGGCGTGTCGCGGTAAGTCATTGAAGCGTTGGAACGAGCGGTCTTTTGCGCTCGTTCCGAAGTGGCTGAGGCTATTGCGAAAAATTAGGTGAGACGACGGAATAGCAGCATCAGGTTGTTCGCCGGCATTTGCCGCTGCTCGATGAACTGGAAGCTGCGCTTCGCCGCCTCACCGGCAAAGTCCTCAACTTTGCGCAGACCCCAGTTGGGATTGCGGCACCTGAGGTCGGCATCGAATGCCAGATTGCTTGGTGCCGTCGGCCACTCGTCGGTGATCCAGGGCCCGTAAAGGATCAGCGGTGCTCTGGGAGGCAACAATCGGGCCGCCCGGTCGAGCAAGCCGAGCGCCGCACTCCACGGGCTGATGTGGACCATATTTATGTTCAGAACCGCATCGGCCCTCCGGATCGGCCAGTCGGGACGAGACGCATCCACTTCGATCGGTGGCTTCAGGTTCGGCAAACCGGCGACCTCAGACCAGGCCCGGATCGAAGCGACAGCATCGGGACTGAGATCGCTTGGCTGCCAATTGAGATTCGGAAATCGCTCGGCGAAGAGCGCCGAGTGCTCGCCAGTCCCGCTCGCCACCTCCAGCACCAAACCCTTTGCAGGCAGCCAATCGCGAAGAACCTCGGCGATCGGCTCTCGATTGCGAAGCGCCGCCGGTGCGGAGCGGCGGGCGTCCGGCCCTGTCTCTTCGTAGAAGCGACCTGCCATCAGGCCCCGCTGCGGGCCTCCTCCAGCAGACGCCGCCCGCGAAAGTACATTTCCACTCGCGTAAGCGTGAGCATGCCGAGCGCGAAAGCGATCAGCGGATCGGTAAGCATCGCGGGGCTGACACCTTCCGCGCCAAGCACCCCACGCCCGAGGCTTCGGACCGCCACCAGCGCGAGCAGAAAGATCATCGCAGCAGGAGAGGCTTTCTGATTGAGCGCATGAGTCTGCGGATCAACATGGATGTGCATCATCGTGCCGCGTTTCCACCCGACTGCGGCGCCTACGATCAAAGCCGCCGCCGATGCAATGGCGACCGAGCCGGCCGGCGGTAGCTGGACGAACATCCATGCTGTTATCGCGAGGTACAGCGCGGGGACGATCCAAAGCGTCTCCAGCTTGAGCGGCCGCATCTTCCCCATTCGCCGCATCCTGAGACCGAAGACCACCAGGATGATGGCAAAGGTGATCGCGTAGCCTATCCACGATTCCTGCGGCTGATGCGGATTCATTTGAATTGCCCCTTTTCCCCGCGCTTTCAGTAAAGCAGGTGTATTAGGGCGTCAACACAGAGGCGCAGCCGTTACTCCCCTGTCTGTGCGGGGCGATAGACCAGCACCGGTTTCCTCGCCGCGAGGGTCTCATCGAGCCGCCGGCGGGGCGCATAAACCGGAGCCGATTTCAGGCTTTCATCTCCGCTCTTGGCGCGCCCGGCAATTGCCCGCATCGCAGCGATGAATTGATCGAGCGCAGCCTTCGATTCTGTTTCGGTCGGTTCGATCAGCATCGCGCCATGGACGACGAGCGGGAAGTACATGGTCATCGGGTGGAAGCCCTCGTCGATCAGCGCTTTGGCGAGATCGATCGTGCTCAGCCCTTCGGCAAACCCGCGGTCGGAGAAGATCGCCTCGTGCATGCAAGGACCGGTCGAGGCGAACGGTGCATCGAGAACGTCGTCGAGCTCGCGGAGAACGTAATTGGCGTTCAGGACCGCATCTTCGGCGACTTGCCGAAGCCCGTCGGCTCCGTGGCTCATCATGTAGGCGAGCGCCCGGGTGAACATGCCCATCTGCCCGTGGAAAGCGACCATCCGCCCGAAGCTCCCCGGGTGATGCTCGTCAGCATTCTCCTCTTCGATCAGGACGAACTCGCCGCCACGCTTTTCGACGAACGGGAGCGGAGCAAAGGGCGCCAGAGCTTCGCTCAGCACCACCGGGCCTGAACCCGGCCCGCCGCCCCCATGCGGAGTAGAGAACGTCTTGTGCAAATTGATGTGCATCGCGTCGATGCCGAGGTCGCCGGGACGGACCTTGCCGACGATCGCGTTGAAATTGGCGCCGTCGCAATAGACCAGCGCTCCTGCATCGTGCACCGCGCGGCTGATCTCGATCATCTGCGGCTCGAACAGGCCGCAGGTGTTGGGGTTGGTGATCATCACCGCGGCAACGTCCGGCCCGAGTCGAGCCTTCAGCGCTTCCAGATCGACGCGCCCGGCCTTGGTCGCCGGTATGTTTTCAACTCGGTATCCGGCGAAGGCAGCAGTGGCGGGATTCGTGCCGTGCGCACTCTCCGGAACGAGCACGACTTCGCGGGCATCGCCGCGCGCCTCGAGAGCGGCGCGGATGCACAACAGGCCGCAGAGCTCGCCATGGGCGCCCGCCTTCGGGCTCATCGCCACAGCAGGCATTCCGGTCAGGGTCTTCAGCCATTCGCCCAGCACCCAGATCAGCTCGAGTGCCCCCTGGACGGTGTCGGCAGGCTGCAGCGGGTGAACATCGGCGAAGCCAGGCAGCCGGGCGATCTTCTCGTTGAGCCGCGGATTGTGCTTCATCGTGCACGATCCGAGCGGGAAGAGCCCGAGGTCGATCGCGTAATTCTGCCGCGACAGGCGGGTGTAGTGGCGCACCGTCTCCGGTTCGGAGAGGCCGGCGAGGCCGATGGGATCGGTCCTTGCCAATCCGGCCAACCTGTGTCCCTGCGAAGGCAGGGACCCAGACTGGGCTCCTGCTTTCGCAGGAGCACATTCGAAATCCACCCCGGTCCGCTCGCTATTCCCGGCTTCAAATAGCAGCGGCTCCTCGAGCATCAGCGCGCGATTGCCGGTGACGGTTTCGCCGCCGGACTCGGCAGAGAGCGGCGTCGATGGGCGCCAGCCTGATGGGTTTACGGTCACGCGCACACCTCCTTCAGGCCCGCTTCCAGGGCGTCGATGTCCTCGTCGGTGACCGTTTCCGTGACGGCGAGCACCAGCCCATTTTCCAGCTGGGGAGCATCCGGGTACAAGCGGCCGAGCGAGACTCCGGCGAGAACGCCACGCTCGGCAAGTGTCCGCACCGCCGGCCGCGCCTCGACGGGAAGCTTGATCGTGAACTCGTTGAAGAAGCTGTCGTTGACCAGCTGAACACCGGGAATCCGTGACAAACGCTCGGCAACAGTTGCTGCATGGGAATGGTTGAGCGCAGCCAATTGACGCAGCCCCTTCTCACCCAACAGGCTGAGATGAACGGAAAAAGCGAGCGCGCACAGTACTGAGCTGGTGCAGATGTTGCTGGTCGCCTTCTCGCGCCGGATGTGCTGCTCGCGAGTCGAGAGGGTGAGCACAAAACCGCGCTTGCCCTCCGCATCGACGGTCTCACCCGCGAGTCGGCCGGGCATCTGGCGAACGAATCTCTCCTTGCAGGCGAACAGGCCGACGTAGGGACCGCCGAATTGAAGACCGACGCCCAAGCTCTGGCCTTCGCCGACGACGATGTCCGCACCCATTTCGCCCGGCGACTTGATGAGGCCGAGCGCAACCGGCTCCGTCACCACCGCGATCAGTAATGCACCCTTGGCATGGGCAGCGTCGGCGATGGGCTGAAGGTCGAAGATGCGCCCGAGGATGTCTGGATATTGCACCACCACGGCGCTGGTCTCGTCGTCGATCTTGCCGATCAGCCGCTCGGTGTCGGGTTCGGCGCTCAACTCCGGAGGAGTCGTCGCCAGCGCGTCGTCGCTGAACTGCGCCATCGTGTTGCAGACGCTGACGTAATGCGGGTGAAGACCAGAGGAGAGGATCGCCTTCTCACGGCGGGTAATCCGGCTCGCCATCAGAATCGCTTCCCAGCAGGCGGTCGAGCCGTCGTACATGGACGCGTTGGCGATGTCGCAGCCGAACAGGCGGGCGACCTGCGTCTGGAATTCGAACATCATCTGCAGCGTGCCCTGCGCGATTTCAGGCTGGTAGGGCGTGTAGCTGGTCAGGAACTCGCCGCGCTGGATGATGTGGTCGACCGTGGCCGGAATGTGGTGCCGATAGGACCCGCATCCCAGGAAAAACGGCCCCTCGCCCGCGACCATGTTCTTTCGCGCCATCGCGCCCAGCTGCCGCTCGACCGAAAGCTCGGAGGCATGGAGCGGCAGGCCCTCGACGAGGCCGCTGAGCCGCGCAGCCTGTGGCACATCGACAAAGAGATTATCGATCGAGCCAGCGCCGATGGTGGCGAGCATCTGGCTCCGGTCGGAATCGGAAAGTGGGAGGTAACGCATCTTAATCCTCGGGGGGTGGCTCGGTGGGATCGATGACCCCGCGCAACAGGATGACGGTCAGATCGGGTGACCGATCGGCGCAGACGGTAGACGGCCGAAGGCAGGTCGCATCCACGCGAGCATCCAGCTCGATCCAAGTTGGCAAGAGCGGCTTGACCGTGGCGTCGAACTTCGGATCGGCGGCAATTGACAGCCACTGCCCGCCTGCTCCGGCCGAGTTTTCACGATGTTCTTCGATCAAGCAGCCACGCGGGGCACACGCATTGACCCAGCCGTGGAGCCGAACGACCTGCCCATCGAAGCGCTTGGGGTCGGCCCGAATTGCAGCAATCGTGGTCTCGATCGGCTTCGGCGCCTGAGGGGCGATTGGAATCGCAGCCAGGAGAAACGCAGTAATCACGAGGGCTTCCTCATGATGAAGCGGAGCCGGACGTAATCGGCGATGTCGGACCCGAACCGCTCGGCGACCGCCCGGCCGATCTCCGCCCGCTCTTCCTCGGGCACGCCCGCGCGGTCGAACCAGCCCCGGCGGAAGGTCGGCACCCATTGAGCGACGCCATGTTCCAGCGGTGTGGGGCGATCGATGAGACGCGCGTCGATCTCAACGAAACCAGCCGCTTCATAAACCGCGGCGAATTCCTCCGGCGAGGGATACCAGTTCTTTCCGTCGGCGGGAGGGACATAGCCGCGGAGGATCATCTCCTCGTCCACCGCCTCCTGCAGCCGGGCGATATTGCCCTGCCCGCCCATCTCGCCCGCGAACCGTCCCGCCGCCTTCAGCGCGCGAAAGACGGCAGCGGCAACACGCTCCTTGTCCAGCATCCAGTGCAGCGCCGCGTTTGAGAAGGCTGCGTCGAACTCGTTCTCGAACCGCATGTCCGCTGCATCGAGCAGCAGCACGTCAAGGTCCTTCGCCCGCGCGGCGTGGATCATCTCCATCGAATTGTCGATGCCGGTGACGGTCGCCCCGCGCTGGGCGATCTTCCACGTCAGCGAGCCCTCGCCGCAGCCGATGTCGAGGATCCGCTCACCCGGTTTGGGATCAAGCAGGTCGAGCGCGGCCTGGCCGAGCTCCGACACGAAGCTGCCGACGCGCGCATAATCCGCCGCATCCCACTTGCTGGTCGAGACTGCCGTGTCGCTCAAAGCGTCTTCACCCAGTCGCGGTAGGAACCCTCATCCATCAATCCGTCGAGCTCGCCGGAGTCGGAGAGCTTCACCTTGAAGAACCAGCCCTCGCCTTCCGGATCGCTGTTCACCAGCGCCGGGTCGTCGACGACCGCCTGATTGCCTTCGACCACCTCACCGGACACCGGTGAATAGACGTCCGAAGCGGCTTTGACCGACTCCACGACCGCCGCTTCCTGCCCCTTGCTCAGCTGCTTTCCGGCGGCGGGAACCTCGGTGAAGACGATGTCGCCGAGCGCTTCCTGCGCGTGATCGGTGATCCCGACCGTCGCGGTGTCGCCATCGAGGCGGACCCATTCGTGCTCGCGCGTAAAATAAAGGCTCATTTGGCTGCTCCCTTGCGGTGATGGCGGTGGGGGACGAACGGCATCGGCGCCACGCGCGCATCGAAGAGCTTGCCGCGCTGCTCGACCTTCAACTCGGTTCCGGGTTCGGCGAGGGCAGTCGCGACATAGCCCATGGCGATCGGGCGCTGCAGCGAGGGCGAGAAGCCGCCACTGGTGATCCGGCCAACCTCGTTTCCTTCGCCGTCCAGCACCAGCGCGCCTTCGCGCACCGGCTGCCGCCCCTCGATATCGAAGCCGACCCGCTTCTGCGGCGCTCCGTTTTCCAGCTCGTGCTGGATCCGGGAATCGCCGGGGAAGCCACCCTCCGCCCGGCGGCGCTTGCTGATCGCGAAAGTCAGGTCGGCCATCACCGGCGTCGTCTCGAGGTCGATGTCGTGCCCGTAGAGCGGGAGCCCTGCTTCCAGCCGAAGCGAATCGCGGGCGCCGAGGCCAACGGGCCGCACCCTTTCGTCACCAGCCAGTGCATCGGCCAGCTGTTCGGCCGCGATGGCAGGAATTGAAATCTCGAAACCATCCTCGCCCGTATAGCCCGAGCGGCTGATCCACAGCGGGTGACCGAAGGCATGGAAACCCTGACCCTCCATGAAACCCAATTCGGAAACGCCGGGCGCGATCCGTTCCAGCACTTCGGCCGCCCTGGGCCCCTGCAAGGCGAGCAGCGCCTGGTTCGTCATGTGATCGATATGAAGGCGATCGGGCAGCGCCTGCCGCATCACGTGCAGATCCCCGTGCTTCGTCGCTCCGTTGACGACGATGTAGAAATCCTCGCCGCGGCGCGTCGCCATCAGGTCGTCGATAATTCCGCCATTGGTGGCCATCAGCAGCGAATAGCGAAGCTTGCGATCGGGAAGCGCCTGCAGCTCCGCGGGTAACAACGTCTCGAGCGCCACATCCGCCTTGTCGCCGTGCACCAGCACCTGACCCATGTGGCTGACATCGAACAGGCCCGCGCTCTCGCGAGTCCAGAGATGCTCGGCGATGATCCCCTCATACTGCACCGGCATCGAATAATCCGCGAACCCGACCATTCGCGCCCCATGCGCGCGGTGCCACGAATCGAGCGGCAACGTCTGCAGCGAATCAGCTTCGTCCGAACTCATGCACGGCTCCGCGACAGCGGCCGAGGCACTGCGCCCCAGCCTGCCGCCCCCGTCTGTCGCTGCGCCTGAGAGCTTTGCCCCTTCGGCGGCCCCGGCTCGTCACCGAAGCACTTTCCAGACTGTCAGGCGCGCGCGGTCCCTGGGCCTGAGAGATTCCGGGGGCGGTTGCTCCTTCGGCGCCGCCAAGTGGCTGAAACCATTGGCGAACTCTCCCGCGCGGCCTTCCGGGCGGAGTTCCATCAAAGTACGACTTTGACGGGGTCCTGCTCACCCGGAGACGGTCACGCCTTGGCTGGGGCGCGAGCGCGAGTCAATCGCAATCGGGGCTTATCGGGTCGCGTTGAAGCGGAGCTGGTCCTGAGTCAGTTCGAAGCCCACCAGATGCTGGAAGGTCGCGTTGGCGACCGCATCGCGGATTGAAGGATCGCTCAGGGGATCGATAGCCGCGTCCTCGTCGCCAGCCTTACGGGGACGGTTGAGGTAGCGAAGCACATTCTGCGGCAATTGCGCGGCCGATCGGGCGACCCGTGCAGTCGCTTGCGCCGATGTCTCGGCACGAGGACTTCCGGCGGCGAAGTTCAGCGCAACTGCGCCGACATGTTTCGCAACCACCCGGTTGCCGCCCTGAAGCACGACGTCGAAGAAGGGCAGCACCACTTGCCTTGCGGCAGTCGAATCGCGCCGCGTCGCAACGACATCGAAGGTTGCGGTTGACACCACGTCGCTTGCCGTATCCTGGCAGGAGACCCGCACGTTGGTGATCGTCGCTTCGACATCGATCGCGCTGGCATCCGTGCTCCCAGCCGGGTTGAACAGGGTGATGGTGTCGGTTTCACCCGGGACAGCCACCTGCGGGCAGGAGCTTCGCACTGCGTAGATGCCGCCCGTCTCATCCAGCTCGCCTTTGTGCGTACAGCCAGCAAGAAGGCCGAGAACCAATAGAGCCGACAGGCGAAGCTTCAGATTATGAGTCAACGGCGGATTGTCCTTGCGAGGGCGGAATGGATTGAGCGCGTTCATAAGTAGCCCCTTCTAAGCCTGCAAGCGAAGCCTTAGATGGCTGTCCGAATGCTGAACCGGCCACCCCTTCGAGTCCTGATCGCTGCTCCGCGGGGCTTCTGCGCCGGCGTCGATCGCGCAATCCGCATCGTCGAGCTTGCGATCGAGCGGTTCGGAGCCCCGGTCTATGTCCGTCACGAGATCGTCCATAACCGGTTCGTCGTGGAGCGGTTGAAGAAGCTCGGCGCAATTTTTGTCGATGAGCTCGACGAGGTGCCGGATGACCGGCCCGTAGTGTTTTCAGCGCACGGCGTTCCCAAGGCTGTCCCCGCCAATGCCCGCGAGCGCGGGCTGGTGCATGTGGACGCCACCTGCCCCCTCGTCTCGAAAGTCCATCGCCAGGCCGAGCGGCTGATCGAAGACGGCTATCACATCCTCTTCATCGGCCATGCCGGTCATCCGGAAGTAATCGGCACCTTCGGCCAAGTTCCTGCAGGCTCGATGACGCTTGTCGAATCGGTCGAAGATGTCGCGACACTGGCTATGCCGGACCCCGGCCGGTTGGCGTTCCTGACTCAGACAACGCTGTCCGTCGACGATACCGCAGCGATCGTTGAGGCGCTCAAAGCCCGCTTCCCCGCTATCCGTTCGCCGCGAAGCGAGGACATCTGCTACGCCACCTCGAACCGGCAGGCGGCTGTGAAGGCGATCGCGCCCGAGTGCGACAAATTGCTGGTGATCGGCGCACCAAACAGCAGCAATTCGCTGCGGCTGGCCGAAGTGGCCGAGCGGCTGAACGTACCTGCGCGATTGATCGAGCGGGCGAGCGACATCGACTGGGAATGGCTGGGCCAGCCGAACACGTTGGGCGTGACCGCAGGCGCGTCCGCGCCCGAGACTTTGGTCCGCGAGGTGATCGATGCCCTTCGCGATCGCTTCGACCTGACCGAGGAGGAAGCCGACCACACCCCGGAACGGATGACCTTCAAGCTCCCGCGTGAACTCGTCGACTGATGTAGTTCGTCATTGCGAGCCCGGCGCGGGCCGGGCGCGGCAATCCAGAAATCACTTCTGAACTGGATTGCTTCGTCGCTCTGCTCCTCGCAATGACGGGCATTATGGCTGAACTTCCATTCGTCGAGATTTTCACCGACGGCGCCTGCCGTGGGAACCCGGGTCCGGGCGGCTGGGCGGCGCTTCTGCGCACCGGCGACAAGGAGCGCGAGATCAGCGGCGGCGAACCGCTGACAACCAACAACCGGATGGAGCTGATGGCGGCGATCGAGGCGCTGAATGCTCTCAAAAAGCCATGCCGGGTCGAGCTCCATACCGACAGCAATTACGTCCGCGATGGCATCACCAAATGGATCCACGGCTGGCGGCGCAACGGCTGGCGTACCGCGGACAAGAAGCCGGTCAAGAATGCGGAGCTGTGGCAGGCGCTGATCGAGGCGGAAGCTCCGCACCGGGTCAGCTGGCACTGGGTGAAGGGCCACAGCGGCCACCCCGAAAACGATCGCGTCGATGCCCTCGCGTGCGCCGAGGCGGACAGCCAGCGCACGCACCACCGCCTCTGACCGTTTGACCACCGCCCGCACGCGTGGCAACGCCGAGGCCGTGACGGAGAAGAAACAGACGCAGGAGATGTGGGGCGGCAGGTTCGGTGACGGACCCGCCGAGCTGATGCAGCGAATCAACGCGTCGATCGGCTTCGACAAAAGGCTTTGGCGCGAGGATATCGCTGCCTCGAAAGCCCATGCGGCAATGCTTCGCGATCAGGGGATCATCGGCGCCGCAGACGCGCAGGCGATCCTCAACGGCCTGGAGGCGATCGCCGCCGAATTCCAGCGCGACGGCGTTCCCGAAAATGTGGAGCTCGAGGACATCCACATGACGGTCGAGCATCGGCTGGCGGAGCTGATCGGCCCGGCCGCCGGACGACTCCACACCGCCCGCTCCCGCAATGACCAGGTGGCCGTGGATTTCCGGCTATGGGTGCGGACCGCCTGCGATGAAGCCAATGCGGCCATTCTGGAATTGCAACGAGCCATTGTCGCTCGCGCGGAGGAGCATGCCGACAGCGTGATGCCTGGGTTCACGCATCTGCAGGTCGCGCAACCGGTTACGCTTGGCCATCACCTTCTCGCCTGGTTCGAGATGCTGAAACGCGACTGTTCGCGCTTTGCCGATGCGCGGTGCCGTATGAACGAGAGCCCACTCGGAAGTGCAGCGCTGGCGGGTACGGGGTTCAACACGGACCGGGAGAAGACAGCGAAGGCGCTCGGCTTCGATCGGCCGACCGCGAACAGCCTCGACAGCGTGTCGGATCGTGACTTCGCGATCGAATATCTGACCGCCGCCGCGCAGTGCGCTCTGCACCTCTCGCGGATGGCGGAGGAACTGATCCTGTGGGCGACCCCGCAATTCGGGTTCGTGAAGCTGTCGGACGACTATTCGACCGGCTCGTCGATCATGCCGCAGAAGCGCAATCCCGACGCCGCCGAGCTGGTGCGCGGACATAGCGGGCGGATCGTCGGGCTGCTCACCGGCCTGATGGTGACGATGAAGGGGCTTCCGCTCGCTTATTCGAAAGACATGCAGGACGACAAGGAGCCGGTGTTCGAAGCCTGCGACCTGCTGATGCTGTCGCTGCAGGCACTCGGCGGGATGATCGAGACGGTTGAGTTCGTCCCCGAACGGATGCGGGTGGCGGCGGCGCAGGGCTATTCGACCGCGACCGACCTCGCCGACTGGCTCGTTCGGGAGGCCGGTGTGCCGTTCCGCGAGGCGCACCACATCACCGGCCGTGCGGTGAAGGCGGCGGAGGAACGTGGCTGCGGTTTGGACGAATTGCCTCTCGCCGTCTTGCAATCGATAGATGGCCGAATCGACGATCGAGTATTCGACGTACTCAGCATCGATGCCTCGGTGGCGAGCCGGACCAGCTACGGCGGCACCGCGCCGGTGCGGGTGCGGGAGCAGATCGCGGCGGCGAACGAGGCACTGAGAACAGGACCCGCTCATCCTGAGTAGGCACGAAGTGTCGTATCGAAGGACGTGCTTCGATACGCGGCTTCGCCGCTACTCAGCATGAGCGGCATTTCATAGCCGCCGCTTCCGCTGGCCCAGCGTTCGGAGCCGGAGCGCATTCAGCCGGATGAAGCCCGCCGCGTCGCGGTGATCGTAATCGCCCGTGCCTTCCTCGAACGTGACCAAATCCTGATCGTAGAGCGACTGGTCGCTCTCACGGCCGATGACGGTGGCGTTGCCCTTATAGAGCTTCACGCGGACGCGACCCGACACATGCTCCTGGCTTTTGTCGATCGCGGCCTGGAGCATCTCGCGTTCGGGCGAAAACCAGAAGCCGTTGTAGATCAGGCTGGCGTAGCGCGGCATCAGCTCATCCTTGAGGTGCATCGCCCCGCCATCGAGCGTGATGCTCTCGATCCCGCGATGCGCCGCCAGCAGGATTGTGCCACCCGGGGTCTCATAAACCCCGCGCGACTTCATCCCGACGAAGCGGTTCTCGACCAGGTCTAAGCGGCCGATGCCGTTGTCATGGCCGAGCTGGTTGAGCTTCGTGAGGACCGCCGCCGGCGACAACTTCTCGCCGTCAATCGCCACCGGATCGCCGCGCTCGAAATCGATCGAGATCACCGTCGCTTTGTCCGGAGCATCCTCGGGCGAGATGGTGCGCTGGTGGACATACTCGGGGGCTTCGACCGACGGGTCTTCGAGCACCTTCCCCTCCGATGAGGAGTGCAACAGGTTCGCGTCGATCGAGAATGGCGCCTCGCCACGCTTGTCCTTGGCGATGGGGATCTGGTGCTTTTCGGCGAAATCGAGAAGCGCCTCGCGGCTTGCGAAGCTCCACTCCCGCCAGGGCGCGATCACCCGGATGTTCGGCTCCAGCGCATAATAGCCGAGCTCGAACCGGACCTGGTCGTTGCCCTTGCCGGTGGCGCCGTGGCAGACAGCGTCAGCGCCGACCTTGCGCGCAATCTCGATCTGCTTTTTGGCGATCAGCGGCCGGGCGATCGAGGTACCGAGCAGATAGTCGCCTTCATACTGGGCATTGGCGCGGAACATCGGGAACACGTAATCGCGGACGAATTCCTCGCGCAGGTCCTCGATGAAAATATTCTCCGGCCTGACGCCCAGCATCTCCGCCTTGCGCCGCGCCGGCTCGACCTCCTCGCCCTGGCCAAGGTCGGCGGTGAAGGTGACGACCTCCGCATCATATTCGGTCTGCAGCCATTTAAGGATGATCGAGGTGTCCAAACCGCCGGAATAAGCGAGAACGACCTTCAACTTCTTGTTCGTTGCCATCTTGTCCGCTTCTTAAAGTCACTAAAGTCACGCGATGTGACGCCAAATTGTCCTATTTCGTTCAGATTCGGCGCCGCCGCAGCCAATCCGTTCACAAGCTGAATGAGCCCGAGCCGACGGTGGCAGATCAAATCCTATTTTGCCATTGCCGTGTCAGTCCGAGAGGAGCCACAGCATCGCGCCGCGGCTGGTGTGCATCCGGTTTTCCGCCTGCTTCCACACCGCCGAGCGAGTGCCGTCGATCACGCCTGGCGTGACCTCCTCGCCGCGATGAGCGGGGAGGCAGTGCAGGAAGCGCGCGTTTGGCGCCTTGTCCATCAGCACCTCGTTTACCTGGTACGGCTCGAACGCCTTGCGGCGCTCGGGCGTATCCTCGTCGCCCATCGAGACCCAGACGTCGGTGTACACGATGTCGGCGCCTTCGACGGCTTCGGCGGGATCGGAGACCTGCTTCACGCCCTCGATCTCGTCCTTAAAGCCGTAGCTCTGCGGGCTTGCGATCACGAACTCGGCGTCGGCGAGCGCGCAGGCCTCACCGAGCGAGCGCGACACATTGTTGCCCTCGCCGATGAAGGCGACCTTGGCGCCCTGCGCCCGGCCAAGCAGCTGCTTGATGGTGAGCAGGTCGGCGAGTGCCTGAAGCGGGTGATCGGTCGCGGAAAGCATGTTGAGCACCGGTGCGGCATTTACCGCCGCCATCTGCTCCAGAAGCCCGTGATCGAACACGCGGCCGGCGATGATCGCATGATAGCAGGCGAGCGTGTGCGCCACGTCTTCCGGGCTCTCGCGAACCCCGGGATCGATCTCGTCCTTGCGGATGTAGACCGGGTGACCGCCCAGCTGGACGGTCGCCATCTCCATCGAGTTGCGCGTGCGGGCGCTCGGCTTCTGGAAGTAGAGAGCGACGCCCTTCCGTTCGAGTGCGCGAGGAGCCGGGCTCTCTTCGGAGAGAGCGAGGATCGCCTTGAGGTCATCCGCGGACAGGTCGCGGATCGCGAGGAGGTGCTTCACCAGCTCTTCTCCAGCTTGATCATCGTGCCGACGCCGTGATCGGTCAGCAGCTCGATCAGCAGCGAATGCTGGACTCGCCCGTCGATGATGTGGGCGAAGGGCACGCCCTGTTCGACCGCATCCGCGCAGGCCCTGAGCTTGGGGATCATGCCCTTGCTGACCGATCCGGAGCCGATTCGGTCGCGGAGTTCGGCGGCGGTGAGCCGCGGGATCAGGGTCGATTCATCGCTCGCGTCCCCAAGCAGCCCCGGAGCGGCAGTCAGGTAGACGATCTTCTCTGCGTTCATCGCCACGGCGATCGCCCGTGCCGCCTCGTCGGCGTTGACGTTGTACGGCTGACCGCCCTCGCCAGCGCCAACTGTCGAGATGACCGGAGCCAGGCCGTCGTCGAGCAGACGATGGATCAGTTCGGCTCGGACATTGCTGACGTTGCCGACGAAGCCGAGACGGGGATCGGCCGGCGTGACGCTCAGCAGCCCGGCATCCTCGCCCGAAACTCCAACCGCGACGGGCTCCTCGCCGGCCTGGCTGTTGATCGTGCCGACGAGGTCGCGGTTGATCTTGCCGATCAGGACCATTCGGACGATCTCGAGCGTCTCTGCGTCGGTGACGCGAAGCCCGTCTCGGAACTCGGGTTCCTTACCAACCCGCCGAAGCATCGCATCGACCTGCGGGCCGCCGCCATGGACGAGGACGCAGCGAACGCCGACGCTCCGAAGCAGGAGCACGTCCTGCGCCAGCGCAAGGTCGCAGTCGCGGTCGATCGCAGCGCCACCGAGCTTCACGACGACAGACTTGCCGGCGAACTGGCGAATGTACGGCAGCGCCTCGACCAGGATCTGAGCGGTTTTGGTTGGGGTCATGAGGTGGTCACATTTTCTTTGATGTAGCCGATGCCGAGATCGACGCCGATGGCACTTCCCTCGGCGCCGCCCGCTCCGAGATCGACGCCGATCGAGATGGTAGGCAGCATCATATGCTCGCTCACCGCCTGTGCGTCATGGTCGATGCCGACGCCGCCCCGCGCGACGACCACCCCGCCATAGCTGACGCTCGATTTGGCGACGTCCAGCGCCACGCCGCACGATCCGGCCGCAGCGAGGATTCGGCCCCAATAGGGGTCGCCCCCGTTCCAGCTGCACTTGATGAGATTGTTGTCGGCGATGGCCTTGGCCGCGATTCGGGCCTGCTCTACCGTTTGCGCGCCGGTGACCTTCAGCAGGGCGACCCGCGTGACACCTTCCCCGTCGTGCGCCATCTGCATCGTCAGGTCCCGGCAAGCGGCGAGCACCGCGTTCACGAATTCGTCCGCGTCGGCCTTCCCGCGCTTGCCAGACGCGAACAGCATCGCCGTGTCGTTGGTCGAGGTCGCGCCGTCGACGGTCAGCGTGTTGAACGTCTGGTCCGATGCGGCCTTCAGCGCGCGCTGCATCACATCGCGAGGCACATCGGCGTCGGTGGTGATGAAGGCGAGCATCGTCGCCATGTTGGGCGCGATCATTCCGCAGCCCTTGGCCATTCCCCCGACGGTGAAGGACGAACCGCGGATCACGACCTGTTTGGGTGTGTGATCGGTGGTGAGGATACCCTTCGCGGCATCGGTCGCGCCATCGACCGACAGGTGCCTGGCGAGTTTCGGAGCGGCGGCGAGGATCGGCTTCATCGGCAGCGGCGTGCCGATGATCCCGGTCGAGCAGACGAGCACGCCGCCCTTGTCGATGCCGAGCGCGTCGGCAGCTGCTGCGCCCATCGCTTCGGCGTCGCGATACCCTGCCTCGCCGGTGCCGGCATTGGCGTTGCCGGAATTGACAATCACTGCCGCCGCCTTGCCGCCGCTCGCGCCAAGCAAGGCGCGGTCGAGCTCGACCGGCGGAGCGACGAACTTGTTCTGCGTGAACACGGCCGCGCATGGAACCGGCATTCTATCCTCCGTCGCCAGCAGCGCCATGTCGAAGCGGCGGCGCTTGATCCCGGCATGACAACCGGAAGCAACGAACCCTTCGGGCGCGGTGACGCTCATGGATAAACTCCGCATGGTGTGAGACCGGCCGTCTCCTGAAGGCCGAGCATGAGATTGGCGCACTGAATCATCTGTCCGGCTGCGCCTTTGCCGAGATTGTCGATCGCGGCGAGCGCGAGGATGCGGCCCGTGCGTTCGTCGCGGCGGGCGGTGACCTGCGCGCCGTTGGACCCGCTGACCCATTTGGTGGCGGGCGGTGAAGCGGTTACGTGGACGAATGGCTCGGCGGCGTAGGCCTGATGCAGAGCATCGAGTGGATTGCCGCCGCCAATCGCCTGGCCGTAGCAGGTGGCGAGGATGCCGCGGGTCATCGGCACCAAATGGGGCGTGAACAGGACGGTCGCGGAGAGCGCCATTTCCATTTCGGCCGTGTGACGATGATTGAGGAGGCCGTAAGCGGAGAAGCTGCCGTCGACCGTGTTGAACGCCGTCGATTCCTTGAGCTCGCGCCCGGCGCCACTGACTCCCGAAGCGGCATCCACGATGAGGCTGGCGGGATCGACGAGCCCTGCGTCGACAAGCGGTTTCAGCGCCAGGATTGCAGCGGTGGCGTAGCAGCCGGCCGCGGCGACGGCTTTGGCGTCCTTGATTGCATCGCGATTGAGCTCGGGGATCCCGTAGACGAAATCGCCGAGCAGCTCGGGCGCGTGGTGGGGGTGGTGGTACCAGTGCTCGTAGGTGGCGGCATCGTCGAGCCGGAAATCGGCGCCCAGGTCGACGAATGGGATACCTTTGTCGAGAATGGTCGCGGCAAGCTTCTGGCTGTGTCCGTGCGGGAGAGCGGCGAAAACGAGATCGATGCCGTCGAGCGCCGAGTCGTCGAATTTCTGGATTTGCGATTCTGCATAAACAGCCGCCAGATGCGGATGCACGTCGCCGACGCTCTGACCCGCCCGGCTGTCGCCGAACAGCGCCACCGGCTCCAGCTCCGGGTGTACGGCGAGAAGGCGCAGAAGCTCTCCACCCACATAGCCCGAGGCGCCAAGGATTGCGGTCCGAATCATGGCGGCGCCTATTGCTGCTTATGCAAATATATGCAATAGTGTTGCATAATTATTCTTATGAGGTAGCAGTGACCGACGCCAAGGCGCGACGACAGCGAGCGATAGCGGAGCTGATCCGCAATGAGGTCATGCACTCGCAGGAAGAGGTCGCACATCGGCTTTCGGAGATGGGATTCGTCGCGACTCAGGCGACCGTGTCGCGCGACCTTGTGGAGCTCGGAGCCGTGAAGGTGCGGCGCGACGGGAAGATCGGCTATGCTCTCCCCGCCGATACGCCGCCGCCCAGAACTGCCGCCAAGCTGGAGACCGTGATTCGCGAGTGGGTTCAATCGGTGAGGCCGGCAGGGAATCTGCTGGTGATGAAAACGCCGCCCGGCTCGGCGCACGTCGTCGGCTTCGCGATCGATCAGGCGCGGCTCGACGAGGTGGTGGGCACGATTTGCGGTGACGACACGATCTTCATCGCCTTCGAAACGCCTTCGGCCGCGCAGGATTTTGCGAGCGGGTTACAGCAATAAATCGCGTTCGCAGTTAGCGGCCAGACTGCTATCGTTGCGCCACCGCAACGGGAGGAAAATCCGATGCCGCACGATCTTCAAATGCTCGTCTGGTCGACCGCTCTGGCGATCGTCCAGATGCTGATCTTCGTCTTCCTCGCCATGTTCCAGGTGGGCGTTCCGAAGCTGGCCGGAAACCGCGACGACATGCCGGAGCTGACCGGCTTCACCAAGCGCGCGAACCGCGGCCACCTCAACATGCTCGAGAACCTGGCGCTGTTCGCGATCGTCGTAATCGTCGCACAAGTCACCGGAAGGGCGAATGCAACGACCGCGTTCGGAGCAACGATCTTCTTCTGCGCGCGGGTGGTTTATGCGCTGGTGTATCTCGTCGGCGTGCCGTGGCTCCGTACAGCCGTCTGGGCGGTGTCGTTCGTCGGGATCCTGATGATCCTCGGCCAGCTGCTCTAGCGGGCCGACCGGAACCGAGCCGGCGAGAAGGGTGCCGGGTCGATATGGGCGACCATCGGGTCAGGATCGCTGCCGAGCAGGAGAGCGGCGGCGAGTTTCGCCGCGGCCGGGGCAGTCTGGATTCCGAATCCACCCTGCCCTGCAAACCAGAAGAAGCCGGCCGCATCCGAATCGAAACCGTAGACCGGGATTCGGTCGGGCGCGAAGCTCCTGAGGCCCGCCCACTTCCGCTCAACGGCCTCGATCGGCCAGTCGACCACCGACTGGAAACGATCGATTGCCGTGGCGACGTCGATCTCCTCCGGGACGGCATCGCAGGGTTCGCTGTCGATCTCGTCGTGCGGGCTGAGCCAGATGGTCCGGTCGCCCTCCCCCTTGAAATAGAAGGTTCCAGCCGAATCATCGACCAGCGGGAGCTCGCGAAGGCCTGAGCGCCCGACTCGAAGCTGCACCATCGTTCGCCGCTTGGGCTGAATGTCGAGAGGCTGGATGCCACTAGCGACCGCCACGCTGTCGGCCCAGGCGCCGGCGGCGCCGACGATCGTCTCCGCTTCGATCGCGCTGCCGTCGCGGAGCGTCGCCTGCCAGCAGCCGTCGCGCCGGACCGCTGACACGAGCGCCGAGTCGGTCCGCGCCTCGCCACCGGCTTGCCGGAACCGCCGGAAATAAGCAGCGTGGAGCGCAGCAACATCGATATCCGCGCATCCGGGCTCGAGCAGCGCGCGCCGCCATTCGGGCCTTATTCCGGGAACCAGCTTCTCCAGTTCGCCGCGCTCCACGATCCGAGTTTCGACCGAAGCGGGAATCTCCGGCAATTGGTCGCGGACCAGATGCAGGTCTCCGCGAGTTCGAAGAAAACCTGTCTCCGAAAAATCCCGCGGCGGTCGATCGAGAAAATCGCGCGATGCGGCGCTGAGTTGGGCGACCACGGGACCGCCATAGCTCTCCAGCCAGAATGCTGCGGAACGGCCGGTCGAATGAAAGCCGCAGACCGGCTCGGCTTCGATCAGCAGCACGGATCGGCTCGCCGCAATCTCCGCGCCGAGGCTTGCGCCGGCAATACCGCCGCCAACGATCAGGACATCGACTTGGGTCATCCGTGGTCGCGGTTACGGTTTTGAAAGCAGCGCCGTCTACCTCGCAGGCATGATAAATTTCGGATTCACCGATTTGCTGCTCGCGGTGTTGGCGATTCTGCTCGTGGTTGCGGCAGTGATCGACATTCGAACCTTCACCATATCCAACCGGCTTAACCTGGCCGTCGCGCTGCTTGCGCTGGTCTACTGGTGGGCCGTTCGCCTGCCCTTGTGGCCCGACGCTGCGGTCCAGTTGGCAATTGCGGGAGGCGTCTTCCTTCTCCTGGCGCTCGCCTTCTCCGCGGGGATGATGGGCGGCGGTGACGTCAAGCTCGCGGCGGCCCTGGTGCTGTGGTTTTCGCCCGTGAACACTGTCCGGTTCCTGGTGATCATGTCGATCGCCGGCGGGCTCGTCACGGTCGTGTTCCTGGCCATCCACCGGGCGCGCCGGAAGGATGGCCGCCCCAAAATTCCGTACGGAGTCGCCATCGCAATCGGCGGTCTCGTCATTTTAGCCCAACGGTTTCTTAACCAATTTGCCTGATGTGTGAGGCTGTTCGCAGGCAGCCTGCAATGGGAGCAATCTCACCATGGATTTCAAGAAAGTCTTGCTTCTAGTCGGAGCGCTGATGGTCGCGGCGGTAACCGCCGTAATGGCCAGAAACATGTTTGCGGGTGCCGGCGCGAAGCAGGCGGTCGCCGCTCCCGTCGCGGTGCCGACCGGGCCCAAAATCCTGGTTGCGGCCAAGGACCTTCCGGTCGGAACGATCCTCGATCCGACGAGCCTCAAGTTCGTGGTGTGGCCCAAGGAGAGCATGCAGGATTCCTATTACGCGCAAACCGCGCCGGATTCGGATCCCTCGAAGCTCGCGGGAACGGTCGTCCGTTACCCGATCACCGCCGGCCAGCCGGTCACTCGTGGTTCGCTGGTCAGTCCTGGAGACCGCGGCTTCCTCGCAGCGGCCCTGTCTCCTGGAATGCGCGCGGTGACGGTTCCGGTCAGTGTTACATCGGGCATCGCCGGCTTCGTTTTCCCCGGCGACCATGTGGACATCGTCCTCACCGAATCGGTCAAAGGCGGTGGTGATGACCCTCTAAAAGTCTCCGAAACCATCCTCCGCAATGTCCGCGTCCTGGCGACGGATCAGCGCTACACCGACAAGGACCCGGACGGTAAGGTCAAGGTTCAGCAGGCGAGCAACGTCACTCTGGAAGTGACTCCGAAGATCGCCGAGAAGATTGCCGTCGCCCAGAGCATCGGCTCGCTCTCGCTCTCCTTGCGGTCAATCAGCGACACGAGCTCGGATGTCGATCAGGCGGTCGCGTCCGGAAACATCAAAATTCCGGCCGGCACGTCTCCGGACGCCGAGCGGCAGATGCTCAACGCTTTCGCCAATCGTCCTATCGATACCGATACCACCTTCACGACGGGAGGCGATGTTTCGCGCTTCCAGCCGCGCACCGTGCAGAAGGCGGCGCCCGCCGCCGGGTCGACTCCGGCCTACTCCGGACCCGTCGTCCGAATTGCGCGCGGCAACGATGTCTCGGTTGTTCCCGTGGGAGTTCGCTAAATGACAACTGATTTTCTTCGCCGAGCGCGCCTCGGCACCGCGCTTGCGGCAACGGTGATGGCCGTTGCCCTGCCGGCCGCGGCCCCGGCACAGCCGAGGGCTTATACCTCCGGCACCTACCGGCCGACAACTCAAGTGCAGCTGTCGCCCGGCGAAGGCCAGATGCTGAATTTGCCGCGGGCAGTCGCCAGCGTCTGGACCTCAAATCCGGAGGTCGCGGATGTTTTCGTGAACAATCCGCACCAGCTCAACCTGTTCGGCAAGAAAGATGGCGAGGCAACGGTCATCGCGACGGCCGCTGACGGATCCGTCGTCTACGGTGCGCAGGTCCGGGTCAGCCAGAACCTGCCCTCGATCAACGCAGTGCTGAAGGCCGCGATGCCTGACGCGGATATCCGCGTCATCAACGTGGGCCAGATGGCGGTGCTGACGGGAACCGTTGCATCCCCCGATGACGCGGCGTTTGCGGCGCAGATCGCAACCTCGGAGCTCAACCCGGGAATCGATACGTCCAAAGCGGGAGCGGCCTGCAAGATTTGCGTGATCAACCGCTTGAAGGTTGCGACGCCGCTTCAGGTGAACCTGCGTGTTCGGATCGCCGAAGTCGATCGCTCCTTGATGAAGCAGATTGGCATCAATCTGCTCGCCAACAGCACGGGCAGCTTTCAGATCGGAGCGATGCAAGGCCAGGGAATTTACCTGCCTCCTCCGACTTCGACCATCACCGATGTGAACAGCACCGTTCCGCAGATCCTTCGAAACCCGATCGGGTCGACGATTTCCGGTGTGGGCAAGTTGTTCGGGCTCGATGTGGCGACCGCCCTGGACCTGGCACAGACCGATGGACTCGTCACCACTTTGGCGGAGCCGAACCTCACCGCATTGTCGGGCGAGACTGCGAGTTTCCTGGCCGGCGGCGAATTCCCGATCCCGGTTTCGCAGGGAAACAGCAATGCGGTCACCATCGAATACAAACAATATGGTGTGTCGCTGGCGTTCACACCGATCGTTCTCGAGGACGGTCGCATCTCGATGCGCGTACGGCCTGAGGTCAGTCAGCTCTCCGATGCCGGCAGCGTTACGCTGAACGGGTTCAAGGTTCCGGCTTTGACGACCCGCCGCGCGGAGACGACGGTCGAACTCGGCTCCGGACAGAGCTTCATGCTCGCCGGACTGCTGCAGAACACCAACAACAATTCGATCGAAAAGGCGCCGTTCCTTGGCGACCTTCCGGTGCTCGGCAATCTGTTCCGTTCGACCAAGTTCCAGCGGGACGAAACCGAGCTGGTGATCATCGTCACGCCTTACCTGGTGAAACCCTCGAGCAACCGCCTGGCGCTTCCGAGCGACGGCTATCGCGCACCGACTGATGCCGAGCAGATCCTCGAAGGCCAAACCTTCAAGGGGGTCAGCGGACCAGCCCCGGCACCGGCCGGTCCGGCTCCCGCCATCGGTTCGGCAGTGAGCAGTGGAGCGCCCGCCGCTTCGGCTGCTCCTGGGTTCAAGCTGTGAGCGGGCCGGTGGGAAAGGATCTGAAGATGCGTACCAAAGTCGCCCTGCTGCTCCTCGCTTCAATGACTGGGGCTTGCACCTACCCGAAGACCGATCTCCCGGATCGCGGAATTGAATCGGTCAATCAGCCGGTCCTCGCTCACGAAACCTTCGTGTTCGACGCAGCGGCTCCAGCCGGAGTCCTTGCTCCCGAAGAGATGGGACGCCTGGATGGATGGTTCAGGAGCCTCGATCTCGGTTACGGCGATTCGATCTATGTCGACGGAGCCTACGCCGATGGGGTTCGCGCCCAGGTGGGCCAGCTCGCCGGACATTATGGGATGATGGTGCTTGCGGCGGCGCCGGTTACCGTGGGCGCGATTGCGCCCGGGTCCGTCCGGGTCGTTGTGACCCGCACTCGGGCAGAGGTGCCGGGCTGCCCGAACTGGAGTCGCGCTGCCGAGCCGAATTTCCACAACCGGTCGTCGTCCAACTTCGGATGCGCGGTGAACAGCAATCTCGCCGCCATGGTCGCCAATCCGGAGGACCTGTTCCACGGGCGGGAAGTTGGCGCCACGACCGACACGATCACCGCAACCAAGGCAGTCGAGCTTTACCGTTCGGCAGCTCCAACCGGCAGCCAAGGGCTGCAGGATGTCAGCACCAAGCAGGGTAAATAGTGATGAACGCTCCATTCCAGGCACGCGCAGGGCTGCGCGATCCGTTCACAGCCTTCGTTTGCGATGATTCGACGGCAGACATGCTCCGTCCCATCGCGGTGGAGCATGGCTGGAGTCCGGAGAAGGTCAACAAGGGCGGTCTGCGCAATGCGGTGCAGTCGCTTTCCGTGTCGGCAAGTCCGAACATCCTGTTCGTCGATCTGTCGGAATCCGCGGACCCGCTGAACGACATCAACGCGCTGGCCGAGGTGTGCGAACCGGGAACGATTGTGATCGCATCGGGCCAGGTGAACGACGTCCGGCTCTATCGCGACCTGATCGCGAGCGGCATCCATGATTACTTGCTGAAGCCCTTTTCCGTCGACCAGCTGCGCGACACCTTCGCCCATGCCCAGATGATCCTTTCGGGGCCGCGCGGGGAAGCGCAGACCGACAAGCCGCACGTGATGGCGGCAGTGATCGGCGTTCGCGGCGGTGTCGGTGCGTCCACGATCGCGACATCCCTCGCCTGGATGCTGGGTGAGCGGGCGCAACGGGCGACGGCGCTCCTCGACCTCGACGTCCACTTTGGAACCGGTGCGCTGGCGCTCGACCTGGAGCCGGGCCGGGGCCTGACGGACGCAATCGAAAATCCGAGCCGAATCGACGGACTGTTCATCGAGCGCGCAATGGTCCGCGCCAACGAGCGGCTCTCCGTGCTCTCAGCCGAAGCCCCGATCCACCAGCCGCTGATGACCGACGGCAGCGCCTTCTTCCAGCTTCAGGAAGAGATGCGCAACGCCTTCGAATCGACGGTTCTCGATCTTCCGCGGCACATGCTGATCCAGCATCCGCACCTGGTGCATGACGCGCATGTCGCGGTGGTCGTTGCCGAGCTCACCCTCGCCGCAACCCGCGATGCCATTCGTGTGCTCGCCTGGCTGAAGTCGAACGCGCCGCAGACGAAGGTGGTCGTGATCGCCAACAACGTTCCTGGCGGCGGCGCACTGGAAATCAGCCGCAAGGACTTCGAGCAATCGATCGAGCGCCCGGTGGACATCATCTTCCCGTCAGACGGAAAAGTGGCGGCTCAATCCGCGAAGCTCGGCAAGCCGCTCGCGGAGATCGCGACTGGCAAGATGGCAGCGCCGTTCAATTCGCTTCTGAAGATGGTCCTCAGCAACGCGAGCGAGGAGGCGGTTGAAGCGGCGACCAAGCCCGCGGCGGCCTCGAAGTCTCTGGTCAACAACCTCAAGTCGATGCTTTCGAAGCCGAAAGCCCAGGCAGCGTAACCGCGACGCCGGGACCGTTTCCCGGCGCCACGAAAGGAAGAACGAACCGAATGTTGCTCCTGGTCCTCCTCTTGGGCGGTGTCGGCACCCTGGCAGTGCTGTTCATGGCGCTTCGCGGCCCATCGCCGGCGAAGGCTGCCAAGCGGCGCCTGGAGCTTCTGAAGGAGCGTCACGCAGAAGGTATCGCAGCTTCCGCGCAGGCGCAGATCCGAAAGCTCATGGCGGCGCGCGCGAGCCGGATCGAAGGCTTCGCCTCGTCGATCATTCCCAAGCCGGCGCTGCTCCGCAAGCGCCTGGAAATGACGGGCAAGAACATCACTTTGGCGAAATATGCGGGGATCACCATCGGCACGAGCGTGGTCCTGATGGCGCTGTTGATGGTGCGCGGCGCGCCATTCCTGCTGTCCTTCTTCATCGGGCTGTTCGTCGGCGTCGGCCTTCCGCATTTCATTGTCGGCAAGATGATCATCCGGCGGATCAACAAGTTTAACGCGAGGTTTCCTGACGCCATCGAGCTGATGGTTCGCGGGCTTCGTTCGGGTCTCCCGATCAGCGAAACCATGGGCGTCGTCGCCACGGAAATTCCCGATCCGGTGGGTGTCGAGTTCCGGATGGTGGTCGACAAGATGAAGATCGGCCGCACGATGGAGGCGGCGCTGCAGGATACCGCCGACCGGCTCGGCACGGCCGAGTTCCAGTTCTTCGTGATCACTCTGGCGATCCAGCGGGAAACCGGCGGCAATCTCGCCGAGACGCTTTCCAACCTCGCCGACGTGCTTCGCAAGCGCGCGCAGATGAAGCTCAAGATCAAGGCGATGAGCTCCGAATCGAAGGCATCCGCCTATATCGTCGGGGCGCTGCCGTTCTCCGTGTTCGCGATGGTTTGGATGGTGAACCCGAAATACATCGGCGGCTTCTTCACCGATCCCAGGCTGATGATTGCCGGCGTGTGCGGCATGATCTGGATGGGGATCGGCGGTTTCATCATGGCCAAGATGGTCAACTTCGAGGTCTAGAGACGAGTAATGCAGCCTTCAGGCCCATCCTTCTTCGGTATCGACGTCATGTGGGTGGCAACGGCGCTTAGCGCTGTCGCCAGCTTCGCGGTCATGCTCGCCATCTATGCGGCCACTACGGTCAAGGATCCGATGGCTCGTCGCGTCAAGGCGCTGAACGAGCGCCGCGAGCAGCTGAAGGCGGGCATCGTCGCGTCGACGAACAAGCGCAAGAAACTGTCGAATCGCAACCAGGCGGCGGATCGCGTCCGCGGCATCCTGACCCAGTTCAAGATGCTGCAGGACGACCAGCTGAAGAAGACCCAGGAACGGTTGATGCAGGCCGGTATCCGTACCAAGGACCTGGCCTTCTTCATCATTTTCGCGCGCTTCGTTTTGCCTGTGGTGCTCGGCGTCATTGCGGTCGTCCTGATCTACCTGATGAATCATTGGCCTGCATGGGGCGCCTTGCGCCGCTACATGACCTTGGCCGGCGTGCTGATCGGAAGCTACAAGGCACCCGACATCTGGCTGAAGAACAAGGTCACGAAGCGCAGCAAGGCAATCCAGAAGGGCCTTCCGGACGCGCTCGACCTGCTGGTCATTTGCGCGGAAGCCGGCTTGACCGTGGACGCGGCTTTCGGACGCGTATCGAGAGAACTCGGCAAGGCCTACCCGGAACTCGGTGACGAATTCGGCCTCACGGCAATCGAGCTCGGATTCCTCAACGAACGCCGTCAAGCCTTCGAGAATCTCGCGACTCGCGTCGCCCTGGATGCGGTTCGCGGCGTCGTCACGACCATGATCCAGACCGAGAAATACGGTACTCCGCTGGCCTCGGCACTGCGCGTGCTTTCGGCCGAATTCCGCCACGAGCGGATGATGCGCGCCGAAGAAAAGGCGGCGCGTTTGCCGGCGATCATGACGGTGCCGCTGATCCTCTTCATCCTGCCGACCTTGTTCGTCGTCATTATGGGTCCGGCCGCCTGCTCGATCCATGACAACTTCCTCGGCAAGGCTACTTAAGAGCAATTGCGCTTCCGGAACGTTTGCGCGGCTGCTGCGCTGTAGCCGCAGTCAAACAGCCGCGAGGCAAGCGCAATGATGAGCTTTACGTCCGACCAGTGGGTGATCCTCGCCCTCATCTTCGTGCTTGGCTTCCTGATCGGCGCTTTCCTGTTCGCCGGCGGCGGGCGCAAGTGGAAGACCCGCTATGGTGAAGAGGTGCGCCGGCGCGAGGAGCTTGAGAAACGGCACGAGGAAGAAGAGAAGGAATGGCGCGAGCGCGACAGCCTTCGCGCAGCGGCGATCAAGGATCGCGTTCCGCCCGAGGATCGGCCTGCACCCTGAGTTGTGTCCCTGCGAAGGCAGGGACCAGTCCAAAGAAATGGAGTCTGGGCTCCTGCCTGCGCAGGAGCACAGTCATATTATCCCTCTATGCGCGAAAAATCCGCGACCCGGCGAACAGCGTCGCGGAAGCGGGCGAGCAGGTTGAGCCGGCGGGTGCGCTTCGACTGATCGGGGTCGTTCACCGTCACATGATCGAAGAAGGAGTCGATCGGGCCGCGAAGGCTGGCGAGCGCCTCCATCGCGCCGGTGAAATCCTCTGTCTCGACCGCAGCGCTCGCCTTCGGCTCAGCGGCGTCGAGCGCAGCGATCAGCGCCTGCTCCTGAGGCTCGAGGTCGCTCGCGTCTTCGCCTGCGGCGTGATGCGTGAGGTCGGCGACCGCTTCCCTCAGCCCCGGCTCCTCGACCAGCACCAGCGGGTCCTCCTCGCCGGTCTGCGGGATGCCCTGCTCGGCGGGTGAGCTCATCACCGCAGGCGTCTCCCATTTCTCCTTCTTGAGGATGTTGGCCGCGCGCTTGTAGGCCGTGATGAGGTCCGCCCCCTCTTCGGTTTCAACGAACGATTGAAGTGCGTTCACACGAGCCAAAAGCCGCACGAGGTCGTCTTCGTTCCCTAATGCGAACACCGCATCGATCAGATCGTGCCGAACCCCCGCTTCGCGCTGCTGCACCTTTAGGCGGTCCGCAAAAAAGTCGATGATCTCCGGCGCCGTGCTGTCGAGCCGATGCGCCGCTTCCGCGCCTGAAGTTTGTCCTGCACGGTTTGCGAGAGCGCCACGAGCGGCTTGCGTCAGCGGCAGCCTCAATCCGTTGGCGATGATGATCTCGATGGATCCGATTGCCGCTCGGCGAAGCGCAAACGGGTCCTTCGATCCAGTCGGCTTCATACCCACGCTGAAAAACGCACAGATCGTGTCGAGCTTGTCCGCCAGAGCGACTGCGGCTGACAGCGGCTCGGCAGGTGTGCCGTAATGATCGCGGATGGCGTCGGCGACTGCGTCGGGCTCGCCCTGCGCCCGGGCAAGGTAGCCGCCGATCAGCCCTTGGAGCTCGGGAAATTCGCCGACCATTCCGGTGACGAGGTCGGCCTTCGCCAGCCGCGCCGCGCGTTCGGCCTGCGCAGGGTCGGCGCCTTTGACAATCCCCTCCTCCACCAGCCAGCGCGCCAGCTTGGCGACGCGCTCGACCTTGTCGGCAACGGTTCCGAGCTTCTCATGAAAGACGATGCCGGAGAGCTTTTTCGCCTGCTCCTCGAGCGGAACCTTGAGGTCCTGCTCCCAGAAGAAACGGGCGTCGGACAGGCGCGCGGCGAGCACCCGGCGGTTGCCCTCGACAATCGCCGCGCCGCTGTCTGTTGAATCGATATTGGCGACGCAGACGAACGCTGGGGCTAATCCTCCCCCGGAGGGGGAGGTGGCAGACCGCAGGTCTGACGGAGGGGGTCCGCCGCGCGGCACGCCCCCTCCACCACCCTTCGGGTGGTCCCCCTCCCCGTTCCGGGGAGGAATAGTGCAGACGAAATATTTCTGGTTTACGCGCGCGGTGAGCTGGATCACCTCCGGCGGCACATCGAGGAATTCGGGATCGAAGCGGCCGAGCAGGGGCACCGGCCATTCGGTGAGGCCGGCATTCTCGACCACCAGCCCTTCGTCCTCGACCAGCGTCAGCCCGGCATCCGCAGCGGCCTTCGTTGCGCCATCGCGGATGATCCGCTCGCGCTCGGCCTGGTCGACGATCACATGGCAGGCGCGAAGCTTCTCGGCAAAATCGGCCGGGCCGCCGATCGTGATCGGGCCCGAATGATGAAAGCGATGCCCAAGGGTGGTCGCGCCGGAGCAAATTCCGTCGATCTCGACCGGCACGATCTCCTCACCCAGGATGGCGATGATCCCCTGCAGCGGCCGCACCCAGCGAAGCGATCCTGTGCTGATCGATGCGGCGCCCCAGCGCATCGACTTGGGCCAGGGAAAGCCGCGGACGATGCGCTCGACCATCGGCCCCAGCAGGTCGCGCGTCGGCTGGCCGGGCGTGTCGAGTTGAGCGAACAGGATTCCGTCGCGCTCCTCAAGCTGCTCTCGCTTGAGCCCGGTCTTGCGCAGGAATCCTTCAATCGCCTGCGGCGGAGCGGAAGCGCGCGGCCCCTTGATTTCCTCGCTTCGGGCTTCGGTTTCGAGCGGAAGCCCGCGCGCGATCAGCGCCAGCCGCCGGGGGGTAGAGAAGGTCTCGATGCCGTCCGTCGTGAGGCCAGCCTTCTCCAACTCCTCGCTGAACAGCCGGGCGAGATCGTTGCGCGCGCCGGCCTGCATCCGCGCCGGGATTTCCTCCGAGCGGAGCTCGAGCAGGAAGTCAGCCGTCATTCCGCCCACCCGTTCGCGCTCATCCACGCCGCACAGGCGCCCTTCGCCAGTTCGCGCACCCGGCCGATATAGGCCTGCCGCTCGGCGACGGAGATCACGCCCCGCGCCTGCAGCGTGTTGAAGATGTGGCTCGCCTTGATCGCCTGCTCGTATGCGGGGATCGGCAGCTTCGCCTCGAGCGCATTCTCGCACTCGGACGCGGCTTTCTTGAACTGATCGAACAGGATTTCGGTGTTCGCCGTCTCGAAATTCCAGCGCGACATTTCGCGCTCGTTTTCGAGGAAGACGTCGCCGTACGTCACGCCTGCCCCGTTGAAGTCGAGACCGTAGACGTTGTCCTTGCCCTGGATGTACATCGCCAGCCGCTCGAGCCCGTAGGTGAGCTCGCCGGAAACCGGCTTGCAGTCGAAACCGCCGACCTGCTGGAAGTAGGTGAACTGGGTCACCTCCATCCCATCGCACCAGACTTCCCAGCCGAGGCCCCAGGCGCCGAGCGTCGGGCTCTCCCAATCGTCCTCGACGAAGCGGATGTCATGCTTGAGCGGGTCGATCCCGATCTCCGTGAGGCTTCCCAAGTAGAGCTGCTGGAGGTCGTCCGGGCTTGGCTTCAGAATCACCTGATATTGGTAATAATGGCCGAGGCGGTTCGGGTTCTCGCCATAGCGGCCGTCGGTCGGCCGGCGGCTCGGCTGGACGTACGCGCAGCGCCACGGATCGGGCCCGAGCGCGCGCAGCACCGTCGCCGGATGGAAGGTCCCCGCCCCCATTTCCAGATCGTAGGGCTGCAGGATGACGCAACCGCGTTCGCTCCAGTAGCGGTGGAGGGTCAGGATCAGGTCTTGAAAGCTCAGCGGCATCGCGCGGCGGCTTTGGCCTATGCGTTCATTACGGGCAAGTGGACGTTAAGCAGTTCGTTCCTACATCCCTCCCCACATCGAGAGGACATTGCCGTTGCTGACCTTCTTCAAGCGGGCGTTCGCCGCCCTCGGCCTCGCCACTTTTTCCATCGGCGCCGCCTCCGCCCCCGCTCCGCAGCCGGTCGCTCATCCCGCGTTGTGGGAAGTCTCCGATCCCGACACGACCATCTATCTGTTCGGGACCATCCACCTGCTGCCGAACGGATACCAGTGGGAGTCGCCCAAGATCGAGCAAGCGGTTCAGAAGTCGGATCAGCTTTACGTTGAAACGATTGTCGATCCCGAACACCCGCAGGGCATTATCGCGGCGCTGAACAGCATGGGCTACGCCACCGGACTGCCGCCGCTGGCGGACCGGATCGCGCCGGCCAAGCGGCCACTCCTGGAAGCGGCGATCGCCAAGACAGGGATTCCACGGCCGGTGTGGGACCGAATGAAGACCTGGACCGCTGCGTTCATCCTGCTGGGCGTGCAGTACAACGGCCTCGGATTGGCGGGTCAAAACGGGCCGGAGCTGACACTTCGGCATGAATTCGCGGCTGCAGGCAAGCCGGTGGGGCAGCTCGAGACTAACGCCGAGCAGCTTGGCCTTTTCAACGCGCTTCGCGCTTCGGCGCAACGATCGCTCCTCGAAGGCGCGATCGAGACGCCGCAGGCGATGGGGAAGGAATTCAACCAGATGCTCGGCGCCTGGGCCAAGGGCGATGTCCAAGGCATCGCCACCACCTTCAACCAGGATCTGGCCGATACTCCCGAATTGATGAACGCGCTCCTCAAGCAGCGGAACGCAAGCTGGAAGGGCTGGATCGAACGGCGCCTCGCCACCCCCGGCACCGTGCTGCTGGCCGTCGGCGCGGGGCATCTTGCAGGCTCGGACTCGGTCGTCAGCATGCTTCAGAAGGACGGCTATCGGGTTCGCCGACTCCAGTAGCCAGCCGTTCGTCGCAAACAGCGTCGTTTCCGGCGAGAAAAGTTCACTTGAAGCAGTTTTCGCTAGACATTCTTTAACGGCTAAGTGACGATACTCGCCCAGGTTTCGGGCGGGGGCCACGAACCAAAGCGTCGGGTGGGACGCCAGTTTGCGTCGTGGGCGAAGTGTGCCCGTGTGACTGTCATTTCCATCGCTCGCTGGGCCGTGGGCATCGCGCCGATTCGCCTCGGAGCGCGACACGATGGCCTTACTTCCGCTACTTCTTGCCGGCTCGATCGCCGTCACTCCCCCTGTCACGGTGGAGAGTGCTCCCGCGGAACAGGCCGTCCATCCGGCGCTCTGGGTCATCAAGGACGCGGACACGACCATCTATCTGTTCGGCACCTTCCACGCGCTCGACGGCACCACCAACTGGTTCAAGGGCGATGTGAAGACGGCGTTCGACCGGTCGAGCGAGCTGATCCTGGAGACCCTCGTCCCCGAACTGCCCAAGAAGAACGGCGCGACAGCATCGGCTCCCCAGAGCACCTCAGGTCAGGCGAAGGCGCGTTTCGCCAAGCGGGGGGCCGCGAGCGTGAGCCTTTCGCAGGCTCCGCCGCCGGCATCACTCCTGGCCTCGACCCAGATCGTGATGAACGCGAGCAACGCCAGAGGAATGTCGAGCTCTCAGGGTGCCGACGCGATCCTTCGCGACGCGGCGGAAAATCGCGGTGAAACGGTTGCGGGACTCGAAAGCTTTCAGTTCCAGCTCAACATGTTCAGCTCGCTTCCCGCGCCCGAAAGCCCCGCACCGACTCCGGATCCGGAAACGATGCGGAAAATCTCTATCGCTCTCGCCCAGCTTCAGGACGCATGGAATCGGGGCGACATCACGGCCTTCGACCCGATGCTGGCGCAGATGCGGGCGCAAAGCCCGGTCAGCTACGAGACAATGTTCGTTCAGCGCAATGCGCATTGGGCGCACTGGATCGCAGAGCGGCTGCAGCAGCCGGGCGTGGTCTTCGTCGCAGTTGGGGCAGGTCACCTGACCGGGCCCGACAGCGTGCAGAACCAGCTCGCCGCCGCGGGAGTCAAATCCGAGCGGATCGAGTAGCGGCCGAAAGCCGCCCCAAACCTTGCGTTTTCGCGGCTCGTGGACTAGGGCGCGCGCTCCCTGACCATGGTCATCCCTGGAGGCGTGGCGGGGTTTATCAGGAGACGAATGCAATGAGCGAACAGCTGACGCTGCCCGCCGAGACGCGCGCAAGGGCTGGCAAGGGAGCCTCCCGTGCACTGCGCCGCGAAGGCCGGGTACCCGCCGTGATCTACGGCGAAAAGAAAGAGCCTCTTTCGATCCACGTCGAGGAGAAGCAGCTCTCGAAGATTCTTTCAACGGGTCACTTCATGAACAGCGTGATCATGGTCGAGGTTGGCGGAAAGCCGACCCGGACGCTGCCAAAGTCCGTCGATTTCCACCCGGTGACGAGCCGTCCGATCCATGTCGATTTCCTCCGGATCGGCGAGCACGCGCAGGTGCACGTCAACGTGCCGGTGCGCTTCGTCGATGACGAGCAGGCGCCGGGCATCAAGCGCGGCGGCGTTCTGAACGTGGTCCGCCACGAGCTGGAACTGGTTTGCGACGCAGCCAAGATTCCTGACGAGATCGTGATTTCGCTGGCAGGTCTCGACATCGGCGACGCCGTGCACATCAGCCATGTTGAGCTGCCGGAAGGCTCGAAATCGGCGATCGAGGATCGCGACTTCACGGTTGCTACGGTGGTCGCTCCGTCCGCAATGAAGTCGGAAGACGAGGGCGCTCCGACCCCGGCCGGCGAAGTTCCGACCATGGAGCAGGGCGAAGCGGAAGAAGGCGAAGGCGAGGAGTAGCAGTTCCTCCCTGCGAGCAAAGCTCGTGGGGAGGGGGACCATTCAGCGAAGATTGAACGGTGGAGGGGTCCGATCGCTGATCCAGTTACCCCTCCACCAGCTGCGCTGGTCCCCCTCCCCATCAACTGATGGGGGAGGAACTCGGCAATGCAACTTTGGGTCGGCCTCGGGAATCCCGGCGCGAAATATGCGCTGCAGCGGCACAATGTCGGCTTCATGGCCGCCGACGCGATCGCCGAAGTTCACGATTTCGCGCCGTGGCAGAAGAAGTTCCGGAGCCTGATCGCCGAGGGGCGGATCGGAAGCGAGCGCGTCCTGCTGCTGAAACCGCAGACCTTTATGAACGACAGCGGAGACGCGGTTCAGCAGGCACTTCACTTCTACAAGCTTGGCCTGGATGCGCTCACAGTCTTCCACGACGAGCTCGACCTCGCGCCAATGAAAGTGAAGGTGCGCGTCGGCGGCGGTTTGGCCGGTCACAACGGCCTCCGGTCGATCGATGCTCACCTGGGCCCCGAATTCCGGCGTGTACGGATCGGCATCGGGCACCCGGGTCCCGGGCGGAAGGATCTCGTCACGCCGCACGTGCTCGGCAATTATGCGAAGTCGGAGATGGAGCCACTGTCGGATCTACTCGCGGCGATAGCCGACGAGGCGAGCTGGCTCGCAAGCGGCGACGACGCGCGCTTCATGAGCGAGGTCGCGCTGAGGATGCAGCAGACCGATTGAGCCGAAAAGGCCGGCTTATCGGATCATCCTGAGCCTTGATTGGTCACGATCGAGCCAGCCGCTAAGGTGGATTTATGGAAGACCACCCAGACTCGCGCCCGCAGCTGATCGACCCGCTGGCCCTCAGCAGGTCGATTTCGGAAGTCTATCGCAACGAGGCATTGTCGAAGGTCAACGACCACGAAATCCGAATGAGCGTGATGACGTCGGCCTATCGATGGCATCACCACCCCGATTCCGATGAGACGTTTCTCGGCGTCGATGGCGAGTTGATCATCGAATTTCCGGATCGCGAAGTGATTGTCCGGCCCGGCGAGCTTGTGACCGTGCCCGCTGGCATGTGCCACCGGACTCGGCCCAATGGCGAGCGATCGGTGAACCTCACCTTTGAGCGGACAGGCGCCCAAACCGTCTTCGACAACTGATCTCGCGCTCACGAGTGCGGTCGTTTAGACGCGCATCGGTGACCACGCGTTCTCTCTTTGCCACGCATGTTTACGAGGCGCGCCTGGATGCCCCGGATTTGCTTGCGGATCTCGCGCATTCAATCCGGACATTGGCGGAAGACGATGAAGCCGGGCGTCGCTGGTCCAGCGAACATCGATACCCAGGCTACACCAGCTACGCGTCCCTCAACGATCTTCCCAAGCGCGATCCAGCGTTTGCGGAGCTCGCGAAGCTGCTGACCGGCCACGCTCGGACATTCGCGCGCGAACTGGGCTGGGACGTGAGGCCGAAGCTCGACAGCCTGTGGGTGAATCTGTTGAAAAGCTCAGGACATCATAGTGGACACATTCACCCGCACAGCATCCTCTCCGGCACGTTTTATGTAGAGGTTCCGCCTGGGTCAGGCGCAATCCGCTTCGAGGACCCGCGCCTGCCGCTGATGATGGCGGCGCCCACGCGGCCTGATACCTACATCACAGTCGAACCAAGGGCTGGACTGCTTCTGTTTTGGGAAAGCTGGCTTCGGCACGAAGTTCTCCCCGGCACCGGCCGCCGAGAACGGCTGAGCATCAGCTTCAACTTCGCCTAGGAAGATTCTCCAAGCCGCGGACTCCACAGGATCGGCGCATAGATGATCAGGAACAGGACGAGCGCCAGCCCCCAGAATCCGCCCGCGATGTCGAGCATGAGGGAATAGGGCCCAAGGCCGAGCGACGCCGCCACCCGGACGACCGCCCCGATCGTCACAGACGCATAGCCCGTCACGGTGGTCGGCGACGCCTTCAGGTCGCGCGCCGTGTGGCCGAGGCTCGCGCGCGTCATCACCGCCATGATCATCGTCGTCATCGCTCCGGCAGTAAGCGCGTGCACGCCGGCGCTCCGCGGCACATCGGCGCCGGTGACGGATAGCCCCAGGATCAGCAGGCCGATCGGCACCCAGGAATAGCCGAGATGCAGGACCAGCACCAACGGATCGGCAAAAGTCCGCAGCCCGCCCCAGCGCGACAGCCTCAGCGCCTGCGCGGCGGCCGCGAGGATGAGCATGTATCCCGTGAGATGGTCGTCCGGAAATATGAGCCAGAACAAGAGGGCGGCAGCAGTTGAGGCGATCACCAGAAGATCGAGCTTCTGCGGCTGCGTCGGTAGCCCTCGCGTCATCTTCCTCTTCGCCATCCAGTTGCGGGTGAACGATGGAATGATGCGGCCGCCGATCATCGAAATCATGACGATCACGATTGCGATCGCGCTTCGCCAGCCGAGGTCCGGCGAGACCAGCCCCGCCGCGCCGGCATAATCGGCTGCATCGGCAAGGCCGAACAGGAGCACCAGGCCGACGATCGGGATATTGCGGTTCTTGCTCGCGATCACCTCCCGGGCGGCGAGGAGTGCAAGCGATGCGAACAGCCCCACGTCGAAGATCGCGGGCAGCCACAGCCCGAAATTTCCGGAAAAGAGCACCGCGAGGCGCGCCGCGACCCACAGGCCGAACAGCGACAACAACGGCTTGCCCGCGATCGGCAGCCTCCCCGTCCAATTGGGAATGGCGGTGAGGAGAAATCCCGAAACTGCGGCGCCTACGAAGCCGAACAGCATCTCGTGGCGGTGCCAGGCGACATCGTCGAATGCAGTCGGCAGGCGGATCGTCCCGGCTAGCACGCACAGCCAAAGCGCGATCGCCACGACTGCCCAGCACGCCGCGCCGAAGAAAAAGGGCCTGAACCCGCCACGGAGGAACGCGGGCGCCGCGGCCTCCCGCCTTCGCCGAAGCGCGAGCATCTGCTCACCACGCGTGACCGTCTTCGTCGGACCCGATTTGCCGGCCTGCGGATTCACTCGAACAGGATCGTCAGCAACAGTGAACTGTCTTGCAACGCGGACAGAGAATGTTCGCGGCCGCGGTCGAGATAGACCCAATCGTCGGCGTCCAGCTGAATTTCCTCCCCGGCACGGACAATCAGTGATCCTTCGAGGCATTGCAGGATTGCAAACCCGGGTACCGAATGACTCGCGATCTTCTCGCCGGCCCGAAGGAAGATCTGCGCCGCTTCGAATGCATCGGTCTTGACCAGCGCGGCGGTCTTTGGATGCTCGACTTCGTTCACTGAAGCGAGATGCACCTTTTCGCCGGGTGCAGCATGGTGGAGGGCCATTACTCTCCTTTCACTATTCGGTTGGCACAGTGGCTGCCCGGGCACCTGGTTCCGACTGCTGGCCGCGGGACTTGGCGAGCTTGACGAGGAAATCCCACGCCATGATCAGGGTGCCGACCGAGAACACGACGTCACCTGGGAGGCGCATCCACTGCCAGAAGCGGGTCTGGTCGTAGAAGGCCTGGCTCCGCGCCCAGGCGAAGCCGTGCTCGTAGACGGCATTGAGCTGCGGCCAGCCGATCGGGAAGAAGTGCAGGAAAATCCACATCGCCAGCCCGCCATTGTAGCACCAGAAGGCAATCCGGCCCGGCCGCTCATCGAACGCGGCATCCGGCCCCGCCCGGTAGCGCAGGCAGAAATAGATGAGCCCGAGCGCGAGTAGGCCGAACGCGCCGAACAGCGAGGTGTGGGCGTGGTTGAGCGTCAGGAAGGTGCCGTGCTCGTAATAATTGACCAGCGGCGCATTGAGCGTTCCGCCGCCGAAGACGCCGGCGCCGACGAAGTTCCAGAACGCGGAACCAAGGATGTAGAGGTATGCGAGGCCGTAATCGAAGCCCACGTCCCCCTGCGCCGCCTTGATCGCGCGGTGCTGCGAGATCGCCTCGAGGATCAGCAGGACGAGCGGCAGCACCTCGATGAACGAGAACATTGTTCCTAACGGCACCCACATGCTGGGTCCGCCGCCCCAATAGAGGTGATGCCCGGTGCCGAGCACCCCGCCGAGGAAGATCAGGATCAGCTCGAGATAGACCGACCGCTCCGCGAGCTTTCGCGAGACGAGTCCGAGCGACATCAACAGATACGCGCTCATCGCCACCGCGAAGAATTCGAACGACTGCTCGACCCACAGGTGCACCACCCACCACCGCCAGAAGTCGGTGATGGTGAAGCTCTTCTCGATCCCCGTCAGCGGGATCATCCCGAAGATGTAGAGAACCGCGACGTTGATCGTCGCCGCCCAGATCAGATGCTCGAGCCGGATCTTGCCGCTCCAGAACTGCCGGGTCGCTTCCACCAACGTGTCTCGGGTCGGCCATAGCGCGCGGAACATGAGCCCGCTCCAGCTCAGCAACGCGACGAAGAACAGGATCTGCCAGAAGCGGCCGAGCTCGATGTAGGACAGTCCCTGATTTCCAAACCAGAACCAACCGTTTTCAATCTTGCCCTGGATTCCGAGATAATTACCGAGCAGCGCCGCAGCCACGACGAACAGCGACACCCAGAAGAGAAGGTCGACGAGGAACCCCTGCCCTTTAGCCTCCCGCCCGCCGGCGATCGCCGGCGCGATGAAGAGGCCGCTCGCGATCCAGCCCAGCCCGATCCAGATGATCGGCGCCTGCAGGTGGAAGCTCCTCAGGAAATTGTAGGGCAGGATGTAGTTGAGCTGGATGCCGTAGAAGGTTTCACGGTCATAATAGGAATGCGCCATGATCGCGCCCGCGCCTTGGGAGGCTAGGAAGACCAGCGCGACGACGATGAAATATTTGCCGGTCTTGAGCTGACTCGGTGTCAGCGCGCGGAAATTCGCAAGCCCCCGCTCCATTGGCGCGTCGTCGGGATGGTCCAGGTAGGCGCGATAGAGCCACAGCACGAAGCCCATCGCGAAAAAGGTGAAGCAGAAGCTGATCCACGTCCATTGGAAGGTGTTGGTCGTCGGCGTGTTGCCGACCGACGGCTCGAACGGCCAGTTCTCGGTCCAGGACGTATTCGGCTGGCCAGGCCGCCGCGCGACCGTTGTGATCGCGGAATAGATGATGAAATCCGCAGTCTTGAGACGGAGCGCCGGGTCGAGGCTCTTTACTGGCACCCAGCCAGCGGACAGGTTGACCGTATTGAGCTTGGTCGTAAGCTCGCCCTGTAGCTGGCGGACGGCCTGTGCTGTTGCGTCGGGAAGGACGACGCGCGGCTGAGTGAGATCGATCCCCTGCAGCTGCTTCTGCATCGTGATGGTTGCGGCAGCGTCGGCAAGCGCCTCCGAAGGTGAGGCCGCCGGAGCAGTTGTCGGTTCCGGCGGAGTCCCGGCGGGACCGGTGGTTGCGAGCGACTTGTTTGCGGGCGCCTTGGTGCCCGGCGGAAGCGCAGCCGAGTTGGACAAAGCCTGCTTGGTGAGCACACCCAGACGAACGAGGGTGGAGGCGGTATAGTCCTCCCCGAAATAGGACCCCATGCCATAGATGCTGCCGTAGTCCATCAGATCGGCGCGCTGGAAGCCGCCCTTGCCGGCGACGATGTCGTCCGCCGACATGATCACGTTTCCGGCCGTGTCGGTGAAGGCCTGCGGGTGCGGGGGTGCCTTTTCGTAGGTCAGCACCGTCGCCCAGCCGAGCAGGCCGAAACAAAGGATGGCAACGATGAGCAAGACCCATTTCAGGATGTCGCTGACCGGGTCGATCGACGATTTGGATAGATCCCGTTGTTGTGCGCGCGTTGCCATGTTCGCCCCCTGAAATGTCGTTACGCTATCGAACTGGATTCCCGACCTCCGTCGAAGTCAAGCTGCGATCTTGATCCCAGTCTCGTGATAGGGCGAGGGAGCGATCTTCGCTTTCTCCACCGGAAGTCCTCCAAGCTCACTGGCGAAGCCGTGGTTGACGTCGCGGTGGTGAGCCTCGTCCGCTCGAACCACCAGCACCACGTCGCGCAGCGTCGCATGATCGGGCAGGTTCCAGTAACGCCTGGCGATCTCCGGCGCCGGCACGTTCTCGCTCCGGCCTTCATCGATTTCTTTGAGGTAGAGCGTGTAGCTTAGCACCGCTTCTTCCTCGAAATAGCCGACGATACGATGCGCTGTCTTTGAGGAGACGAGGTAGAGAGCAAAGAAGGCAAGGTAGAAGACCCACTGCACCCCGAGGATTACGAGCCGCTCGAACAAGGTCGGCTTGGCCACCTCGATGAACGTCATCAGGTGCATGCGCTCATTCTCGGCTTCGTCCATCAGGGTGCGGATCCAGCCCCTGTCGTCGCACATGCGGCGCAGGCATTTGAGGTGATTGATCGTCGCTCCGACCATTCCCGGGACTGCCGCAACTGTTTCCAGTACGATCGCGCGGTGGCCGTAGCGCTTGGCGAAGAAGGTATCGGCGCAGAACCGCAGCGTCTTGGTGAAACCGTAGGCGATGCGGTCGGACGCGCCCTTGGGCTGGTGGTGAACGCTGAGATCGACAACTGGAGCGGACATTCTTGTCTCCCGGAACTTTCCCCTCATGAATCGAGGTTGATGCGGGCTACCCGTCCACCGCGTCGCGATCATTAAGTAGAATTCCGTAGACCTCTTCTTGGCAAAGGCAGCACTCGGCAGCTAAGGGGCGCAATCCCTTAAATCCAAGGACAATCATGGGCTTTCGCTGCGGCATTGTTGGCCTGCCGAACGTCGGCAAATCCACGCTCTTCAACGCGCTCACTGAAACGGCGGCAGCGCAGGCGGCCAACTATCCGTTTTGCACCATCGAGCCGAACGTCGGCCGGGTTGCGGTCCCTGACCCGCGGCTCGACAAGATCGCCGCGATCGCCAAGTCGGCGCAGGAGATCGAAACCCAGATCGAGTTCGTCGACATCGCTGGCCTTGTTCGCGGCGCGAGCAAGGGCGAAGGGCTGGGCAACCAGTTCCTCGCCAACATCCGCGAGGTCGATGCGATCGTTCATGTGCTCCGCTGCTTCGAAGGTGGCGACGTCACGCACGTCGAAGGACGGGTTGATCCGATCGTCGACGCGGAGACGGTCGAGACCGAGCTGATGCTGGCCGACCTAGAATCGCTCGAGCGACGGGTGCCGAACCTCGTCAAGAAGGCGCAACAGGGCGACAAGGAGGCGAAGATCGAGGCGTCGGTGCTGGGGCAAGCGCTGGAGCTGCTGCGCGCCTCCAAGCCGGCGCGGCTCGTTCAGCCGAAGGATGGGGAAGAGGAAAAGGCGCTGAAGCGGGCGCAGCTGCTGACCGCAAAACCGGTGCTCTACGTCTGCAATGTGGATGAGGGCGATGCAGCCACGGGCAATGCCCTCTCGGCGAAGGTCGCAGCGAAAGCCGAAGCTGAAGGCGCGGCATCGGTGGTCATCTCGGCTGCAATCGAAGCAGAAATCGCGACGCTACCGCAGGAGGAACGGCAGGCATTTCTCTCCGACCTGGGACTCGAGGAGACCGGGCTCAACCGGATGATCCACGCCGCCTATGCGCTGCTCGGCCTGATCACCTTCTACACCGCAGGGCCGAAGGAAGCGCGCGCGTGGACGGTGCGGGACGGTGCTAGAGCTCCTGAAGCGGCTGGCGAAATCCACTCCGACTTCGAACGCGGCTTCATCCGCGCGGAGACCATCGCGTACAACGATTACATCAAGTTCGGCGGCGAAGCCGGCGCGCGCGACGCCGGAAAGCTGCGCTCCGAAGGCAAGGATTATGTCGTGCAGGACGGCGACGTGATGCTGTTCCGCTTCAACGTCTAGCTCAGGGACCGGCAGTTCCCCTCGCCTCGCGGCATAGCATCCAGCTCATGAACAGACCGAAGACAATCGCGATGTAGCTGCACCACATCGGAATGGTGTGCGAGCCGATGATGACCTGGAAATGTGTGATCAAGCGGTAGATGTGGATCAGCGCGCCTAGAAGAAACAGCACGGCGGCAACCCAAGTGAACGGTTTGCCCATTTCACCCTCCCCTATTGAGGAGGTGCAGAATATCGTCTCGCGATCCGTTCCGCCAGCGGCACAGTCGCGAGAACCCACAGAGCGCCGAACGACCAGCCCGCAACAACATCGCTGGGCCAATGCACGCCGAGCATCGGTCGACTGAGTCCGATCAAGAGAGAGAGCATAATCGCGGCCGGAATGGCTGCGCGGGACCAGCGGCTGCCTTCAGTGAGCACCAGGGCAAGCGTCAGGTACACAATCATCGAGATGGTCGCATGCCCGCTCGGAAAGGAGGGGGTATACTCGTTCACCAGGTGCGGCACGATCAGCGGCCGCGGCCGCTCGACGGTAAACTTCTGGACTTCCGCGAGCCCACGTCCCGCGAGAGTGACGACCAGCACAGCAACGGCGTAACCGGGCCAACGGCGCCACCATAGCCACGCCGCGGCGATGAACCCAAACGTAAGCAGCACCGGCGGCTGGCCGAGGAATGTGAAGAACCGGGCCGCAGCGATCAACGACGGGTGATCGCCGGCGTACAGAAAAAGCAGGAGCCCGCGATCCAGACCGCCCGTTCCGAGCAGCAGCATCGCAAGCCAGACCAGCGCAAGCGCGGCCCCTGCCCAATATCGAAGCAGTTGCGCACGGGGTCTCACCCCGCGCAGATATTCGCTACTTCGTCTATCGGCAATCGATGCCGATCAGCCGCCGTGATGCCAACCGCGATGGTCGCCGCTGGTGGTGTTGGTCGTGGTCGAACGGCTGCCATCGGAGTGACGGTTGAACCCGCTCCAATTCTCGTGGAACTGGGGCCGCTGGTAGCTGCGAGTGGTCGCTGTGGTCGTCACCGACTGCTGTCGTTGGGTCCAGTACCGCCGCTGCTGATCGTTCCAGCGGTGGGGACGACGATAGCTGTCGTAAACATAGATGCCGCTGCCCGGATAATAGCCGCCGCCGTACCAGCCGAAATACGGATCGCCATACCAGCCGCCATAGTCGAACGGACTGTAGCCATATCCGTATCCATAGGGGCTGTAGCCGTAATCGTAGCCGTAGTAGCCGCCATAGCCGCCGCCGTAGCCGAGGCCTAACGACATGCCGCTGTAGGATCCGTAGCCGTAATCGGCGCAGCCGCCGAGTGTGACGGCTCCGGCAGCCGCCAAAAGTGCAACACGTGTACGCATAACTCCCTCCATCGTGAGGATGGCTCAATGCCGGGAGCAGCTTGATCGTTCCTGTATGTCCCTCAGATGAATGAGGTTTATTTCAGGAGGGACTCGGAAGGCGTCAGCCCTTCACGCCCGCCTTGCGGGTCGCCCGCGTGCGCTTGGCCTGATTCTCCGGATCCAGCGGCCCCGCCAGGCGGACGGAGCGCTTCGCCTCATCCCACAGCTGGTGATAGGCGAGGAAGCCGAGGATCGCAGCGAAGGCGAGGAACACCGCGACAGCGATACCGGCCGCGTGACGGCGGTTGAGGTCAGGCTGCGACGTCCACACCAGGAACGCCGCCACGTCCTTCGCCTCTTGGTCCGCCGTATTCGGAGTTCCGTCCGCATAGGTCACCTCGCCGCCGTGAAGCATCTGCGGCATCGCGATGTTGAGGCTGGCGAAGTACGGGTTGTAGTGGAGATTCGGCGGAGTCTTTGCCGTCGGGAACTTCTGCAGCAGCGCCGTGGGCTGGTTCTGATAACCCGTCAGGATCGAATAGACGTAGGCGGCACCGCCTTCGCGCGCCTTCACGATGTCGGACAAATCGGGCGGAAGCGCATTGTTGTTTGCAGCCCGCGCCGCGACATCGTTCGCGAACGGTGACGGGAAGTGATCGGAGGGAAGGCCCTTACGGGTGCTCGCTTCGCCCGTATCCGGATTGATGTCCGGCACCTGCCACTGCGAAGCGAACGCCTTCACCTCGGCATCGTCATAGCCGATCTGCTTGAGGTCGTAGAAGGCGACGAGCTTGAGGCTGTGGCAGGCCTTGCAGACCTCCGAATAGACCTGAAGTCCGCGCTGCACCTGGCGGTTGTCGAACTTGCCGAATGGGCCGTCGCTGGCAAGGTGCAGAGGCTTCGGATCCTTGTGGAATTCGTCCTGCGGAAGCGGCACCGGTGGGTTCTTCACATAACCGGCAATGCCGGTGAACAGCGCAAGCAGTAGGACAAAGGCGAAGCCCAGGCCGATGAGATATTTCAAACCCCGAACGAACATCGCGAGGCGCCCCCCTTAACCGGCAACCGTGGTGACACCCGGGCGGCCGCTGCCGGCCGGGGCGCTCTCCTGCTCTTCGCCGTGAAGCACCGATTCACTGATGGAATTGGGCAGCGGCAACGGAGTCTCGAACTTCGAGACGAGCGGCAGGATCACGAGAAAATGAAGGAAATAATAGGTTGCGGCGATCTGGCCGACGGCGACGGTCAGCGGCTTCACCGGCTGACCCCCGACCCAGCCGAGGACGAGCACGTCCACAACCAGGATCCAAAAGAAGCGCTTGAACACCGGTCGGTAGTTGCCTGACCGGACCGGCGATTTGTCGAGCCACGGCAGGAAAAACAGCAGCAGGATCGAACTGAACATCGCGATCACACCCCACAACTTCGCCGGAAGGATGAAGTCCGCGGTGAAGGAGCGAAGGATCGCGTAGAAGGGCAGCAGATACCATTCGGGAACGATCTCGGCCGGTGTCGAGAGGTTGTTGGCCGGAATGTAATTGTCCGGATTCCCGAGCCAGTTCGGGGCAAAGAAGACGACGATCGCGAAGAACAGCAGGAAGGCCGCCGCGAACCAGCCGTCCTTGGCTGTGTAGAAGGGATGGAAGGGCAGCGTATCCCGCTCGTCCTTCACATCGACCCCCGTCGGATTGTTGGATCCCGGAATGTGCAACGCCCAGATGTGCAGGATCACCACGCCGGCGATCACGAAGGGCAGCAGATAGTGAAGCGAGAAGAAGCGGGTGAGCGCCGCCTGGTCCGGCGCATAGCCGCCGAGGATCCAGACGCGCAGCGGCTCACCGATAACGGGGATCGCCGAGAAGAAGTTGGTGATGACCTGCGCGCCCCAATAGCTCATCTGGCCCCAGGGGAGGACGTAGCCCATGAAGGCGGTCGCCATCATCAGGAGGTAGATCACCAGCCCGAGCATCCACACCAGCTCACGCGGCGCCTTGTAGCTGCCGTAATAGAGCCCGCGGAAAATGTGGATGTAGGTGACGAGGAAGAAGAAACTCGCGCCGTTCATGTGCACGTAGCGGATCAGCCAGCCGCCGTTGACGTCGCGCATGATGTGCTCGACTGAATCGAACGCTCCGCCGGTGGTCGCATAATACCACATGGCGAGCGTGATCCCGGTGACGATCTGGATCGTCAGGAACAGTCCCGCCAGAACACCGAAATTCCACCAGTAATTAAGATTGCGGGGTACCGGATAGCCGCCGCCGATCGCACCGTAGACAAGGCGCGGCAACGGAAGCCGGTCGTCCAGCCAGCGCATCATCGGATGCTTGGGTTCGTAAGGCTTCGCCCAGGAAAAGCTCATTGACCCTGTTCCCCCTCAGCCGATCGTAACTGCAGTCGGCGACGTGAATTTGTACGGCGGCACCGTGAGGTTCTTCGGCGCCGGCCCCTGCCGGATTCGAGCGGCCGTGTCGTACATGGAACCGTGGCACGGACAGGCCCATCCGCCATAGGGGCCGCGATTCTCGCCCTCGGCTGTGCCCAGCGGGATGCAGCCCAAATGGGTGCAGACGCCGATCACGATCAGCCATTCCGTATGGCCCGGCTGAGTGCGTTGCCCAAGGCTCTCCGGATCGCGAAGCGACGACACCGGAACCGCATTGGCGTCGGCGATCTCTTTGGGAGTGAGGTGCGCGACAAAGATCGGCTGCTTGCGCCAGAGCGCCTTGATGCGCTGGCCCGTCTGCACCTTGGAAATGTCGATCTCGGTCGTCGCCTGGGCCTGCACGTCCGCCGGCGGCGCCATCTGCCAAAGCAAGGGCGCGATAGCAGCGACTGCGCCGACGCCGGCAAATGCGACAGGCGCTACATAAAGGAAGTCGCGGCGGCGAACGCCCTCGCCGGTTTCGCTTAAGCTCCGGGAACCCTCAGCGGACTCTGCCTCAGTGGCCATGCTCACCCTTTTTTGACGCGACGCCCCCCATCGCGTGAAGGGGCAGGATGCGACGCCGCACCCAGACGAGCCGGGGCGACTGGCGGGCCTGATAGCGGCCCGTTCCGTGACTGCCAAGGGGCGGATGGCCCCATTCTTCCGACCAGCGGTGGCTATGCAGCCTGCAACCGGCGAAAATCCGTACTTGCGCCGCTCCACCCGCATCGCAATGACTCTCCCGATGCAAGAATTGGACGAGCAGCAACAAGCGGCAAGGGAGTGGTTCGAGAGCCTGCGAACGCGAATCTGCGAGGCCTTCGAGACGATCGAGCGCGAAGCCGGTTCGGATGCCTCTTTCGTGTTCACGCCCTGGGAGCGGACTGAGTCAACGGGCACACCCGGCGGAGGTGGCGTTCGCGGGCAGATGAATGGCAGAGTCTTCGAAAAGGTGGGAGTCAACGTCTCGACAGTTGGCGGTCGATTCTCCCCTGAATTCGCGCGCACGATGTTCGGCGCAGACGATGCAGACCCGAGCTTCTTCGCTACGGGAGTCAGCCTGGTCGCCCATATGGCCAACCCGCACGTGCCGGCCGTTCATATGAATACGAGATTCCTGACCACGACCAAGCGCTGGTTCGGCGGCGGGGCGGATCTCAATCCGGCGATTCCTTACGAGGAGGATACGGATGCGTTCCATGCACGATTGCGCGCCGCCTGCTCTGCGCACGACCCCACATTCTATCCGCGTTTCTCCAAATGGGCGGAGGAGTATTTCTTCCTCCCGCACCGGGGTCGGGCCCGTGGCGTCGGCGGCATTTTCTACGACCACCTGGAATGTTTCGAACCCGGTAAGGGACCAACCTTCGAGGACAATTTCGCCTTCACGCGCGATGTCGGAGAGGCATTTCTCGACATCTTCCCCCAAGTCGTCCGGAAACGGATCGAAACGCCGTTTTCCGACGAGGACATGGAGCGGCTGCTCGAATTCCGCGGACGCTATGTCGAGTTCAACCTGCTCTACGACCGAGGTACGTTGTTCGGCCTGAAGACGGGCGGCAACATCGACGCCATCCTCATGAGCTTGCCGCCGCTGGCGAAGTGGACGTGAGCTACGAGCCCGTCGCTGACAATCAGCTCGCGGCAGTCGTCACCTACCTGGAAATGCGGCAGCGTCCCGTCACGGAGGCACCGCCTTCGCAGCTCTCGTTGCGGCGGGTTCAACAGCCGTTTTTGGACGATTACCGGCGCCTGTTCCGCCTGATCGGGGCGCCGTTGCTGTGGTTTTCGCGGTTGATCATGGACGATTTGAAACTCGCCGCGATCATCCATCACCCGCAGGTCGAGCTGTACATTGTCGTTAGCGAAACCGGCACCGAAGCCGGAATGCTGGAGCTGGATTTCCGCGAACCCGGCGAATGCGAACTGGCCTTTGTGGGTCTGGTGCCGGAGCTGTCGGGAAAAGGTCACGGCCGCTGGCTATTGGCGGAGGCCCTTCTGCTTGCCTGGCGCGACGGTGTTACCCGCGTTCACGTCCACACCTGCACACTGGACCATCCGGCGGCGCTTCCAGCCTATCGCCGCGCCGGTTTCACAGCCTACAAACGTGCGGTGGAGCGCTTTCCCGATCCGCGACTGCTCGGAATCCTGCCGCTCGACTGCGCGCCTCAGGTACCGCTGCTCGGCACCGAGACATCTATCGATCCGCCACCGGACAATTGCACGTAAACGCGTGCCAGCATGACTGTGAGGATTGTGATGAAAACGCCGTTCGCGATCCCGTCAATAAGGGCGACGACCAAGGCGCTGGGGGACAATGAATTGAGCGGGCCTAGCGCTATTGTAGCGACCAGAGCTGCTACCAACTGCACAGCCTTTAATGCGATCGCACCGCCTACGAAGAACAGCAGGAGAAAAGCCAGCAGGCGCCAGAAATGACCAGCGGTCAGATCCCAGCTTCGGCGTATGATGGTAATCGGGCCGACCGGTTCCGCACCCGCTACCGGTGCGGAGATCGCAAGGATCCGAACCCAAAGAAAGCAATATACAAGGAGGAACACGAGTGCGGCCGCACCAAAGGCAGGCGACGTGGCTAGCTGCTCTGGGTTTGCCGGCGCTCCTGCCGCAAACAGGCCCATCCCGAGAACGATTGCAAGCACCAAAAGACTAACGCCAACTACCATGCTGGCGAGAACATAAAATGGTAAGCGGCGGACTCCGTGAAGGATTGCATCGCCGACGCTAACCGAAGGACGGATCGCCAACCGGATTATCGAGAGTTGCCCCGTGAGCAGAAGGATAAGAACGGCAATCCCGAGGACTATAAACTCGGGCGACTGGAGATTGTCTTTCGTGAATCCGTTCGGACCAATGACGTCTACAACCGCGATCGGCAAGGAGACTAACGCTGCGGCGACCGTCGCCAGCAGACGACCGTCAGCGGCCAGGCAGGACTTGGTCTGTTCCCAGGCTAGTGAGATTGAGAGCCGGCGCATGAAGCCTTCCCTGTTACGGCAGTTGGTGCGCTTATGCGGGCGATACCCAGCGCTTGCAATCTTGCCGACGGCGCTTGCCGGCTCCATCTGGCGACAATGGACGACGGGCTGGATGTGGAGTGGCGAGTCAGCGAGCAACAAGTGCCCTACGAAGAGGCGCTCGCCTTCATGGAAGAACGCGCGCGCGCCATTCGAGCGGGCGAGGCGACGGAATGCGTATGGCTGCTCGAGCACCCACCGCTCTTCACAGCCGGCACCAGCGCCAATCCTGCGGAGCTCTTCAATCCGCTCAATTTGCCTGTGTATGAAGCCGGCCGCGGCGGCCGCTACACCTATCACGGCCCCGGTCAGCGCGTCGTCTACCTGATGCTCGATCTCGACAAGCGCGGGCGCGACGTTCGCCGGTTGGTGTACGCGCTCGAAGGCTGGGTCATCTCGACGCTCGAAGAACTGGGCATCGATGCTCATCGCGCCTCAGGCCGAATCGGTATCTGGGTTGGCGAAGGAGCCGACGAGGCGAAGATCGCGGCCCTTGGAATACGGGTCCGTCGCTGGGTCACCTTGCACGGGATTTCAATCAACGTGGATCCGGACCTTAGCCACTTCGAGGGAATCGTCCCCTGCGGAATCAGCGATTTCGGGGTGACGAGCATCGCGAAAGTCACGGAAAAAATGCCGATGTCGCGCGTTGATGCGGCTCTGAGCGGAGGTTTTCGTCAATTCCTCAAGGACTTGTCCCAACCAAATCAAGTCTCTTGATGGCGGGGAGCCGTTCAGATTATGCTGAAGGCGATTTGGGACGCGGGTGACCGTATCCAGATCGGACAATCAAGGGAGTTTTGAATGCGTGCTCTTATCCTGGTCGCCGGTGCGGCCCTGGCGCTTGCAGCTTGCAGCAGCAACAACGGCGCAGACAACAACACGATGGCGGTCGACAACCTGACGGCCGAGAATCTGGTCGTCGAGAATACCACCACGACCGACATGAACGCCACCAACATGGCGACCGACAACACGATGGCGACCGCCAACGCGACGGACAATACTGCCGCCGCGAACGCGACGACCAACAACGCGATGTAATCTGGAGCGGCTTCTTTTGGAGCCGCTTTGCGTTTCGAGAGGCTGCTGGCGGAGCATCGTCGGCAGCCTCTCTTTTTGACTTTTGTCCGCCGCTGATGTGGAGAGCTTCCATGCGAATTCTAGTTATGATTTTCGCTGCGCTCGCGCTCAGCGCCTGTGGCGGCAAGAATACGGCAGACAATTCGGCAGTCGGCGAGGAGAATGCCGCGGACCAGACCATCGTGACGAACGACGTCACGGCGATCGACGCGGCCACTGGCGAGGCGGCCAATATGGCCCCGGACGTCAACTACACCCTCGACGAGAACAATCTCGAAAACGGGACGAGCACGTCCAATTCCGCGACCGCACACAAGCCGACGCGCAAAGCGGTCAAGCCGGCGGCAGCGGAGACTAATTCGGTCGAATCGGCGCCAGCCAACACAGCTCAGTAATCAGGGTAGCCCGATCGCCTTGTGGCTCTGAAGGGTGAGGCGCCATTTCGGGCGCTCCATCGCAAGCTGCACCGCCGAATCGATCGCCGCCTGCCGCTCAGGGCAGTCCATCGGCTGCACCAGGAAATGCTCGAAATCCCAGCTTTCCAGTTCAGCCAGATCGATTCCCTCTTGCGGCCACACCAGTTTCAGTTCGTTCCCGCGGCGCTGCACTATCTCAGTTCCAGCCTTCGGGCTGACGCAGATCCAGTCGATTGCCGGCAGCACCTCAATGGTGCCGTTCGTTTCGACCGCGACTCGGAATTTCCTTGCGTGGAGCGCATCGACCATTGTTTCGTCGAGCTGAAGCATCGGCTCTCCACCGGTGACCACCACCAGCCGCCGCTCCCGAAGCGGCCCCCATGTCGCGGCGACCGCGTCCGCAAGTTCGTCAGCGGTTCGGAATTTGCCGCCGCCGTGCCCGTCTGTGCCGACGAAATCTGTGTCGCAGAAACGGCATTGCGCACTGGCCCGGTCGCTTTCACGGCCCGACCATAGATTGCAGCCCGCCAAGCGGAGGAAGACGGCGCGGCTTCCCGCCTGTACGCCCTCCCCCTGCAATGTCAGGAAAATCTCCTTGACCGAATAGGTCACGGGATTGCCGCGTAGCGAGTAGGATCCGGGAGGCCAGCTTCGGCGAATCCCTTCGAACGCAATCGACAGGCGTCGCACAGGCCGCAATGCGCCCCGTCCGGTGCGGGATCGTAACAGCTGTGACTGAGTGAGGCGTCCAGCCCCAGGCGCGCGGCTTCGCGGGCAATGTCCGCCTTTGTGAGGTTCTGGAGCGGCGCGTGGACGGTGAAGCCGTCCCCCTCCACCCCGGCCTTGGTCGCGCGGTTCGCAAGCTCCTGAAAGGCGCTGATGAACTCGGGCCGGCAATCGGGATAGCCGGAATAATCGAGCGCATTCACTCCAATAAACAGATCGCGGGCACCCGCCGCCTCGGTCCATCCTAGCGCCAGGCTCAGCAGGATCGTGTTGCGCGCGGGCACATAGGTTACGGGGATTCCAGGTGCGACGCCCTGCTTCGGAACGGCAATATCGTCCGTGAGTGCGGAGCCGCCGAACTGGGTCAGGTCGAGATTCAACACGACATGGCGTTCAGCCAATCGCGAAGCGATCCTCGCCGCCGCTTCCAGCTCAATCCGGTGGCGCTGACCATAGTCGATTGTGAGTGCCAGCGGGGAATAGCCCTGCTCGCGCGCTAAGCCGGCGCAGACCATGGAGTCGAGGCCGCCAGAAAGGAGCACCACTGCTTTGTTCATGCAGCGGCCCTCTAGGAGCGCCGCAGAGCAAAAAGAAGGGCCGCCCATCTCTCGAAAGGCGGCCCAGGTATCGAGCCCACGCCCGATTGGGAGGAAAGCGTGCCAATCCGGCACCCACCCTTCCTACTGAAACATGGTTAAACATTCCCTTAATGGCGGGGACAATCGCCTACCCGACGTGCGGCCAGCACATAATGGTACGGCTCACCCCGGAGAATCCCCTGTGTGTCGATTTCCAGCGATCTCGGCGTTAGAAGGAAAAGCTGACTCTGCCCGAATCCGCCCCCGGAGCAGCTGTAACTCACCACCGCCGATTGCCCGTCGTTTCGGAGAACCGATCGCGTGCAGCTAGAGGAACGGTGTTCGTACACCGCGAGCACCATCGGGTCTCCTATACAGAGGCGCGCCGGCGGCCCCTGGCCGGTGACTTCCCATAATCCCCCATCTACTCCGGCGAGCACCGACGGACGGGCAGCGGCAAGGCCAGCAAGGAGCAGCGCCCCAACGCACGCGCGCAGGAGAAATTGGCGAGTCACAGCGCGCCAATTATCACGTCGCCGTTACAAAACGAACTTACCTTTCGCCGACGTCCTCAAGCGCGATCGGGAAGCTTTGCGAGCAGAATTCGCAATCCACCCGGATCAGTCCATCCGGTCCGGCCATCTCCGCCCGCTCCTCTTCCGGAAAGCGGGCGACGACGGAGCGCACATAGTCCGGATCGCAACGGCAGCCGCGCGACAGCGGTAGCGGATCGAGCGTGCGCACTTCCGCCTCGTCGTGAAAGAGCCGCCACACGATGTCGTCCAACGGCAGCGTCGGATCGGTGAGCTCTTCCGGCTTCACCGAACCGGCCAGGATCGCCACGTGCGGCCAATCGGGGTGGTCGAGCCGGGTGTGGAGCCGCTCCCTACCCTCTTCCCCTTCAGGCAGATGCTGGAACAGCAGACCGCCCGCAGACCAGCCCTCCGGCTGCTTTTCCGCGGCAAGTCGAACGACACTGGGGATTTGCTCCGATTGCGCGAAAAAGCTCTCGGCAGCTTTGGCAAGGCTTTCGCCCTCAAGCGGGACGATGCCCTGATAGCGCTCCTTCATTACCGGATGGTCGAAGGTGATCGCCAGATAGCCTTTGCCGAATAGTGCGAACAGCGATGGATTGGGACCGGCGTCGGCGAGACGCGCGGGATCGTGGCGAACGTAGCCTCGAAGCTGGCCGCCGAGATAATCGCAGACGAGAAGATCCACGATCCCATTCTCGGTCTGCGCCTGAAGCGTGACCTGTCCTTCCGGCTCCTTCAGCATCGAGCCGAGCAACGCAGTCAGCGCCAGCGCCTCCCCGAGCAGATGCTCGATCGGAGCAGGATAGCTGTGGCTCGACAGGATCTGGTCGAGAGCAGGGCCGATACGCGCGATACGTCCCCGCGCATTGCGCGCCGGAATGGTCACGCCGAGCGCGACGTCGGTCTTAAGGTTGGTTGTGGGCATGGCGGTTAGATAGGAAGCGGCCGTCCTGCGCTCAACTCACGCAGCTTCAGCCGGCAGCTCGTACTCCGCGGCCGCAGCCGACAGGGTATCCACGAACTCGCGGATATGATGCTCCTCGATCGTGAGCGGCGGCAGGATTCGCATCACGTTATCGCCTGCTGCGACGGTCAAGAGGCCTCTGCTGCGAAGCCAGTTCACGAATGCCCGGCTATCGCTCCTCATCTTGATTCCGAGCATTAGACCCATGCCGCGAACGCTCTCAAACAAATGATCGTGGTTGGGGATCATCTGCTCTAGCGCAGAGCGCAACCGCTCACCCTTCTGCCGAACACCGGCAAGGAACTCCTCATTGGCGATGATGTCGAACACCGCCTGCCCCGCCGCCATCGCCAGCGGGTTACCGCCGTAAGTCGAGCCATGGGTGCCCACGACCATTCCGCTTGCCGCTTTTTCGGTGGCGAGGCAGGCACCCATCGGAAAGCCGCCGCCGATACCCTTCGCGCTCGCCATGATATCCGGCGTGATGCCGTACTGCTCATAGGCATAGAGCGTGCCGGTGCGGGCGACGCCGCTCTGGACTTCATCGAGCACGAGCATGAGATCGTTTGCGTCGGCGAATTCACGCAGCCCCTGGATGAAGCGCTTGCTGGCCGGCCGGATACCACCCTCCCCCTGGACCGGCTCCAGAAGGAACCCGGCGGTATTTTCGTCGACCGCAGCGAGCGCGGCCTCGAGATTGTCAAATTCCACAACCTTGAAGCCGGGCAGCAGTGGAGCGAAGCCGTCGACCATCTTGGTCTGATTGGTCGCGCTGATCGCTCCCATCGTTCGCCCGTGGAAGGCGTTGGAGAAGGTGATCAGGTCGTGCTTGTGCGGATTGCCCTTGGCGTAATGATAGCGCCGGGCCGTCTTGATCGCGCACTCAACCGCTTCGACGCCCGAATTGGTGAAAAAGACGGTGTCGGCGAACGTCAGGTCGATCAGCCGTTTTGCGAACGCTTCCTGCTGCGGGCTGCCGTACAGGTTCGACACGTGCATCAGTGTCGCCGCCTGTTTCTGGATCGCTTCGGTCAGGTGCGGGTGCCCGTGGCCGAGGATGTTCACCGCAATGCCGGCCGCAAAATCGAGATATTTCTCGCCATTCTCTCCATAGAGATAGGCGCCTTCACCTCTCACCGGTCGCACTTCACAGCGCGTGTAGACGGGCATGAGCGGCGAAATAGTCATTCGATTATCCCCAAATTTCGAGCAAATTATTGCCCGCGCTATAGCGGCGACCCCGGCAAAGAAAAAGGCGCGCCCCGATCGAGAGACGCGCCTTCCGCTTGACCATTTGGTCGCGTTACCAGCCGTAGCGCTGGCCGTAGCCCGCATTTCCACGGGCCGTCACTTCGACTGCTTCCTGCAGCCGCGCGATCCGTTCATTGACGGACATTCTATCGCCGTAGCTGAGGCCATGTCGCGCCTTGCGCCACATCTGACGGTCTGTCGCGTCGGCTTCGCGCTGGAAGCGATCGACCTGCCGTGGGCTGATGACTCCCCGCATTCCGAGCTCCTGGACATGTGCGCGAATGCGCTGAAGCCGGGCCTGGAATTCCTGCATCGCCGCGGGTGTGGAATAGCCGCCATAACCGCCCGCATATGGGCCCGGCTGCGGGTACCACTGAGCCGAAGCTGGCGCCGCAACTGCGAGAGTCGAGGCAGCGGCCGCGAGAGAAATCAACAATTTACGCATCTTGCCCTCCATTCGAGCGGTTGATGCGTAATGATTCGCACACTGCGGATGCGCCGCTGCTGAACGCCTCCGTTATCAGCCGTTCAACAACATTAAGATCCAGAATGTCATGGGCCTCGGCGACGGCAGAAGGGAATATCAGTGCTCTCAAACCAGCATCGACTGCTGGGCGAAGATGCCCGCCATCGCACCTTGCCATGATGCCGTGGTGACCGAGGGCATCAGGGGATTGGCGAGGTCGCCGGCGGCGTAGATGCCGCGCATGCTGGTTTCGCGGCGCTCGTCTACCTTGAGCACGATGCCATCAGATCTATCGGCCGTGGCGAGGCCGAGTGATTCATGCAGGCTTGCAGACGGCTTGTTGCACGGAACGGCGAACAGGATGTCGACCGCAACCTTGGAACCGGTATCGAGCACGACGATGGCATTATGGCCCCCGGGATGGCCGATTTCGGTGATCCGACCATCGACGACAGCTATCTTGCGGCGCGCCAGATCGGCTCGGGTATCGGATGAGATTTCCTGACCATCGGCCAGGACCGTCAGCCTGTCGGTCCAATCGTGGAACAACCTGACTTGATTGTGCGACTGCGGACCCGACCAGACGAGGCCCCAATGCTGGCCAGCGACTTCAAAGCCGTCGCAATAGGGGCACGGCACGATCGACTTGCCCCAGCCTTGGGCAAAGCCCGGAACATCCGGCATCTGGTCGACGACGCCATAGCTGAGGATCAGGCGGCGCGCTCGGAGTCTTTCGCCATCGGCCGTGAGCACGGAAAAATCGTCGATGGCGCCGGAAACGCTGTCGGCTCGCGCATTAACCAGCCGGACCGTGGAATAGCGCGCCAGCTGCTGCCGCGCCTCCGCCAGAATTTCCAGCGGCGGCTTGTGATCGTGGCCGAGCAGGCCATGCGAGTGGCCAGCGAAACGGTTGCGCGGCAGGCTGGTATCGAGAACGGTGACGTTGCGGCGGGCACGGCCGAGCTGCAGGGCGGCGGCGAGACCGGCAAAGCTGCCGCCGATGATGATGACGTCATCCATGGTTGCGGGCTCCTCGTTCAGGGAGTTCGGCTGGGCTTAGGGTTTTTGCGGGGCGGGGCTGCTGTCATTGAATGAAGGATGCCGCGCAGTCACTGCGTCGACGCGCCTCGACTACAATCGCCCCCTGCCAGCGCTCGGGCTGTTTCCCGTCCGGCGGCGAGGATGCGTTCGGACAGTTCGGTTCCCGCAGCGGCTCGGGCTAATTGGACTGTGCCGATCATGGTTGCATAAATGCCCATCGCGGTTGCCTGGCGGTCTTTGGTTCCGGGAGGCAAAGCGGCGGCAAGCTCGCTGACCATATTCTGGAAATTGGCGGCACAGACACGCCGCGTATCGATCGGCTGCCGTGCGATTTCGGGAAGCAGCGCGGTGAGCGGGCACCCCTGGCCGGGTGAATCCCGGTGCTCGGGCGACAGAAACATTTCGATGGCCGCCACAAGATCCCCGTCCTCAATGAACTGCCTTATCCGCATGGATCTGGGATCGGTCGTCACTGCGACCGTTTCGCGGACCAAATCCGCCTTTGACGGGAAGTGCGGGTAGAATGCGCCGTTGGTCATCCCGGCGTCGCTCATGATCGTGGCCAGGCCAGTTGCAGCGATGCCCTCGGCGCGAAAGCGCTCAGCCGCCACCTCTAGGATTTTCTGGCGCGACGCCTGCTTGCGTCCTTTTTCATACCGCATCGAGGACTCCTGTGAATTTTACCGATTGCATTACGGTCATAATATTACTAAGTGGTCATAATCCAATACCGGTCCTCCGCTCGATTCACAAGGGAAATGTCGTGAAACTCACTGGTCGCACCATTGTCATCACCGGCGGGTCCGCCGGCATCGGCCTAGCGTTTGCGCTCAAGTTCCTCGAGCTGGGCAACGAGGTCATCGTAACCGGCCGCCGCCAGGCGGTGCTCGACGAGGTCAAGGCCAAGCACCCGAAGCTGCACACGATCCAGAGTGACGTGGCCGATCCCGCGCAGATCGCAGCGCTGGCGGCACGGGTGAAGAAGGAGTTCCCCAGGCTCGGCGTGCTGATGAACAATGCCGGCATCGGCGTCGCGAAGAATATCAAGTCTTCGGTCGACGATCTTGCCGGTCTGATGACCGAGGTGGAGATCAATGTCGGGGGCGTGATCCGCACGACCTCCGCTCTGATCGACCTTCTGAAGACCAATCGGGGCACGATCATCAATGTCTCGTCCGCGCTCGCTTTCGTCCCGGTTCCGGCGATGCCGATTTACAGTGCGACCAAAGCGGCCGTGCATTCCTACACCCAGTCGCTCCGGTTTCAGCTGGAGGGTGCCGGCGTGGAAGTCGTCGACCTGATGCCGCCCGCCGTGCAGACCGACATGACCAGCGAGTTCGATGAAGCCGGGATCAGTTCCATCACGACCGACGAGTTGGTCAAGCAGACCATCGCCGCGCTTCGTGCCGGCAAGCAGGAGATTCGACCGGGACAGTCGAACCTGCTGGCATTGATGCGCCGTCTCGCCCCCAATTTCATCAACCGGCAGCTGTGGAAAGCCTCAAAGCCGCTCGTGCCGGCCGCGGCTGCGTGACACTTCCTCGAACCCCGCAAGCTGAAACGCGACATGGCCCATTCGGATGATGATTCGTCGATGCCAGGTGCGTATCTGGTTGAGGCGATCCAAGGCCGCTGGACCTTGCCGATCCTGGTTTGTGTGAATTCCGGAGCGCAGCGGTTCGTGGACCTACGACCAGCCATCCCGCAAGTGAGCGCGAACATGCTGAGCCAGCGCCTGCGCGAACTCGAAGGTGTGGGACTCATCGAACCTCGCTTTTTGCCGCCGATTGCAAGGCATGTTTACATGCTTGCGCCAGGGGCGGCCGGCCTCAAGCCTGTCCTCGAGGCGCTCGCCAGCTGGCAAGCAGAAACGGACCGCCCGACCAATTAATCTGCGAGGATCTTTGGCATGCCGACGTCGCCCTTGCCCACAGTCCCGCTCGCCATTTCCAGCATTCGCTCCAACGGCTTGCGGGCGGCGTCCATCAGCGCCGGCTCAAGCTCAATCCTCGGTGTGAGGTCCCGAAGAGCGACGTACAATTTCTCGAGCGTGTTGAGCGCCATGTACGGGCACATGTTGCAATTGCAGTTCCCGTCGCCGCCGGGCACGCCGATGAAGGTCTTCTCCGGCGCTGATTTCTGCATCTGGTGAATGATGTGCGGTTCGGTCGCGACCAGGATGGTCTGGGCCGGCGAGCTCAGCGCGAAATCGAGGATGGCCTTGGTCGAGCCGATGAGGTCCGCATGGTCGAGGATGTGCGGTGGACATTCCGGGTGGGCGGCAACTGGGGCATCCGGATGCTCGGCCTTGAGCTTCAAAAGCTCGGTCTCGCTGAACGCTTGGTGGACGATGCACACGCCCGGCCACAGCAGCATGTCGCGGCCGAGCTTGCGGGCGAGATAGCCGCCGAGATGCCGGTCGGGACCGAAGATGATCTTCTGGTCGCGCGGAATCTGGTCGAGGATGATCTGGGCGGACGAACTGGTGACGATAATATCGGACAGCGCTTTCACCGCAGCCGAACAGTTGATGTAGGTGAGCGCGATATGGTCGGGATGCGCGGCGCGGAAGGCCGCGAACTGGTCGGGCGGACAGCTGTCCTCGAGCGAGCAGCCCGCATCCATGTCCGGCAGGATCACCGTCTTCTGAGGCGAGAGGATCTTGGCGGTCTCGGCCATGAATCGGACCCCGCAGAAGGCGATCACGTCGGCATCGGTCGCCGCCGCCTTGCGCGACAGATCCAGGCTATCGCCGACGAAATCCGCAAGATCCTGGATCTCCGGCTTTTGATAATAATGGGCGAGGATCACCGCGTTGCGGTCGCGCTTCAGGCGCTGGATCTCGGCGAGAAGGTCGGTCCCTGCGGGGGGACGCTGCGGTGCTGTCATGCAACGCAAATAGGAATTCCGCGGCCATTTGTCGAAGGTGGTCAAATGCGTTTTGAAAAACGCTGACAAATATGAAAGGGCACATCCATTCTGGGAGGGATTCGCATGAGATTGTCGAAATGGGCCGGGCTCGCCGCAGCCCTGTTGAGCTCCAGCGCGATGGCGGCGCCGCTCGCAACCGTCGAACGCAACGGCAGCTACGTCGCCGTCGAGCCGATCGCGCCGAATATCGTTCACGTCACGGTCGCCCTTGAACCGGACCTTATCGACAAGCAGCCGCATTACGGGATTGTCGCGAAAAGCGATGCGACCGGCTGGTCGCACGTCTCCGGCAGCGACGGCGACAAGTTCGACTCTGCGGCGATGGATATCACCGTCGACCCGCAGCCGTGGCCGAAAGCGCCGAGCCAAATGGAGCGCTACTTTGCGTCGTCGATTCCGCCGGTCTCGCTCTCGATCGTGGGGGCGGACGGCACTCCGATCGTGAAGATGACGGGCTGGGACATGGTCCCGCAAACGGTGAATGGTGAAAAGACCTTCAAGGTCAGCGCCAATTTCAGCGTTACGCCAACCGAGCATTTCTATGGCCTGGGGCAGAACCAGGAAGGCAATCTCGATCTGCGCGGTCACACGATCGACTGCCGCCACTATTATGACGCCCCAGCCGGCGAGCAGGTGTGCGTGCCGGTGCTGGTCAGCTCCAACAATTACATGATCGTATGGGACAATCCGTCGCCGACGACGGTTTCGCCAGGACTCTACAACCGCACCGCCTTCCAGAGCGAAGTCGGCGAACGCGTGTCCTTCTACGTGATCACCGGTCACAACACCGACGACCTGTACGAGGGATACCGCAAGATCACTGGCATTACGCCGCTCCCACCGAAGGCGGCGTTCGGCCTGATCCAGTCGAAGGCTCGGTACGAAAGCCAGAAGGAGCTGATGGATATCGCCGAAGGCTATCGAAGCCGCGGCTATCCGCTCGATATCATGGTGCTTGACTGGTTCTACTGGACCCGGATGGGGCAGCTGGACATCGACCGTACCTATTTCCCCGATCCAGCCGGAATGAACCGCCAGCTGCATGACTGGGGCATGCATTCGATTATCTCGGTGTGGCCGCGGTTCGAGCGCGAAAGCCGCTATTACAACCTGCTCGCCTCACGCGGATGGTTTCTCCACGACAAGGACGGCAATCCGGTTGACGGGCTGGCGGTGCGGTCGGATCGCGCGGGAGCCCTGATCGACAGCACCAACCCTGACGCTCGCGCCTGGTACTGGGGCAAGATCCGCGACAACATCCTCAGCCAAGGCTTCGACTGGACTTGGCTCGATGAAACCGAGCCGGACCTGGTGCCGGACGGCTATTTCTATTCGATCGGATCGGGCGACCGGTACCACAATTTGTTCCCGCTGGTTCACACCATGGGCGTGGCGGAGGGTTCAGCCCGCGATCGCCCAAACGTCCGCAACCTCATCCTCGCGCGCGCCGCCTACCTCGGCTCGCAAGCTTCAGGCGCGATTTTCTGGACTTCGGACGTGCAGTCGACCTGGGAGGCTCTGAAGCGGCAGGTGCCGACCAACCTCAACATGGCGGCGAGCGGGATCGCCTACACCAGCAGCGACACGGGCGGGTGGCAGTGGCCGAACGGCCCCGAGGCACAACGTCCAGTCCTCGTCGATCCTGCGGGGGCGACTGCAATGCCCCCTTCGTACCGCGACTATCCGGAGCTGTTCGTCCGCTGGTTCGAGCTCAACACGTTCACGCCGACGCTACGAATCCACGGGAACCGGCCGGCGACGGCCATCTGGCAATATGGCGCCCCAGCGGAGCCGATCCTCGCCAGCATCCTCCGGCTCAGATACCAACTGATGCCGTACCTCTACTCGCTCGGCTATCACACCTATCAGACCGGCTCTCCGTTCATGCGGGCGCTGTTCATGGACTTCCCAGGCGATCCGCAGGTCACGAACCTGAAGGACGAATATATGTTCGGCCCGGCGTTCCTTGTCGCGCCCGTGCTCGACCAGGGTGTCACCAGCCGCCGTGTCTACCTGCCGGCCGGAACCGATTGGTACGACTGGTGGACCAATAAGCGCTACACGGGCGGGCAATGGATCGAGGCCGATGCGCCGATCGACCACATTCCGCTGTTCGTGCGTGCGGGCTCAATCGTGCCTTTAGGCGCTCCGATTCAGAACACGATGCAGCGGCAACCGGTGAGCGAGATCCGCGTCTATCCGGGGGCGAATGGAAGCTTCACTGTCTACGATGACGACGGGGTGACCAACGCCTACAAATCGGGCGGCGGGCGCTCTTCGGTTCTGCGCTGGGACGACTCCGCGGGCCGACTGGTCGCTAGCGGAAAGCTTCCGACCGGCCAGGACGCAAGCGCCCTGGTGAAGGTGATGCGGCCCTAGCGGTTCGCCCCGTTCATCACCTCGTTCAGCGGGGTTGAGCCATCCATGTAGGTTGTCGGACCGGTGTCTCCGTCCTCGGGAAAGCGAGCAACCACCTTCACATCCCTGAACCCGGCGGCGGCGAGCGGCAGCGCAAAGCTTCGCTCGATATCCTGGCGAGCCGCTTCCCGAGCCAAACGCATCGGGACTGGCGCTTGCGCCTGCTGGCGAAGATCGGCGACGGCCTTGGCCCGGTTCGCCTCGTCAAGTTGCGTGCCCGCGTCGGTGAAGACTCCGAGCAGGCCGCTCGATCCATATTCGCGCGCATGGGCAAGGTCGACGTCCGGCCCGGCGATCTCAATTTCCGGCAGTTTCACGGAAAGCGTCTTGCTATCGCTGTCCCAGCTCAAGTCCCTCGGCGAAAGCGCGGCAAGATCGAGCTCGTAGCGCACGTCGCCGGGAAGAATGAGCGTTCGCTCGGCGGAGAGGCCGAAGCTGCTCTTGTCGGTGGTAACGACGGAAACGTAGCGTGCCTCGAACGCAATCAGCCGGTTTTCGGCGCGCATGGCCTGCAGGCTCGAGGTTGCGATGGTTTTCGCGTTCGGGCCGAAGATCTTGTCCGCCAATCCGGCCGAGATTCCCAGCACCACCCCGACGACAAGAGCAACTACGATCCCGAGGGCAACGAGCGGCTTCTTCAAACGGCTATCCATGAGTCCTGCTGCTGTTTAACCAACTCGCGCTGGCGAAGGTCCAGCAAGTGCGCGAGAACCGAGCCGCCGGCTGCGACGACGAGGCGCGGGTCCAGTCCGGGATAGGCGTCCACGACGATCTCCGCGATCCGCCGCGGCCTTTCCCGCACCAGCGATAGAATTTGCCGTTCCCGCTGCATCCGGTGACCAACCAATTGCCGCACATATTGCTGCGGATTTTCTACGGCCGGGCCATGGGCCGGATAGTAGATGCGGTCCTCCCGTCGCCTCAGTTTTTCGAGGCTTTCCATATAGGCCGCCATGTCGCCGTCGGGCGGAAAGATGACGGTGGTCGACCATTTCATCACATGATCGCCGGTGAAAAGCGCATCCCGGTATGCGAAGCAGAGATGGTTGGAGGTGTGCCCCGGGGTCGCGACAGCGATAAGCTCGTCGCCGTCGACCTCAAGTGTGGCTCCATCTTCGAGAACACGATCGGGCTCATAATCAAAGTCGAAGGAAGCGTCCGCACGCGGACCGGCACTTTCCAAAGCCAGCGGTGCGCAGCCGACAATCGGCGCACCGGTGCGATCCTTGAGCAACCGGGCTGCCGGGCTGTGGTCCCGATGCGTGTGGGTACACAGGATTGCCTTTAGCGGTCTTTCTGCGATCGCAATCAGCAGCGCCTCCACATGATCGTCCAGCTCGGGTCCGGGATCGATCACGACGACCTCCCGCTCCCCGAGCAGGTACGTCTGCGTCCCGGTGTAGGTGAACGGCGACGGGTTGTGCGCCAGAATACGCACAATCCCGGGTTCGAGCTGTTCGGGTTTCCCGTAAGGAGCGGTCATGCGGCGCGGCTAGGGCGCGACGGGCTGGCCCGTGGCTGCTGAAGGAAGAATGACTCGCTGGGCAGCGGCGCGCGCCGCGTACGCTTTCGGATATACTCGACCGAACAGCGCTTCCATGCTTCCGTCCCAGCTATATTGGAGAGCGTGCCGGCACGCCCGGGCGCCGATTGCCGAACGATCCCCGTTCCAGATTTCGAGGATGTTCGCGGCCATTGCGGCTGAGTCGTCTACGGGTCCTAGACGGCCAATTTCCGGCGTGACGCGATCGAGCATTGCTCCGGCCGCCACGCCAACGACGGGTAGCCCCGAAGCCTGGGCCTCGATGATCGAGACGCCGAAGGTTTCGTGCGCCATCCCTGACACGTAAATATCGGCGCTTGCCAGCCAGCGGGCGATTTCAGCTCGGTCCCGAACGTAGCCTGGAGCGACGATTCGGTCGTCCTGAAAAGAGGTGATCACCTCCCGGAGCGGCCCCTCGCCGAGGAGTACAAGTGTCGCGCCAACTTCCGTGGGCAACCTTCTGAAGGCATCGACGACTGTTTGAGCCTTCTTCTCTCGATCGAGCCGGCCGACGTAGATCAATAGCGGTTGATTGGGCTTAACCCCGAGCGAGCGCCGCAGCTGCTCGCTTCGTTTTCTGGGGCTGAATTCGCCGAGCTCGACACCAAGAGGGATGATTTCCGGCACGATACCGAGCTTGCGGAGCTTGGCCCCACCGCCGTGTTCGCTCAGCGCGAACACGCCGTCGAACCGGCGATACAGAGAACCGCAGTAGCTGTAGCAAGCGCGCGCGGCGGCTCGGGCGACAACGCCTCCGAACGCTTTCGAGAACGGCCGCTCCACGTAAACAGTCGGAAAATCAGTCATGTAAGCCGCCACCAATGCCGTTTCGGGATGGCGGCGGCGATGGGCTATTGCAGCCCACGGCAAATTATAGGCGTCCTGACATTCAATGATATCGGGCCGGAAGCGTTCCAGCGCCGCGCGAACGGCTCGGTTTCGCAGCATGAGCCGGTAATTCGGGCCGCCGGGAACATGCGGAGATGTGATCGTCACCGTGATCGCGCGCCCCTCGTCGAGCACTGAATCGCGATCGCCTGGCACTATGAGCAGATGCCTGTGGTGCGTCTTCTGAAGGATGTGCTGTCGCTTGTGCAGAAGATAGGTGCGCACCCCTCCCCCGACCTCGGACCAGCTTTGCGTCAGGTCGCAGATCAACTTGGATGGGCCAACCTTTGCCGTCACTGGACACTCGCTTGCTTCGGAAGGGCAATGTGCGTCGGATTCGCTCTGGAGCTGTCGGAATTTTTTACGATGGACAATTTGCGGTGAACGAGCTCTACCGAAAAAATCTTGGAAATCTGCCGTTCCTCAAAATTGGCACGCTCATTGCTTATTTTATAGCGTCCACTTGGTTCCACGCCAAAGAGAGGGCGGCGAAGCGGTATCTGGTCCCGCATCGCCGCCCTTTTCTTCATTCCGCTGTCGCTCCGACGAGCTGCTGAAGCTCGCCGCTTTCGAACATCTCCATCATGATGTCGGAGCCGCCGACGAATTCGCCCTTCACGTAGAGCTGCGGGATCGTCGGCCAGTCGCTGTATTTCTTGATGCCCTGGCGGATCTCCGGATCCTGAAGCACGTCGACGGTTTCATAGTCGGCGCCCAGGCGTTCCAGGATCGCCACCGCGCGGCTTGAGAAGCCGCACTGCGGGAACAGTGGGGTTCCCTTCATAAAGAGGACGATCTCGTTCTTGTGGACGATATCGTCGATCCGCTCCTTCGCTTCAGCCACTTTCCATCTCCTCGGGCGCTGCAGTCTGGAGTTGCAGCGCATGCAATTCTCCGCCCATCCGGCCGCCCAGTGCAGCGTAGACTGCTTGGTGCTGCTTCACCCGCGGCATCCCTCTAAACGCTGAGCTCACCACTTTGGCAGCATAATGATCGCCGTCGCCAGCAAGGTCGGTGATCGCGACTTCCGCATCCGGAAGCGCCTGCCGGATTAATCGTTCAATCTCTCCAGCGGACATGACCATCAGAGCGTATGCTCGTGAATGATCTGGCGACGCGCCTCGATCGTCTTGTGACCGAATGCCTCGCGAATCTGTGCTTCGTCCACATCCACGCCGGCAGCCGTGAGATCGCCAAGCAGCTTGCGTACGACATCGCCTTCGCCCGCCGATTCGAAATCGGCCCGCACCACATCCTTGGCGTAAGCGGAGGTTTCTTCCTCCGAGAGACCCATTTTTCGCGCCGCCCATTCGCCCATCAGCCGATTGCGGCGCGCCGCAATCCGGAAATTCATTTCCTCGTCGTGAGCGAATTTCGCTTCAAATGCGCGTTCGCGCTCGTCGAACTGGGTCATGCTCTCATCCGTGTTCCGAGCGGCAGATAGGTGAGGTCGGTTCGTCCGTCCAGCGGCCTCCAACCGGAAGGTTCAAACGAGCGCGCGGCGGATCATGGCCGTAATGCTTCGGCCCAGGAACAACAGCAGTTCCGATCCGTGGAGAGCGTCCAGGCTCAATTCGGCCCGCTGACCCAGCACCAGCAGCCCATGCGGCAGCGGCGGTTCGGCCTCGAGCCCGACGAGCGCCTCCGCCCGGATCAGCTCGCAAGCCGGCCCAAACAGCCGGTGCCCGCGCTCCACTGTTCGCATTTCAACTGGAGCGCTCCCGGTGAGGAATTGCTCCAGCAACCTGGTTTCCACCCGCTCGATCCCGGTCCCGTCCGCCCGAAATCCGCGATTTCCCACGATCAGCGCCACCGCCACAGCATCGATTCCGAGGATCAGCGGCCATTCCTGAGTGACCGTCTCCAACAAGGAATCTACCGAGCGCGCTTCCATCGCCGCGAGCACCGCAGCGTGAATCGAGGCAACCGCGCCGGAATGGCCGCGGGCAAATGCGATGAGATCCTGGTTAGCCTCCTCGGCCTCCCCAAGTCTCTCGCGCAGTCGGGCGACAGCCCGCTCTTCGAACTGAATCAACTGTCCCACGAGGGGGTTTTACCGGAACAGCGGTTAATTTCCTATCTCAGCCGGACGGGGCGGCTCAGATCCTCTGACCCGTCTTTTCCCAGTCGGCCAGGAAGCCCTTGATGCCCAGGTCGGTCAGCGGGTGCTTGAACAATTGCCAGATGATCTTGGGCGGCGCTGTCATGATATCGGCGCCGATCTTCGCCGTTTCCAAGACATGGATCGGGTGGCGGACGCTGGCGACAAGGATTTCGGTGCCGAAATCGTAATTGTCATAGATCAGCCGAATGTCGGCGATCAGCTCCATTCCATTGAAGCCAACGTCGTCATGGCGCCCGACAAAGGGGGAGATGAAGGTTGCGCCGGCCTTGGCGGCAAGTAGTGCCTGGTTTGCCGAGAAGCAGAGTGTCACATTGACCATCGACCCGTCCGACGTCAGCGCCTTGCAGGTCTTCAGCCCATCGGGAGTGAGTGGCACCTTGATCGCGATATTGTCGCCGATCTTCCGGAGGATTTCGGCCTCCCGCATCATCCCTTCATAATCGAGGGCGACGACTTCGGCGGAAACGGGCCCGCTGACGACCGACGCGATCTCGCGAACGACTTCGACAAAGTCGCGGCCTGACTTGTGGATGAGCGACGGGTTCGTTGTAACTCCATCAAGCAAGCCAGTCGCGGCAAGCTCTCGGATTTCAGCTATTTCGGCGGTATCGGCAAAGAATTTCATGCGTGCCGCTTAGCGAGCAGCGGTCACTGCGTCACCCGTCAAAAAGCCCCGTCAGGCTAAAGTGAGAGGTACACCCGTTTCGACGCAGTGAAGGTGACCGAGGGCCCGTTGAAAAAGAGAAAGTTGGTCGGCTGGGAATAAGACACCGTGATCACTTTGTACCCGCCGCTGCCTGCCGCCGCATGTGTGTTGTCGATGGTCGGTGTCGACCAGGTTCCACCGGCCACTCCGAATTTGGCGGACGTGATCGCCGACTGGATCGCGGTGTCGCTCGGGGTCGGGTAGAGCGTCGCCTTGCGGGCGCCTTCGCCGAGTGCCTGCTGCATCCCGGCGTTAGCTTCGAGGAGAAGTCCGAACTGGAAAATCCCCCAGATGAGCATCGCGAGTACAGGAACGGCGAAGACGAATTCGATCGCCGCCGATCCGCGCTTGTCGCGCCACAAGCTTTTAAGATGCCCGGTCATTGGAGTCGAAGCGCCGCATAGCCCTTGACGGTCACCGTACCGTCCGCATTGGCGCCAGGAAAAAGGCTCGTGCCGAACATCGGCGTAAATGTATTCTGCACTGTGACGCTCACGTAGCGGGCGTAAGACTGGCCAGTGCTGCAGGTTCCGGTGTCATAGTCGACGTGCGTGCTGCTGTGGTCACATTCCGCCCACGCGCTCGCCGTCGCAGTCGACCCCGTGCCGGCCGCGGTCGTTGCTTCGTTCTGCACAGCTGTCGTCATCGCAGAGGCCGTTGAATAGCTCGCGGTCTGCGCGAGTTCGATCGCGCGTTGCGCGGCCTGCTCGGTCTTTACCTTCATCGAAACTGCGTCGCTGATGTCGATCGCTCCGACGAGCAAGGTGGCCAGGATCGGCGTGATGAACGCCATCTCGACAAACGAATTGCCGCGCTGGTCACAGCCAAGCTTGCGAAGGAGCCGAATCATGCAACCAGCCTCACTGCCTTGGTGCTGCTCGTGGTGGCGGCTGAACAACCGGTCGTATTATTCTGGATGTTTGTGTTTCCGGTGAAGTTCAGCGTCCAGCCGATAGCTTGCAGGCACTTGGTCGCGTCCGCGGAGCTACCACTGAACGAAAGCTGCCCGCTCGGCATGTAAATCGTGCCGTCCAGTTTCGAATTGCTGTCGCCGTTGATGGTGTTGCCATTGTTCAGCGTGGCGTTGCTCGACTGGATGAACAGCATATCTTGGTAGGCACCGCTGGTCGGTGCAGAGAGCTGGAGGGTCGAGTTGCCGTTCGTTTTGATGCTCCCCGGCGTGGTTCCGGTCAGGATAATAGTGACTCCGGTTCCGTAGAGCGTTGTTCCGCCTGTCGTATCGAAATCCGCACTATCGATATAGTACGTTCCCGCATCCAGATAGTACGTGCCGCCGGAAAATTTGAAGCCGCTGTAGCACACCCCCTTCGTTTCATAGGAATAAAGGTGGCTGACTTTGTTCTGACCTGTACCGGTAGTATATGTGTTTTGGCTAAGGTTCTTTTCGTTGCAGCCAGATGGTAGGCTGGTCGAGTATTTACCTGCGTATGGATCCGCTTGCGACAGATAGTGTGGAAGCAGCGTAGTGACGCCGTTGATGGAGCTCGGAAGACTCCCGACGCCCGCGACTGTCGGTGCAGTGAAGGTATAATTGCTCCCGTTAGTGGTTACGGAAGGATTGCCAGTGCTGTTGGACATCACAGGACAGCCGAGATTGGTGGTGGAGCTTCCACCGATTGTGACTCCAGGACTGGTCGTATTGTCCAAAGCCCGAGCACAAGGATTAAGCGCCGGAACCTCGGCGGCGGTCGCGCTCGCCGTAATGGTAGGCGCCGTCGACAGGAACAGCGACGAGAATCCCAGCGACTTCTGAATCGCGAGCGTGACCTGCACCTGATTGCTGAAAGTGCCGGAATCGGCCGGATATGTGATCTGTGGATAGCCGGAGAGCAGGCTGTTGCCCGTGTGGTTATTGTTCTCGCCGAGGTCGGCCGTAATAGCAGTGCTGACCGTCTCGCCCTGCGCTTTGGCATTCACGCCAGCGATCGCAGCGGAATCCGCCGCGCGCTGCAGCTCGCGCTTCCAAAGCACCCACTGGATGGTGTCGGTCGCCAAGCCAGCACCGCCGACGACGACTGGCAATGCGGCGCCGGCGATCACCAGCGCGTTCCCGCGCCGGTCTTTCCAAAGCTTCCTCAGGAATCGAATCATCGCAAAAAGCTCCGGACCAATGGTGGTTTGGAGCCGATCTAGAGCCGTCACGGTGAGCGAAGCGTTGAAGGCAATGGTTAACGGCGAACTTCCGGATTATCCTTGAAGCACTGCGTATTAGACATATAATACACTAAACCCTTGCGCGAAGCGGAGAGCCCGTTCACGCTTGGATCCAGATTTGGGCCGAAAGGAATGGCGATGGCCACCGATGCTAACAGTGCGACGACCACCGCAACGAAGCTGAACCTCAATCCGCCGGAGCCGCTGCAAACGGTACAGCCGAGCGAAGCAGCCGGCCTCGTCCCGCTCAAGCAGGAAGAAACGAGCGAACTCGACAAGCGCGTGACCCAGTTCGTCGACGAACTCGCGAGTCTCGACCCCAACAGCCCGGAATTCGGAAAGAAGGTCGATCAACTCACCTCGATGGGCCGCAAGGAAATCACTGAGGCCGCTGGCGCTTCCAACCGTTTCCTGGATCGCCCGGTGAAGGCGATCGACAAGGATAGCGGGATCGGTGCTGACCTTATCGAACTTCGGCGGACGGTCGAATCGCTTGACCCCAAGGAGGCGACCAAAACGAAGAAGTTTTTGGGGATCATCCCGTTCGGCAACAGGATCGACCGCTACTTCGACAAATACCGCAGCTCGCAGACGCATATTTCCAAGATCCTTAGCAGCCTCGCCGACGGGAAGGATGAGCTGTTGATGGACAATGCCGCCATCGACACAGAGCGAGCGAACCTGTGGAAGACGATGCACAAGCTCGAGCAGATGATCCACATCTCCAAGGCCTTGGATCAGCAGCTCGAGGACAAGGCGAACGAACTCGACGCTACCGATCCGGCCAAGGCCAAGGCGATCCGTGAGAGCGCACTCTTCTATACCCGGCAGCGCACGACCGACCTGCTGACGCAGATGGCGGTGACGGTTCAGGGCTATCTCGCTCTCGATCTCGTCAAGAAGAACAATGTCGAGCTGGTGAAGGGCGTCGATCGCGCCTCCACGACGACAGTGTCCGCGCTTCGCACCGCAGTGACCGTCGCCCAGGCGATGACGAACCAGAAGCTGGTGCTGGAGCAGATCGGCGCGCTCAACACCACCACCGCGAACATGATCGATTCAACCGGTGAGATGCTTCGCACACAGACCGGCGCAATTCATGAGCAGGCCGCCTCGTCGATGCTTCCGCTGGAGACTCTGCAGCGCGCCTTCCAGAACATTTACGAGACAATGGACCAGATCGACCGGTTCAAGCTCGAGGCGCTCGGTAACATGAAGCAGACGGTGAATACGCTCTCGAACGAGGTCGAAAAATCGAAGGGCTATATCGCCCGCGCCGAAGGGGTTGAGAAAGGGCGGCTCGAGGGAGCAGCTTCGCCGCTGACCCCGATCGAGGCCAAGTGATCGACCCGGCCACCAAAGTCATGCAGCGCGCCGACCAGGCGATGGCGCGCGCGAACGCGATCTTCGAACGACTCGACCAGAGGGACGGCGCGGCGCGCGATGCGGCGCGTCGTGAGCGGCAGCGGCTCAATGCTGAGCTCGTCCGCAAAGTGGGCCGAGTTGGGCTGGCGATCGGTCTCATCAGCATCCTCACCATCGTCGTCGGGCTGATCACCCCGATCGGAATGTTCGGATTCTTAGCGGCCGTCGGGCTGGCGATCGGGATCGCGGCGCTGCTCCTGTTCATTCCCGGAAGCTCCACCGCGCGAGCCCCTTCAGCCGATCTTCCGAACGGCGAAATGGTCCAGCGCTTCGATTCCTATCTGTATCGCACGCGCGCATCTCTCCCAGCGCCGGCCCGGGCAGAAATCGACCGGATCAGCGCCGCCTTGCTCTCGCTCAAGCAGACGTTGCAGCGGGTGGATACGTTCGATCCCGATGCGCAGGATGCGCGCCGGCTAATGTCCATCCATCTTCCTGGTCTCATCGACCGGTACCAGCACGTACCTGCCGCCTTTCGGAGTGAGCAGGACAGCGAAGGCGTGAGCGTGGACGAACGCCTGGTGGAAAGCCTCGGGGCCGCCCGAGCCGCGCTGGACGAAATATCGGAAAAGCTGGCACGCGCCGATGTGGCGGCTTTCGAAACCCAGGGGCGCTTCATCAAATCACGCTACACCGAAGACGGCCCGCAGCCGGTCGCGCCTTTGGAAGGTCAGCCTCCGAGCTAAAGAGCCTTTTCGAAGATGCGGTAGCGATGGTTCACGCGCGCGCCGGGAAGCTCCGCGATCGACAGCATTCCTTTGTTGTCCTCCAGGATCCAGCCGAACTCGCCAACGGTGATCCCGAACTTCTTCACTGCCTCCCGCCGCGTATATTCGATCATCATGAAGGCGAGCATGCTCGCCATTCGCGAATGATGAAGCCTCTTCACTACTCCCATCAGCGGCACTCGCGCGCGCCTGGTGCGTGGATTGCGCAGGCGCCACAGCAACTTGATGAAGTTGAACGGGAACAGCTCTCCATTCAGGTCCTTCATCAGCTCGTTGATGTCGGGAATGGTGAGCATGAAGGCTACCGGCTCACCGTCGAGCTCCGCGATACGCACAAGCTCGTTATAAATGATCGGCTTCAGCTTCTTGCCGGCATAAGCAATCTCGCTCTCGGTCAGCGGAACGTAACCCCAATTGTTTGACCATGCCTCATTCAGGATGTTGAGGATTGTCCGTGCTTCTTCGGCGAACTTCGACTTGTCGGCCATCCGGATGCGAATATGCGGATTGCGCTCGCCGGCACTGATGAGGCGGTCGATCTTCGGGTCGTTCCAATGTGCGATGTCGACTTCATAGGTCAGCAGGTCTTTGGCCTTCTGATAGCCAGCCGATTCGATCCAGCCGCGATACTCGGGCCGGTGATGACCCATCATCGCGGTGGGATCCTCCTCAAACCCCTCGATCTCGAGGCCGGGCTCATCCCAGATCGACAGGCTGATCGGTCCGAGCGACGTTTTCATCCCCTGCTGTCGAAGCCAGTCCTCGGCGGTGGCGATCAGCGCATGCGCAGCTTCTTCGTCGAGGGCATCCAGGAACCCCCATTGGCCCGTGCCCTGCCCCATATGCTCCTGCACCAGCTCATCGACTTGGGCGCTGATCCGGCCGACCACCTTGCCGCCCCGCTCCGTAAGCCAAAGCTGCGCCTTCGCATGTTCGAACCATGGGTTCTTGCCTGGTGTGATCAGGCCGTGAACCTCGTCTTTAAGCGGCGGAACCCATGCAGGGTCGTCGCGATAGACGTCCCACGCGAAATCGACGAAGGCCTTCTTGTCCTTCTTTGTTTCAACGGGGCGGATGGTGAGCGGCGCTGTAGTCATTGACGATGGCTAGCCTGTCGATTTGTGAAGCGCCAGTGAAGCTTCGGAAATGATCCGGTTCATTGTCCCGCCACCTTCGCGCCACTATGTCGTGCAAGCAGCGAGCAATTCATGAGCAAGGCAGCAATCCTCGAGCGAAACGGCAGCACCGCGCCCGCGGCGCAGCGAACGCGTGCGCCCTCCGACGACAAGGCGATGCTCCGGGCCGCCGCCGACCTCACGCGCGATCTCAACTCGCCGCGGCCCCTGATTTACTGGGCAGACCTCCTCGGGTCCGCATTGGTGGGATACGGCGGCCTGTTCACAGCCATTTTCTCCCGCTCCGTGCCGATAGCACTTGCCGCAGGCTTCATCGCAATCCTGGCGCTCTATCGCGCCGGAAGCTTCATCCACGAGCTGACGCACCTCAAGCCGCGCGCTGTCCCCGCGTTCCGCTTCGTCTGGAACGTCATCATCGGCGTTCCATTGCTGGTCCCTTCATTCATGTACGAAGGGGTTCATAATCAGCATCACGCCAAGCGTTATTACGGCACTGCGGACGATCCCGAATATCTGCCGCTGGCGCTAATGAAACCGTGGACACTGCCTTTGTTTCTCGGCGCGGCGCTGCTCGCCCCGATAGGGATGCTGATCCGCTTCGCAATCCTCGCGCCGCTCTCGCTGGTCGTTCCGCCGCTTCGGGCGGTCGTAGTCGGCCGCTATTCGGGGCTTCAGATCAACCCGAAGTTCCTGCGTCCCAAGCCGGAAGGAACCTTCGCCCGGGATTGGGCGTGGCAGGAGACTGCCGCCAGCCTCTGGGCGATCGCGATCCTGGCACTCACGGTTGCCGGGATCATCCCGTTGCGCGCCTTTCTGATCTTTATCGGAGTGGCATCGGGGGTGATGTTCCTCAACCAGATCCGGACACTGGTCGCGCACCTTTGGGAGAATGACGGCGAACCGATGAGCGTCACCGCCCAATATCTCGACAGCGTCAACGTGCCCCCGCCCGCGACGCTGGTGATCTTCTGGGCGCCCGTCGGGCTGAGATATCACGCGCTCCACCACCTTCTTCCCGGACTTCCGTATCATGCGCTAGGCGAAGCGCACCGCCGCCTGTGCCGTGAGCTGGAGATCGACTCGGTCTACCATCATAGTACTCACCGGCGGCTTTCAGGCCTCGTCTTGAGGCTGGCGCGGAGCACAATGGGACAGCGTGGTTCATAGGGTTAGCCGAGGCCATGAGTTGTCGGCCTAATCCGCTTTCTTGATTTGGGAAAAATGGTAAACTCGCGGGCATGAACGCCACACGCCCCCGCGCCGCCACTGCCGACACCCCAGAGCAGGATTTCCAGGGGGAGCAACCGCCGGAACTCGAACTCACCGAATTCGATCGGGTCCATTGGAACGAAAGCCGTGCCGAGAGCGACTCGACGGGCGCCGGCGGACGAGCGGTACTCGCGACAGGCCTGGCGGTCTTGTCCGCTCTGTGGCTGGCCTATACGGCCTGGTCGGCAGGCCGCGCTCTCACCGGGCAACCTCTAAGCTCGCCCCAGATCGCGGAATGGGTTGCCGTCGCGGCCGGGCCGCTGGCGCTTCTCGGTCTCGTGTGGCTGATGTTCGGTCGCACGCGGCGCAAGGAAGCCGAGCGATTCACCCGTTCCGTCATCACGATGCGCGCGGAGGCAAGCTCGCTGGAAGCGCTGCTTCAGGTTCTTTCACAGCGGATCAACGACAGCCGGTCCGAACTGACCATGATGTCCCAGCACCTGATGGAGCTGGGCGACCAGACGACGGAGAAGCTCGGCGGCATCACCCGCGAACTGGATTCGAGCAGCGAAAAACTGATGCGTCATGGTGAGGCGCTGGACCGCGCCGGCGAATCCGCCCGCAACGACATGGCCGTTGTGCTGGAAGATCTCCCGCGCGCCGAACAGCATGCTCGCGCGATCGCGGAGCAGCTTCGCAATGCTGGAGCGGAGACCGCGAGCCGCACCAATGACTTTGAACGGCAGGTAGCGGCACTCGCCGAGAAGACGCGTGAAGCTGACGAGGTCGTGGCTGAAGCCGCGCAGCGACTGGTCGCGCATCTGACGCATATCGAAAGCGCGGGAGCCGCGGCTGCAGAGCGTGTTTCCGGTGCCGAGGCAAGCTTCTCGGGCGCTCTGGATTCGCTTCTGGAACGAACCGCCGCCACGCTCGAAGAGATACGGTCAGGCATCGACATCCAATCCGCAGCCGTCACCGCGCTGGTCGAGCAGGCGTCGGCGGGTGTGGGCCGCGCCGGCGTTGAAGCCGCCGAAGCGCTCGGATCCAACGTCAACACTGCAAACAACGCGCTCGACGAGCTCTCCGCTCGGGTCGCGGAGCAGGAGCGCTCGTCCCAGCGCATGCTGGCGGACATCGACCGCGCCCTCTCGGAGCTTGATCAGCGCTTCGGGGAGCTGGCGCAATCCGGCGATGAACGCGCTGCACGCCTTGTCCAGTTGCTGTCGACGTCGCGAAGCGAGCTGGAGGCCGTGACCCAGGCAACCGGCGCAGAAGACCAAGCGGTCGCGTCCCTTGCCGAGCGCACCGAGGCCCTCCGGGGAGGCATCGAGCGTCTGTCCGCGAGCGTGCGGGCTCAGCTGGGTCATGCGTTGGATGAGGCGAGAGGACAGGCCGATCATCTCGTCGAATCGACGCGTTCCGTGCGTCCTGAGGTCGAGTGGGTGCGCGACGCCGCGCGCGAAGCGAGCGAGCGCGTCGGGGCGACGGCCGCCGCCATCGCCGACCAGCAGCAGAGGTTTACGCAGCTGCTTGCGACGCTGGATGAGGGCACCGGCTCGGCGGAAGAGCGGCTGGGCGCCTTGGCTCAGGCGATTTCCTCAGCCCAGGCTGAAGCCGAGCGGCTAAGCGCCCAAACCGGTCCGGCTCTTGTGGATGCGATGGTTCAGGTCCGCGAAGCTGCGGCGCATGCTGCCGAACGGGCGCGGGAAGCGATCGCCAGCGTCATTCCCGAAAGCGCCGAAGAATTTTCCCAGGCGAGCCGGGAGGCGCTGGAGCGTGTCATCCGCGAAACGGTGGAGGAACGGCTCAGCGAGGTCGAATCTGTCGCTGCCCGTGCGGTGGAATCGGCGCGAAGCGCCACCGATCGGCTCACTCAGCAGATGCTTGCGCTGGGCCAAAGCGCCACCGCGCTGGAACAGCATATCGAACGGCAGCAGGCGGCACAGCGGGATCAGGACAGCGAGGCGTTCGCCCGCCGCGTGGCGCTCCTCATCGACTCGATGCATTCGGCCGCAATCGACGTCGGCAAGATCCTCTCCGACGAAGTGGACGAGAGGGCTTGGGAATCCTACCTCAAGGGCAACCGCGGCGTGTTCACCCGCCGCGCGGTTCGGCTGCTGGGCGGTAGCGAGTCGAGGGCAATCCGATCCCATTACGAGGGCGATCGCGAATTCCAGCAGTCGGTCAACCGCTACATCCACGATTTCGAGGCAATGCTCCGCCGAGTACTTGCCGAGCGCGACGGCGGGATGATCGCCGTGACCCTGATGTCGTCCGACATGGGCAAGCTGTACGCAGCCCTGGCCGAAGCGATCGAGCGCCGTCGCTAGCCGAAGATATCGCGATAGAAATCGAGATCGTCTGCGGTCACCCATCCGTAGATGTAATTGAGATCGAACAGAACGACCAAAGCCGCCGCCAGTATCGCGGCGCGAAGCATGTGCCGGCCGAAGTCGAACCGGTGCGGCGCACTGGTGGCCTGTCCGGGAATGAGCTCTTCTCCTGCCTCTTCCCCAGTGCGCACTCCAAAGGGTAGCAGAACGAATGCGCTGGCGATGACGAACAGCAGGTAAATCGCAAGAACGGACGTCCACCTCATTGCGCTAGCCGACCCGAAGGAGCGTCACTTCGACCAGCGGCTTCTTTCCGGTCCAGGCGGTCGCACAACGCCGAACCGCGAGCCGGACCGCTTCCCGCATCTGTTCCTCACCGGCCTTCGGATCGAAAGCCCGCCGCGCCGAATCCGTGGCGTCCGCGATGAAGTCTTCGCGATCTTCTTCGACCGGAATTCCGAACGGCCGGACGACCGGCTCACCTGCAAGCTGCCCATCCTTTCCCACCGCCAGCGTCACTGCGATCAGACCGGTGAAGGACATCCTCCGCCGCTCGTTCATCGTCGCGCCATCGGCGGGAAGGATCACGTCCCCGTCGAGCACCAGCCGCCCCACCCGCACCTCATCCAGCTTCTTCGGTTCGCCGGGTGCAAGGCGGATCACGTCTCCATTCCTCTGGACCACCGCTTCAGGGACACCGTGCGCGAGAGCGAATCGCGCCTGTTCCGCCATGTGACGCGGCTCGCCGTGCACCGGAACGATGATCCGCGGGCGAATCCAGTCGTACATCGCAGCCAGCTCAGGCCTACCGGGATGACCCGACACATGGACGTGCGCCTGCCGCTCGGTGACGATGATCGCACCGAGGTCCGAGAGGGCATTCATGATGCGCCCGATGGCAATCTCATTGCCGGGAATGATCTTCGACGAGAAGATCACGGTATCGCCCTGACTGAGCTTCAGATCGTGATTGCCCGTGGCGATCCGCCCGAGTGCGGCGCGCGGTTCCCCCTGCCCCCCGGTTGCGATGATCAGCACTTTATCGCGCGGCAGGCGCATGGCGTCATCGAAAGAGAGCGGCGGCGGGAAATCGAGAAGATAGCCTGTCGCCTGAGCGACATTGAGGATCCGGTTAAGCGATCGCCCCGCGATGCAGACCTGCCGCCCAGTCTCAACCGCGACTTCACCGATGGTCTTCAGCCGAGCCGCATTCGAGGCAAAGGTCGTGACAAGCACCCTGCCGCGCGCTTTCGAAACCTCCTCCAGCAGGCCCTGGTGAACGCCAGCTTCGGATCCGGAGGCTTCCTCCTGAAACACGTTGGTGGAATCGCACACCAGCGCGAGCACGCCTTCATCCCCAATTCGCCCGAGAGCTTCTGCGCTTGAGGGCTCGCCCAGCACCGGAGTTTCATCGAGCTTCCAGTCGCCGGTGTGAAAGATGCGCCCATAGGGCGTCTCGATCAGCAGCCCGTTGCCCTCCGGGATCGAGTGAGCGAGCGCGACGTAAGTGACTCGAAACGGGCCGACTTCAACGGTGCTGTCGCGCGGAACAACATGTAACGGAACAAGTCCCGTCAGCCCCTCCTCCTCCAGCTTGCCGGCAATCAACCCGGCTGTGAACGGAGTCGCGTAAAGCGGGACCTTGAGGTCTTCGGCCAGGTAGGGAAGCGCGCCAATGTGGTCCTCGTGGCCGTGAGTCAGCACTATTCCACAGAGCCGATCGCGTTGCCGCTCGATGAAATCCAGCTCCGGGAGGATCAGCTCGACGCCGGGATATTGCGGATCGGCGAATGTTAGGCCGAGATCAACCATCAACCACTGCCCGTCGCAGCCGTAGAGATTGACGTTCATGCCAATCTCGCCCGACCCGCCGAGCGCACAGAACAACAATTCTTTTCCTGGAATCATTCGCTCGCGGCAATCTTTTCGTATAACAGGCTTAACCCCTGGATCGTGAGATCGGGCTCCACCGCGTCGAACAGGTCGGTCCGTTTGGCGAACAGCGCGGCCAGTCCTCCGGTTCCGACCACTGTCACCGCTCCGCCGATTTCCGCCTTCATCCGATTCAGCAGCCCTTCGATCATCGCCACGTAGCCCCAATAGATTCCGGCGAGCATCTGGCTTTCTGTGGTGCGCCCGATGACGCTATCGCCTTTCGGCTCTTCGATGGCGATCCGCGGTAGCTTGGCAGCCGCGCTCACGAGAGCTTCGAGCGACAGGTTCAGCCCCGGTGCGATAATCCCGCCTTTGTAGGCGCCCGCGGAATCCACCACGTCGAAGGTGGTCGCAGTGCCGAAATCGACGACGACGAGATCGCCGGGATATTTCGCATGGACCGCAATTGCATTGAGCACCCGATCAGCGCCGACATTCTGCGGCTCATCGACATCGAGTGCAATCGGCCAAGCTGCTGTTCCCTGCCCTGCAATCAGCGCGGAAACGCCGAAATACTTGCTGGCGAGAACCTCGAGGTTGTGGGTGGCTCGGGGAACCACCGTTCCGACAATCACCGCATGTATGTCGTTGCGAGAGAGCCCCTCCAGCTCCAGCAACTGGTGAAGCCAAACCGAATATTCGTCGGCGGTTCGGCGCGGGTCCGTCGCGATTCGCCAACGCGCCTTTATCTCTCGCCCTTCAACGACCGCGAACACCAGGTTCGTATTGCCGGCATCGATCGCAAGAAGCATGCGTCGCCCCTAGCCGCAACGGGGCGGCTTCGCAAAATACTCAGGCCGTGACTGGCTGGGCAGCGACCTCAAGTACCGGCCGGTCGGCAGCCAGATATTGGTGGATCGCCGCGACGACCTGTGCGCCATCACCCACGGACGCGGCAACCCGCTTCACCGATCCCGAGCGAACATCGCCAACTGCAAACACACCGCGCCTGCTGGTCTCCAGCGGGAATTTCGCGCCCGCCGCCTCTCCAGTCTGGACGAATCCGCGCTCGTCGAGCCTGATCCCGGAGCTTTGCAGCCAATCCGTGTTCGGATCGGCGCCAATAAATGAGAACAGGAAGCGCACGGGCTCCAGGATCTCATTTCCTGACTTGCGTTCGCGAACCGTCACCGCCTCAAGCTCCCCCGAACTGCCGTCCAGCTTCGCTACCTCGCAACCGACCACGACATCGACGTTCGGCAGGCTCTCGATTCGTTCGAT
>Ga0207705_10000100_pt1 | contig 102196 bp, 86 predicted proteins | sample KBSC13metaG_FD_184314 | JGI IMG/M metagenome (GOLD analysis project Ga0207705, IMG submission 184314) | Corn rhizosphere microbial communities from Kellogg Biological Station, Michigan, USA - KBS C1-3 metaG (SPAdes) (version 2) | ecosystem: Host-associated > Plants > Roots > Rhizosphere > Soil... | reverse complement strand
AGCAAGAAAAATCAGCCAGAGCGGCTGGTTCATGCCAAGACGGATCGAATGCTTTGTAGAACGACGACCTGCTCCGAGCCAGCCCTTCACGTATCCCTCGTGCCGCCCGTATCGGGCCTCTCCATACTAACCGCAAGGCGGGGACCGTTTGCGGTGGAGTTCGGCTAGAGCGAAAACTTCAGTTCCCGGTAGGTTGGCGATTGATGTTGTCCACTACGATGATCTTCGCTGGGACCTTCGCGCTCTGAAGCCGCAGCCCCAACTGCTCCCGCAACGCGGTAAACACCGAATCAGGAAGGTTATCGACATCAACTCCATATCGCTTCTGCTCACCTACCGCAGCGTCGTTATCGGGACGCCACATCAATTTGTAATCGAACCCACCGGAGAGTTGCGTTCGGTCCACCACGGGTCTTCCGAGTACCTTTGCCAGCGCCTTCGCAAGTTCCGACATCGGCATATTCGTGCCGTTAATCAACGTAGGGCCAGTGCTTGATCCATAAAACCCTTTCAGCCGTTCCACGAGGCTCGCAGACTGGACCAGGACCTTCTTGTCGGGAACCATCTCGTAGCCGGACACACTCTGGATCTCCTCGTGCCATTTCAATCCAAATCGCTCGATCAAGAGCGCTTTCATCATCTCGGGTGTAGCATTTTGGCCGGCAGGCGGTCTTGCATCCAGGTCAAATCTGGAGGTATCGAGCCACGAGGGCGCCTTCAGAGCGTAATCACTGACCGAGAGCCCGATCTCTACCCATTGCTTTAAAGGCACATTTACCATCCGGAAAAGGCCTCCAGGCCCACTGCCCGAAGTCGATGACTCTCCGAGCTGCGGGTCGGCCGGCGGTTTGCCCAGCCTGATGGTTGCCACTTCAAACTGTGCGGTCTTTGTCTGCTGCGGCTGCTGCGCGGGCAAGATGCTCGCGGACAGGGGCCCAACCACCGCAATTCCAGCAGCGAAACTCGCTAGCAATCGTTGCCTTTTCATCCTGCCCCCCAACAATGATCGCTAACGTGCTCAAACAATTCGCATGAACTTTATAACAGGCTCTAATGAAGCTGATCGGGGATGACGGCGTATTGAATGAGAAGCTCGAAGGGAACGATGCGGAGGGTATTTTCGTGCGTGGCTTCGAGCACAACGGGACAGGCGGCGCCGGCCTGCTGCACCTCGAGCCAGCGCGCGGCGCAGACGCACCAGCGGTCGCCGGGCTTTAAGCCACTGAAGCCGTACTGCGGCATCGGCGTGGAGAGGTCGTTGCCGAGGGCCTTGCTGGCGGCGAGAAAGGCGGCATCGACGACGCAGCAGATGGTGTGGACACCAAGATCGGCGGGGCCGGTGTTGCAGCAGCCGTCACGATAGAAGCCGGTCATGGGATTGCAGCCACAGGTGCTGAGAGGAAGACCGAGGACATTTCTGCCGGGAGCCTGCTGTGTTTCGAGGTTAGCCATGGAGGTCGTCAGATGCCTTCGAGGACAGCCTGGAGCCGGTCGAGTGCCCACAGCAGGTCCTCTTTTTCGATGATGAGGGGCGGGGCCAGGCGGATGACGTTGTCGTGCGTCTCCTTGGCCAGGATACCTTCGCGCATGAGCGCCTCGCAGACAGGACGGGCAGGGCCGTCGAGCTCGATGGCGGCCCAGAGACCGCGGCCTCGGATCTCGCGGATGTGCGGGCTCTTGATTTTGCGAAGGCGCTCGAACATGATTGCGCCCAACTCGGCTGAGCGTTCGGCGAGGCGCTCTTCGACGATGACCTTGAGCGAGGCGCGGGCGACGGCGCAGGCGAGCGGATTGCCGCCGAAGGTGCTGCCGTGATCGCCGGGATGCAGCAGGCCGAGGACCTCGCGCGAGCTGAGAACCGCCGAGACGGGATAGAAGCCGCCGGCGAGCGCCTTGCCGACGATCAGCATGTCGGGCTTAATACCCTCGTGCTCATAGGCAAAGAGCTTGCCGGTGCGGCCGAGGCCGGACTGGATCTCGTCAGCGATCAGCAGGACGCGGTTCTGTTTGCAGATGGCTGCGGCCTCTTTAAGGAAGCCATCGGGCGGCATCAGGACTCCGGCTTCGCCCTGAATGGGCTCGACGAGGAAGGCAGCGGTGTTCGGCGTGATGGCGGCGCGCAGGGCGGCGTCATCGCCGAAGGGGATGATCTTGAAGCCGGGAAGGAAAGGGCCAAAGCCGTCCCTATACTGCGCGTCGGTCGAGAAGCTGACGATGGAGATGGTGCGGCCGTGGAAGTTATTCGCGCAGACGATGATCTCGGCCTGGTTTTCGGCGACGCCCTTGACCTTGTAGGCCCATTTGCGGGCGATCTTGAGGGCAGACTCGACCGCCTCGGTCCCGGAGTTCATGGGCAGCGTCATCTCGAAGCCGGTGAGGTCGTGAATCTCCTTGTAGAAGAGCGGGAGCTGGTCGTTGCGGAAGGCGCGCGAGGTCAGGGTGACGCGCTGCGCCTGCTCCAGCATGGCGGCGAGGATGCGCGGATGGCAGTGGCCCTGGTTGACGGCGGAGTAGGCGGCGAGGAAGTCGAGGTAACGGCGGCCTTCCACATCGTAGACGAAGACGCCCTGGGCCCGCTCGACGACGACGTCCAGCGGCTTGTAATTTTTGGTGCCGTACTGGTCTTCGAGCCGGATGTACTCGGCGGTGGAGAGCTTTTGCTGCTCGGTCTCAGTATCGTGATGCAGAAGGGTGGCTGCCATGACTGTCGCCTTTTTAACTGGATGTAAACCTATTATTTCACGCGGACAGGATCGGCGAGCAACATGGCGGCCAAGCGGCTGTAGAGATGCGGAAGATAGCGAAGATCCGCCGCATCGCGAAAACCCGCATTGTGCCGGTTAAGGTTTGATGGTCAACGGACTACCTGAATGCCCGGCAGGGGCTGGCCGGCAGCGGGTGTCTCCTTGTTCCAGTCCTTGCCGACAAGCTTGGCTACGGTGGCCGCAATCTGGCTTTGGGTGACCGGGGTGCCGCCTGAGACCTCTCCGTTGTGTGGAATGCCCGGGCCCATGGCGGCGATGAAGATGTACTTCGAGTCGGGGATCTTCTGGCCATGGTCCTTCCACTCGACCGGTGCGTCGCCACGGCCATGGTCGGTCAGCAGAATCAGGGTAGTGTGATCGCGGTACTCGGGGTCGGCCTGCGCGAACTCCCAGAGGCGCTGGAGGTAGGCATCGACACGGTTCGCTGCTTCGAGATAGCGGCCATAGTTGCCTGCATGGGCCCAGTCGTCGGTCTCACCCAGAGACAGGTAGAAGAGCCGAGGGTGTTTCGCCTTGAGATATTCGACCGAGGTGTAAAAGGTGGGAGCGTCGAAGGGCTCGTCGGACCAGATGCGGGGCGTCTCGGCTTTCATATGATTGAGCAGATCGAGCTGTGGCGTCATAGGAATCGAAGTGAGCGGCTCAAAACCGGCATTGTCGGTAAAGCCGCAACGCTGCCGGTTGAAGGCGTCCGCAATCACGTCCCACGCACCGAAGGCGGCGGTCTTGCCGGCGAGGCCGGGTTGCTTATTCAGCCACTCGAAGACGGTGACGTTGGGATTGGGCACAGGATCGTTCGAGTTAATGCGCGGATCGGCGTGTCCTGTCAGCGTTTCGCTGTAGCCGGGATAGGAAAAGTTGAAGCCGTTCGTGACGTGCGCATCGGAACCTTTATCGCGGTTGCCATAGATCTCGCCTTCGGGAACAATGTGGCTCCAGAGAAACGGCATCAGGGCAGACCGCGCCTGCTCGGGACTCGAACGGACATACTGCCGCGCCAGGGCATCGACAGGCTGATCGTCGTTGTTGGCCTTGGTCAGGAGCGTTGGGTCGGCGCCGCGAAAGACCTCCTGCCAGCGAAGGCCATCGGTCATGACTAGAAAGACGTGCTCCTGCGCGGGATCGGCTGGCTGTGCGGCTGATTGCGCCCGCAGCGGGACCAGCGCCGCGAACGCACCAAGGAGGACAAAAAGAGCAAAGGACTTTAAGGGCAGGAGTTTCATGCCGCCATCCTATGTCACCTTTCGCGAAAGAGCTACTTCGCGGCCATCTGGAGCTGCTGCTGGTACTCCTCGTAGGGGCCTTTGTGGTCGGTGATGCGGAAGTTGTCGGGGCCGCCTTCAAAGTGCCAGATGCGGGTTCCGGCTTCTTCGATGAGGTCCTGGTCGTGCGTGACGAGGAAGACGGTGCCTTCGTACTTCTGAATGGCCTGGTTGAGCGCGTTGATGCTCTCGAGGTCAAGATGGTTCGTGGGCTCGTCGAGCACAAGGACGTTGGGCTTCTGCAACATAATCTTGCAGAAGAGCAGACGTGCGGCTTCGCCTCCCGACAGCGCATCGGTCTTCTTGAGGCCCTCTTCGCCGCGAAAAAGCATCTGGCCGAGGATGCCCCGGATGTCTTCCTTGGTGGCCTGCGGATCGAAGCCGTGCAGCCACTCCGCTACCGTCGTACCCTTTGCGATGGAGCCAGTGTGGTCCTGCGCGAAGTAGCCGATCTGCGCCTCGTGGCCCCATTTGACGGTGCCGGAGTCGATCGAGACATCGGTCTCTTCGACGCCGGGGCCGTTGGCGAGCAGGGCCTTGAGCAGCGTGGTCTTACCTTGCCCGTTGCGACCGATGAGGACAACCTTGTCGCCGCGCAAGACGGAGGCCGAGAAGTTGTTGATGACGTGCTCGGTCTTGCCGTCCTTCTGCTCGTAGGACTTGTTGACGCCTTCAAATTCGAGCACATGCTTGCCCGAGGGCCGGAGCATATCGAAACGGATGAAGGGGCGCGCGATATTGGAACGCGCCAGTTCGCTGGTGGCGAGGCGCTCGACCTCCTTCTTGCGGGAGTTGACCTGCGAGCTTCGCGTACCGGCGGAGAAGCGGGCGATGAAGTCGTTGAGCTGAGCGATCTTCTTCTCGCGCTGCTCGTTCTGGCTCTCGATGCGGGTGCGGATGCTGGTCTTCTGCAACACCATATCGTCGTAGCCGCCGTTGTAGGTGATGATGGTCTCGTAGTCGATGTCGGCGATGTGGGTGCAGACGTTGTTGAGGAAGTGCCGGTCGTGCGAGATGGTGATGACGGTGCCGTTGTAGCGGTTGAGGAAATCCTCAAGCCAGTGGATCGATTCGAGGTCGAGATAGTTGGTCGGCTCGTCGAGCAGAAGCGCCTGGGGGTTACCAAAGAGGGCCTGCGCAAGCAAAACGCGGACCTTCTGGCCGCCCTGTAGCTCGGACATGTGGCGCTCGTGGACCTCGTCGGGGATGTCGAGACCTTGCAGCAGGACGGCGGCGTTGGATTCGGCCTCGTAGCCGTCCTCGTCGCCGACGATGCCTTCGAGCTCGCCAAGGCGGCTGCCGTCTTCGTCGGTCATCTCGGGCTTCGCATAGATAACTTCGCGCTCTTCAAGCGCCGCCCAGAGGGCCTTGTTGCCCATGATGACGGTGTCGATGACGCGGTAGGAGTCGAAGGCGTACTGGTCCTGCGAGAGGACGCCGATCTTTTTGGGGCGGACGACGTTGCCCTTCTGAGCGTCGATCTCGCCGGTGAGCACCTTCATGAAGGTCGATTTGCCCGCTCCATTGGGGCCGGTGAGGCCGTAGCGGCGGCCTTCGGTAAAGGTGACGGAGACATCCTCGAAGAGCAGCTTCGAGCCGTAGCGCATGGTGACATTGGAGACTGAGATCATGGGATTCTTTCTATTTTATAGGGCATTGCTTTGCGGCGCGATGAAGGGGGCGCAGAGTTCGTCGAGTTCGTCAGGACTGGCCAATGAGCACACCCGCGGCGAAGACGAGACCGCCGCCGACGATGACTTGCAGGCAGGACAGCGCGAAGCTGGTCTTGAAGTAGCGATGGCGGATCAGGGCAATGACGACAAGTTCCACTCCAACAACGGCATAGGCCCAGGTCAAAGCGGTGTGAACGTTGGGGATCAGAAACGGAAGCGTGTGCAGGAAGCCGCCGATGAAGGTCATCAGGCCAGTGACGAGGCCGCGAAAGACAGGGTTGCCTCGGCCCGTGAGCGCTCCGTCGTCGGAGAGGCCCTCGGAAAATGCCATCGAGATGCCCGCGCCAACGGCGGAAGCCGCGCCGATAAGAAAGACGGTGCGCGAGTTATGCGTGGCGAAGGCGGTCGCGAAGATCGGCGCAAGCGTCGAGACGGAGCCGTCCATGAGACCGGCAAGGCCGGGCTGGACGATGCGCAGGACGAAACTCTTATCGTTTTCGACGATCTCCGAGAGTTCGCTCAGGTTGGGGATATTTTCGGACATAAAAAATGGCAACGAAACATGCAGCAAGTAACGGCTATCGCGAACACTATCGCGAACACTAACAAGATGCGCCCCGCTCTGCGGCTGGTTGGCAGGCAGAGCGGGGCGCGATTGGTTTCGTTATTGACCGCGGCGGGCTGGGCCGGAGCGGCTGCCGCCAGGGCGGTTGCTGGAGCGGCTGTTTGAGCCGGTTCCACGTCCCCCCGAAGTGCGTCCACCGGAGAATCCGCCACCGCTCTTGCCGCGGCTGCGGAAGCCGCCGCCGCTTCCCTTCGCCGCCTTGTAGGGGCTGGGGTTCGCGGCCATAGGGGCAACAGGATCGTTGCCACGCCAGGAGCGAGTCTCGAGCTGCATAAGATTCTGTCCCTGAGCTGTTGTGTCCAGGGGCTGATTGCGCAGTTCCTTCTCAAGATTCTTATCGGCCTCGCGCCACTCGAACTTTATCTTCAGTTCGCGCTCGAGCTTGCGGGCGTCGTGCTTTTCCTGCGGCATGACGAAGGTGGTCGCCACGCCCTTCTTGCCGGCACGGCCAGTGCGGCCGATGCGGTGCACGAAGTCCTCGGAGGCATTGGGCAGGTCGTAGTTGACGACGTGCGCAATGTCGTTGACGTCGATGCCGCGCGCCGCCACGTCCGTCGCAACCAGAACGCGATGCTTCCCGTTCTGGAAGCCTTTGAGAGCTGCCGTACGCTGCGACTGGCTGCGGTCGCCATGAATTACATCGGCGTCGTGGCCCAGCCGTTCTAGCTTCTTTGAGATGCGGTCGGCGCCATGCTTGGTGCGCGAGAAGACGAGGAACGTCCCCTCCTCTTCGCGGAGCATCTGGTCGAGCAGGCCGAGCTTCTGGTCCTGCATGACGGTGTAGACACGAAGCTCGACGCGGTCAGAGGGCTTCGAGGTCTGTCCGATCTCGATGCGAACCGGCTTGTTGACGTAGTCGCGGACGATCTCGCGGATATTGGCATCGAGCGTCGCCGAGTAGCACATCGTCTGCCGGGTCTTCGGCACCGCGCCGACGATGCGGCGGATGGCAGGCAGAAAGCCCATGTCCAACATGCGGTCCACTTCGTCGAGCACAAGCATCTCGACCGCATTGATGTTGATCTCGCGGCGGCGGAGGAAGTCTTCGAGCCGTCCGGGAGTGGCCACGACCAGACGCGGGCCGCGGTCGAGTTGGTCGAGCTGGTTGTTCTCCGACAGGCCGCCGCAGACCAGAACGGCGTCATTCTTCGATCCGGGAACGAGCTTCCAGTAGGCTTCGAGAACCTGCATCGCCAGTTCACGGGTGGGCAGCAGAATCAGGGAGCGAATCGGGCCGCGTTTGCCACGCGTGCTGGGCACGGAGTTCGCGTCCATGCGCTCGATCATCGGGATAAGAAAGCTGAGCGTCTTGCCGGTGCCGGTGGAGGCGGTGGCAAGAATGTCTGCGCCCTCGAGCGCCGGCGGAATGGCCTTGGCCTGGACCGGGGTGGGAATGCTGAAACCGGCATTGCTCAGGCGATTTTTGAGGGAGTCGGAGATGTCGAAGTCGGTGAAGCGGATGTTGTTTGAATCGGAAGGGATTGGGCCGGAGTTGGCGATGACGCGAGGTTCAGTCGGCGTAAGTGTCTGTGGTTCAAGAGTTGCGGTAGTCAAGCGATGTCCTTTGGGGAGTTGAAGAGATTGGCGAAGGAATGCAGGGGCGCCTAGGCGCCATGGATTCTGAACTCAGCATTGCTGTCGGTTATCGAAGCGCTGCTGCTGCACGGCGAGACCTGTCCTGTGACAGGCCTTCCAGCCAGAGCAACCAGCGCTGCTTCCAATTTTTGAAGGAAGATAAGCGGTGGGAAGAGGCGAATCGCAGTCTCTGGCCAAACCCCGAATTCCATGGAGGGTCTTTGCCTGCGATGCCTGCACTCGGATTTCCGAAGCGCACCTTCAGTCTAGCATAGATTGGAGGGTCTGCGATTTCAGTCAGGTTCACAAAGGGTGAGACGGGGCGTCCCTATGAGTCCAAGGTCCTGTCGAATTTCCCCATGCGCCCGCGCAGACCATCGGCTATACCTAAACCGGCGCAGTAGCATTTACTCCACTTCCTGCTTTCGCCGAGGATAATCTTTACATTCTCCCTGCAACAATCCCGGAAAAGCCTGAGGCAAAACTTCGGGAAGATTCTCCAGTATTTCCGCACCAGCCAGATCCGATTGCGGTCCTGGTAGTAGCGCCTGATCGGGCTGTAGTTGGCGGTCTGAAACAGACGGATTCCGCAAAAACTAAGGACCTTCGGATGACCGGGAGAATGCAGCAGGATGGCATCATCACATTCCTGAATCTGATATCCGCAACTGCGTAAGCGGAGGCTGTATTCACTGTCGACGCTATCGATGAAAAGTTCCTCTTGAAAAGGCCCCTGCTCACTAAATAAAGAGATGCGCATGAGACTTCCTGAAGTCATGGCCGTCTGGAGACCTCCGCTGTCCGCGGCGTCCTGAGGCAGATCAACTCCAGAACGTTTATCGACGTAATGCGGCACCAGAATGGCCAGGCGGTCTTCGCATGGGCTCTTCTCGAATGCCCCTAGCATGGCGTCTATAAATCCGGGAGTAGTGGCGCTATCCTGATCAAAAAGGATGACCCACTCGAAGCCATTGCGTGCCGCCCAACCAATACCGGTGTTAAGCGCTGCAGCGATACCGAGATTCTCGCCGTTTTCTATCAGTTCAATGCTGAGTTGCAGGCTCGCCGCACGCAAAAGGCAAATGGACGCTTCAGAAGACCCATTGTCCACAACCACCAGGGCTTGCACCTGTCCTCGCAGCTTAGACAGATTATCGAGTACATCTGCGTCTGGATGAAATGTGACGACAACGGCACACACATTATTTTCGATCATTCACATACTCTCAGCTTTCTGCGCAAGTCTGGATTTTAACACCTGGCGCTTTACCCCATGCTCAAAAGAAGAAGCGCGGCACGGCATCGCAGATTAGCCAGCAAAGTTGCTTGTGCGAGAATCTACCAATGCGTGTCGCATCACCAGAACCGGGAGAGCAAAAGAGCCGCAAAGCTACAGCCACTTTCGCGAAGAATTCAGCAGCAAATGTCGCCCGAATGGGCACGACCTCGTTAATTGCGATCCTCCTGCCTGCCTATCTGACACATCATCTTCCCGTTCAAACGTATGGAGCCTGGGTACTCATTCTCCAGTTGGGAGCCTACGTCGGCTACCTTGATTTTGGCGTTCAGACGGCAGTCGCAAAGTACATCGCGGAGTACGAAGCAAAAGGCGATTATGGCGGTTGCGGGCGCTGTGCCAGCGTCGGGCTACTCATCATGCTGGCCGCCGGCATCCTGGGAGTTTTCCTGACACTGGGTCTCGCATGGTGGATTCCGGAACTCTTCCGGAACATGCCCGCCACGCTGTATTGGGATGTGCGTTTGAGTATCCTGCTTGTCGGCATCTCGCTGGCAATCAAATTGGCCACCTCCGTCTTTTCGGCTATCTTTCTTGGCCTGCAGCGTTACCAGGTTCCCATGGTGATAGATGTGGTTAGCAAGTTCCTGTATGCCATCGTCTTATGCGCGGCTGTCTTTTTGCATAGCAGCCTGGCGGTAATGGGAGCGGTTGCTGCAGCCGTGAATTTGTTTTCGGCGCTACTGCAGGTTGTGGCATGGAAAAAACTTGCCAGCCATGTCCGCGTGACACTTCATGCGATCGATTTCACAATGGTCAGGCAGATGCTTAGCTACTGTGCCATCCTGACCATCTGGTCGGCATGCATGCTTGTGATTGGCGGAATCGACATCACAGTCGTTGGGCACTACGCCTTCAGTGAAGTTGCCTTCTACTCGATCGCAACCTCGCCTACAAATTTCATCCTGATGGTGATTGGGGCGGTACTTGGCCCGTTGCTGCCTGCAGCCTCAGCTCTCAGCACGGAGCGCAGTCCTGAGCAGATGGGAAATATCCTGTTGCGGACGACTCGATATGCCACGATCCTAATGCTCTTAAGCGGACTTCCTGTCCTGGTTGGGGGATATTGGATACTCCGCTTGTGGGTCGGCACGACTTATGCCGTAAACAGTGTCCAGTTTCTGCGCATTTTATTGCTGGCAAATATTCTTCGCAATCTTTGCGCACCTTATGCCACGATGGTTGTGGCAACGGCAAGACAACATGTCGCGACTGCGGCAGCGATTACCGAGGGTCTTGTCAACCTTATCGCGAGTATCTGGCTTGCAAGACATTACGGCGCAATGGGTGTGGCGATGGGCACTCTTCTGGGTTCTGTCGCAGGCATAGCCATGCATTTTGGAGTCAGCATGCACTACACTCGTAACCTTGCGGTGTCACGTTCGGATCTATTCCTAAAAGGACTTCTCCGTCCCGCAATTATGGCGATACCTTCCATCCTGCTCTTGCCCTACTGGTGGTTTAGCGGGACTCCTGCAATGAGCCTGCAATTGTGGGTTGCATGGGGTGTGGCGAGCTTGCTGCTCACATGGTTCGCGAGCATGACTGTTGAAGACAGAAATTTACTCATCCGCATGATGAGCAATCGTCTGAAATTATCTTCGAGTCCTGGTTGAGAAGGTAAGTCGGTCCCGACTATTCGTCCGGTAAGGAAACGGAACGCTGAAAGACCGCCGTGATACCGGAACCGAGGTTCTTCTTCTTTCGCTGTTTTCTTTGCGCCCGAGAGCATAGCAGCCGGGCAAAAGCGCCTCTCACATACTTCACTGGAATTTTAGATGCCGCAAACGTGTGCCAGGCGTCTTTGCCGAGAGCTGCGCTCAGCTCATCCATAGTTTCGACTTCCAGTTTCCTCAAGCCATTGGCTTGGCATAGCTCCACTAGCGATCCCGCCGGATAAAAGTACAGATGTCTCGGAGTATCAAGGTGCTTCCAATTCCCCTTGAGTATCGAAAACTCATAGCTTTCAATATTTGGTATCGCGACGAGCAATATTCCTCCAGGCACAAGCTGTTTGGCAGCTTCCTGAATAACCAGCCACGGATCCGGCAGATGCTCCAAACAATGCCATAGAACAATCACATCAAACTTCTCATCCATCTGGCTCAGCGCTTCAGCGGGGTTCGACGACTGAATCGCTCGAATCCCCACCGTGCGATTGAGATAATCGACGCAATCCTGATCAATCTCAATCGCAGTCACATTGAATCCGGACTCTTTGGCGTTGCAGCTAAAAATACCGATCCAGGGACCGATTTCAAGCAGGTTTCCTCTGCTCTTGTATTTCAAGACAGGCTTCAGGCGGTATTTTTCGTGCTCTGCGATCTCTCTAAGTTCTGTAAGGCTGTCAGGAATTTTTTGATATCCGCCGGCATAAAACGGCCGCAGATCAGCAGGAATCGGACTCATAAATACCAAGCGGCAGTTACCGCACTGGCGATACCTGAATATATGGCTGGTGGTATGTCTATTCTGATCCGTAGCGGAAACGAAAAAAATGGAATCCCCGCCGCAGTAGGGACACACAGGATCCTTCGTACCTTCAGATGCCGGGAGCTGCTTTTCTATCAGAGGTTTCTTACACGTATCGATCAATATATCTCACAGAAACTTAAGTTGATTTCCTTAGCTGTGGCCTGAAATTTAACTACTCTTCTGTTATGCATATTGTAGCGTTGTAGCGCCGTTTTTATTTTACGCGATGCTTACATAGTCATTCTTATAAGAAAAGAATCCTGGCGAAGAAGGCAAACAGGCGCAGGGCGCGGGTAAGGCTTCAACCGTTGGCGGGAGTTGCCACGATGCAGATATGACAAGGCAGACCCAGATAGACGCAACGCACGTTGAAGCCGGTTCGCTGAAGCAGCTCGCTGCTGTTTCTCCTGTCGAAGACATGGTGATGCAGGCAACGGTTGGAAAAATTGCCCAATGACCGTTGTCGAAACTGCTCGAGAGAACCCGCAGCCGGATCCATGCTCAGATCATGTTTTTCCAGAATTTCCGGCACATGGGTGAGATCGTCTTCTCCGATGTTGCGTTCAAAATCCTCCAGCATATGATCCGCGCTGGTCGGTTCGCGGCGATGGTCGAAGGTCCGTTTGTAATCGGGAAGCACGAGAATAAGCGCGCCGGAGGGACGGATCACTCTCTTCCATTCTTTCAGGGCCTTCACCGGATTGGCGAAATGCTCAAGGTTGTGGGAGGACAGGAGAAAATCGTACGTGCCGTCCTCTACGGAGACCAGCTCGGAGCCGTCGCAGAAGATGCTTTTTCCCGGATCTTTCCCGGCGTCGAATGCGTAATCGTCCTGTTGTTCCGCCCAGACGGTTGAGCGCGAAAAGTTGCAGTTATCCAGTTCGCCTACACTGCGATATAAATCGAGCGGTTGCCGTCGTCGAAAGACTTCACTTGGGCCGCCAATCTCCAATCCCTTTTTGTTGAGGACATAAGGCAGATAAAAATGCCGATGGACGCGACTCTGCGCCATGCATCTGAGACGAAAAACAGCACGTTGAATCAGTCGTGGCATATCTCCACATCTTATCTTGGATGGATGAAGGTTAGGTGATTTCACGGAAGTTATTAGTCTTGTGGTCAAATGACGCCGATACAGGGATCTCTCCGCTGCCCGGCAACGACGAAGCTGACCGTTGCTCCGGTTGAGACGACGTGCTCCCTGTTTTCAGACCGGAGCTTATCAGAGGCTCCCTAGATGTGGCAGCTCACCATGCCGCGTTTCTCAAGATATCGCTGGTGGTACTCCTCTGCCTTCCAGAAGGTCCTTGAGGGCTCGATTTTCGTGGCTATCGGTTGGCGGTAGGTGCCGGAGGCGTTTAGTTCGGCGATCTTTGATCCTGCCTCGGCTGCCTGCTGGTCGCTATGGGTGAAGATGACGCTGCGATACTGCGTTCCCCAGTCCGGCCCCTGTCGATTGACCTGGGTGGGATCGTGAAGCGCGAAGAATGCATCGAGGAGCGCCTCGTAGGAGAGGCGAGAAGGGTCGAACGTGACTTGAACAACTTCCGCGTGGCCGGTGCGGTCCGTACAGACTTCCTGATAGGTTGGGTGTTCGAGGTCTCCGCCTTCGTATCCTACTGCAGTGTCAATAACTCCTGTGAGTTCGCTGAAACGGGTTTCCACACCCCAAAAACATCCTGCTCCAAATGTTGCCTTTTCAATTGCCACGTAATGCTCCTTTGCTGATTCATTGGATGCGCGCCGCACGAGTTTTGTCATCGTCATCCCCTGTGAATAGCTCGAGTATTTTGTGCCTTGAGAGATACTCGCGTCAAGTGCTCCGAAGGGCGCAAACGATTGACAGGCGCGGGCACCCTGCGACGGAATCATTCCGCCTTCTTTGCCTGTGTTTACGAGGTTTTACCTTGCGATATATTCCGTAACCACGAAGGCAAGTGAGATTACCCGATCAAAGCGGTAAAAAAGATGGCGAGCGGCGTCTCTGATGATGTCTGTACACCGCGCAAACAGCAGATTCCTCCGCTTCGCTGCGGAAATCACAAAAAGGAGAGACGAAACTCCATACCACTTAATTAGACTCCGCTCTAAGCCGGCCGACGTCGCGAGGCTGTGGATTTCGCAGCGAATGTGCGCCGGGGTCTGTTCGACTTCGGCTTCGCAGGCGTCTTCAGCTGCGCAAACTCCGGCGTCTTCTTCTTGGGTACGACCTTCTGGCCCTTGGCTGCGCGCCCAAGGGCGGTCACTTCACCCGGCGTCAGCTCGCGGAACTCGCCCGGAGGCACATCGAGCCGCAACGCCCCATAGCCGATGCGGCGAATCTTCTCGACGTGGTGGCCAATCTCCTCGAACATCTTGCGCAACTGGCGGTTGCGGCCCTCGGTCAGCGTTAGTTCATACCAGGGATTGTCTCCGCCACGCACCAGTTCGAGTTTTGCGGGAGCGGTGATAATGCGGTCGCGCCGTCCGCTGCGAACTTCGTTGAGGCGGCCGCGGTCGATCATGATGCCGCGGCGAATCTGGTCGAGTCCGCTGGCCGGGGGCTGCCCACTTACCTTGACGAGATACGTCTTCTCTACCCCTGCGGCGGCCTTCGAGAGCGAGTTCGCCAACTCTCCATCGTTGGTCATCAACAGCAACCCTTCGGAAAGGTAATCCAGCCGTCCCACAGGATAGAGCCGCACATGGTCGCCATGCGGTCCCTTCTGCTTCGTCATCAGCTCCATGACCGTCGGGCGCTTCTCCGGGTCGTCCAGCGTGGTGACATAGCCGCGCGGCTTGTTGAGCATGTAGTAGCGCTGCTGCTCGCGCCCATGCAGCAGTTTTCCATCGACGCGGATATGGTCTTTTGTGATGTCGTGGCGGGTACCCAGCTCTTTGATGACGTTGCCGTTGACCTGCACCCGTCCATCGAGGATGATCTGTTCGGCCTTGCGGCGGCTGGCGATGCCGGCCTGCGCGAGAATCTTCTGGAGGCGGTCGCCCTGAGGCGCTTCCTCTGGCTGGTTCGTGGATTTCGTTGTCATATTCCTGTCCTTCTGACTGCGGGGCTGCTCATCGCGGTCGTTGGTGCTGCTCTCTCGATTGTATCTGCTGAGCGGGCCAACGCCTAAGGATGGAAGCTGAGGCCGAATTTACCGGCAATCCCGAGGATCTTGGCCATGTCGCCAGGCGTGAGCCCTTCGATCTGCTCGAAGAATCCCTCAAAGCCCGCTGGAGCGATAAAGACAGCCATCCTGCCGACGGTCGTGCCGGAGTTGCGAAAGGTATGGACCGAACCGCGCGGAGCGAAGATCACCTCGCCCTTTGGGGCGCTGCGCCACTGGCCGTCAGAGAGTACCTCGAAATCGCCTTCGAGGACAGTAAAGGTTTCGTCCTCTCGGCTGTGTTTGTGGGGAGGAGGACCACTGCCGGGAGCTGTAGTCTGGATGACGAAGGTGGACGCACCGTTGGTCATCGCTCCGTTCGTGATGATATCGATCCGCTCACCGAGCACCTTCAAAGTCTTAACCGGCTTCATTGTTGGCTCCAGAACTTATAGGTAAAACAGGGCCCATGCAAGGGTCACAGCTTTTGCAACTCTAATTGCTGCCTTGATCCGCTGTCTTCTCGGATACATTAACTTCTTCGACGGCGGCTTCCTTCTCGCCTTCCACAGCCCCCGTCTGATCGTCATCCGCTTCATCGCTCAACTCGTCATCGAGCGGGTCGTCTTCGGCATCCGGGCTTCCATCGGCCTGGGCGATATGAGTATGCTTCTCGGGCTCAAGCTCCTCGGCGGTCTCTGGAGCATGATGCTCCATGGGAATCTCTTCCTGCTCCGCCAGCTCGCCCGCCATCTTCTCGAACTCCTCGATGCTGGGCAACTCGTTGATGTCCTTCAGCCCAAAGCGCAGCAGGAAATCTCGCGTCGTCTTATAGAGGATTGGCCGTCCAATCACCTGCTTGCGCCCCGCGGTTGTGACCAGCTTGCGCGCCATCAGGCTGCCCAGCACGCCGCCCGAGTCCACGCCGCGAATCTCCGAGATCTCTGGTGCCGTCACCGGCTGCTTGTATGCGACGACGGCCAGCGTCTCCAGCGCCTGCAACGACAGTTTCAGCGGCGGCTTCAACGACTTGACGAAGCCGCGAACCGCGTCGTGATACTCGGGCTTGGTGGCCAGACGGTAGCCGCTGGCAACCTCACGAATCTCCAGTCCACGGTCGCCGGTAGCGTAATCCTTAATAAGCTGGTCGAGCATGGCGCGGAAGTAATCGCGCAGGCGGCGCTCCTTCTCTTTCGCCTCGCGGGCGAGCTTCTTGTCGTCCTTTTCGTCGGCCGCCTCACTGGGTGCACCCTCTCCGGATTCTCCAACAAGGGAATCCTCAGCGGCAGCGGGCTCGGCAGGGACCGCCTCGTTCACCGGCGACGATTCAGCGGCCTCTTCCTCCGCGGCCTCTTCCTGGTCAAGAACCTCGTTGTTGAGGATGTCCGCATCCGCCTCCATATCGAACGATTGCTGCGCGGCCTCGATCCGGTCGAGTTCGGCCTGGGCTTCTTGTCCCAGCAGGCCGACGAGTTGGGCTAGGGTGACTGGCTCTTCCGAGGCATAGATGACGGCTTCGATTTTGGCTTTGAGACTCATAATTTATCCCCTAAGCATACCAACGCCGCACCCGTTTGCCGCGATCTGAATTGTATGTTTCACCGATGATCACCATGGAGGAGTCAAAATGGCCCAGATGGAAGTCGTTCGTGGAGACATTACCCGCCTGACCGTCGATGCAATGGTCAACGCCGCCAACACCTCCCTGCTCGGCGGAGGCGGCGTCGATGGCGCCATCCACCGGGCAGCGGGCAAGGAATTGCTCCGCGCCTGCGAAAAGCTGCATGGCTGCCCAACCGGCTCCGCCAAGGCCACACCCGGCTTCCATCTCCCCGCAAGATGGGTCTTCCACGCCGTCGGGCCAGTCTGGAGCGGCGGCTCCCATGGCGAAGCCGGCCTCCTCACCGGCTGTTACCGCCGCTGCATGGAGCTCGCTCGCGAGTACAGGGTAAAGTCAATCGCTTTTCCGGCAATCTCCACCGGAATCTATCGCTTCCCCCGCCAACAGGCAGCGGAGATCGCCGTCCGCACTGTCCGCGAGCATCTCGAAGCCAGCGGCGTAGACCGGGTCCTCTTCTGCTGCTTCGATGATCCGACGGCTGAGATCTACGAGAGGATTCTCTTCCTGGGTGACTGACGAGCGTGCCGAAGTGGCAATATTTTGCATCAATGGAAAAATATTGCCCATACAAAGAGCCTTATCTCTGCTCCGCATGGAAAATATGCCGTGTACCGGCCATTTCGGTTTGGCCTATGACGTGCATCTACCCTTGCATGTTCGTCCACACCGACGAAGTCCATGACATTGAATTCACCGGCACGCTGCCAAAGGGATCAAGGGCAGCAACGCCGGAACCAGTCTCGCTGATGCTGATGGGTACGGGGATGCTCGGCTTAGCCGCCGCGCTTCGCCGCAGACTAAGCTAGTAAGAAGCAGAAGCATAAAAAGCCCCGGCCCATAAGCCGGGGCTTTTTGTTTGCGCTCTACTTCTTGATGGCGCTGAACATGCGATAGGCTGGCAGCTTGACCCTCTTTGCCCTGCTCAGCGTGATCGTCTGCCTCGCCGCACTCTTCGGATTGGTGAGCCACCGTTTCCTGCGCCTGCCTCCCACCATCGGCACGCTCGCGCTGTCGGTCGTCGCGGTCTCTGCCCTCACCATCCTCGGCAAACACCTTCCCGGCATCCAACACTTCGCCACGCAGCTCGTCCAGTCCATTGATTTCAACGCCGTCGTTCTGCACGGAATGCTGGCCTTCCTGCTCTTCGCCGGAGCGCTGCACCTCGACCTCGGTCGCCTGAAAAAGCAGGCCGTCCCGGTGGCCGCGCTTTCGGTGGCCGGCACCATCCTCGCTACCCTGCTTGTCGCGGGCTTGCTGTGGTTGATCCTGCGTCTCTGCCACATCCCCGCCAACATCCCCACCTGCCTCCTCTTTGGAGCGCTCATCTCGCCGACCGATCCCGTCGCAGTGCTCGAGATGCTGCGCCGCGTCAAAGCCCCCGCCGAGGTGCAGACCCTGCTCGGCGGCGAATCGCTCTTCAACGACGGCGTCGGGGCAGTCCTCTTCCTCGCCCTGCTCGATGCATCCGGTCCCCACGGAATGCCATCTCTCTCACGCTTTTCGATCCTCTTCCTGCTCGAAGCCGGCGGCGGCCTCGCGCTTGGCCTCGCCGCCGGATACGCCGTCTCGCGCCTGATCCGGCTCAGCGACGACTACACGCTTCGCACCCTGCTTACCCTCGCATTGGCCATGGGGGGATATGCGCTTGCGGACGCGCTCCATCTTTCCGCCCCACTCGAAGCCGTTGCCGCGGGCCTGATGGTCAGCTACCGCGCACGCTCCGTCACCAGCCCCGCGAGACAGCGCGTTGCCGACTTCTGGGCCCTCTTCGATGACATGCTCAACGTCGTCCTCTTCCTTCTGCTCGGCTTCGCCATGATTCTTGTGCCCTTCTCGACGCGCCTTTTCGTGGCCGGCCTGCTGACCATTCCTGCCGTTCTGCTGGCGCGCGGGGCGTCGGTCGCGGCCGTCCTGTTCCCGCTTCGCCGCTATGTCGACCGCTTCGGCTCCCTGTGCGCCGTGCTTACCTGGGGAGGACTTCGCGGCGCGCTCTCCGTAGCGCTCGTGCTTGCGCTGACGCATCGCGCCGGGGCAAACGAGCTGCTGTCGATCACCTATACCGTCGTCGTCTTCTCCGTCCTCGCGCAGGGCCTCACCATGGTTCCGCTCCTTCGCCGGTTGGGATATGCGCGCACTGAAGTATGATGGGGCCACACAAAAATCAAAGCGGAGCAGCCGGAAATGCCGTCAGTAACCCCCACACGTAGATCGATCCTCTGGAAGTCCCTCGCCCTCTGCCTCGCCTTCTCTCTCGCACCGATGCCCTTCGCAGTCGCGCAGACAGCACCGCCATCCCAGTCGCCTATCCAACTGGTCGGGGTCCGCGCCGTGCTCGACAAGACGATCGACGCCCGAAAGGTAAAGCAGGGCGATCCCGTCGTCGCCAAGCCCGAGGTCAAGATCCACATCGCCGACGGTGTCGATCTCGAAACCAATACCAAGCTGCTCGGGCGCGTCGATTCGGTCCAGCCCTCAGTCAACAAGAGCGACTCCACGATCACCGTGACCTTCGACCGGGCACAGTTGAAGGACGGCCGTGAGATCCCGATCAAGGCGACGATTCTCTGGATCGGCCAGCCTCCCAACCCCCTCAACCCAACCATCGTCTCCGCCGCAGCCGACAGGACAACCCCCGGTGTAGGCGTCGGCGCCGGAATGACCGGAACACCGCCCGAGCAGGGCTATCAGGGCTCCGAGATAGCCGGGCGGCCGAAACGCAATCAAGACAAGGCAGCCCCCAACCCCCCTGGCGTCTTCTCGCAGACCGACGCACTCCCCGGCATCGACTTCGCCAGCGACATCAGCAAACCGGAGTCCGGTTCGTTCAGTGCCCAGCGCCACAACGTGCACGTCTCCGCGGGCACCGTCTTCGCCTTCGCCCTCGCCGTGCTGCCCGCCAACGCGCCGAATCCATAGCACTGGACTAGGCGGGTGCCCCAGCTACCGCCAGTCGTCCCGCGCCTGCGCCTGGTCGGCAAAGACAGCATCGAAGTTGTCCGTCTTCTTGATGAGAATGTCTCCCTGCTGCATCGGCTGATGCAGCAGCACTGCCTGTAAACGGACAAGCTCCAGCATCGCCAGAAACATGCAGATCAACGCGCGTTCGGTATGCGTGTTGTGCAGCAGCCGCCGCAGGCTCACCGGCTTGTCTTCCATCATCAGCCGCCGCTTCACATAGTCGATCATCTGCGCGACCGTCACCGACTCCTCATCGACATTCAGGATCGGCCGCTCCCGCAGGCGGTCCAGGACTTCCTGAAATACCCGCACCAGATCGACCGTATCGGCAGCAATTTCGCGTTCGGCACCGGCAGCCTCTTTGAACTCGCGCATCCCCGGATTCGTCCAGGTGGCCTCTTCGATCTGCTGCTTCTGCATCAGCATCTGCGCCGCCGATTTGAAGCGCTCATGCTCAAGAAGCCGCTCCACCAGCTCGCGCCGCGGGTCTTCAGGGTCGCCGCCCAGCACATCGCTGGGATCGCGCGGCAACAGCGTCTTCGACTTGATATGGATCAGCAGCGAAGCCATGTAGATGAACTCGCCCGCCGAGTCCACATCGGTCTGCTTCAACTGGTGCGTATAGTCCAGAAACTGGCTCGTGATCCGCGCAATCGGAATGTCGTAGATGTCGATATTCTGCTTGCGAATCAGATCCAGCAACAGATCGAGCGGGCCATCGTAGACCTGCCCCACCGTGACCGAAAACGGCGACTGCGAAGCCTCCTCCTTAGCCGCAGAAGGCCGCTTCGGCTCGGGCGGCGCAGGCGGGACCGGCTTCGGCTGCAACTCAAAAGGCTCATGCGCCTCGGGAGGAGTGGGGGTCTCGGCGGCAGCAGTATCTGCAACCCCAGTCGGCTCATTCGGCTCGGGAGTTTCAGTTACCTTCGGAGTTTGAATCTCATCTGACATGGGAAGGTCTTCAGTTGCCAATGATGCCATACTCTGCCTCGGTATCTGTAATGTCGATACGGTCTGCAAATGGAAGCTGGAGGAAAAACCTGTCGCCCGTTCGTACGATAGAAAAGACGAGGTTCTCTTTCCCCGCCGCTTTTTTTGCAGCGGTCCAGGGGCCGACATAGAGCTTCTGAGGGATAACAAAATCGTGCATCCGTAAATTCTTGCTCCAGCAGAGGAGAACGAGAATCTCATACGACTTCGGCTTAACTGAAAACGTCCATGTCTCTTCGCCATCGTTCTCGGGCGCAGCAGCCACAAAGACACGCCGATTGTTGCGCGTAAGCCAGACCCCTTCCGGGTCCTGCTTGAGCGCCGTTCCGACCGGAACGATATCCTTCCGCCACACTCCCCGCAGATTCCGTGCAAAGAGCGCGGGAGCAATGCCCCACCAGTCTTTGAAGATAGAAAGGTCGCGAACATCTTTCTTGTCCTCGGGCCTTACGGCGAATTGATCGACGCGGACACCGGAGCGATCGCGGGAGAGCCCCGTAGCAGCGCGGAGAGCGATCATCGTTTGCTCAGCGCGGGCTGCGGCGCGGATTGCTCCCTGATCGAGAACCTCCCAGACTCTGTCCGGACTCTCTTCAAGTTCCCGCCGGCGTTGCCGTATGGGATGAAGGTGCCGGTTGATTGAGTTCGCCGCCATAAACTTGCACTCATCGCAACGGATTGTCGCGGCGCGGCAACCGGTAGTGATGTGTTCCAAAACCATGGGCTGGCTGAACAGGCGGTGCATATCGCCGACCGGACAGATATCAGGATCGCCCGGGTCATGTTGCGTGGGACGCTGGCCGCCATTGCTCATGCCCTGCATCTTGACATGAACATCGCCATCCAGTTCAGACATCAGGATGCTGTTGCCATAGCTCTTGGACATCTTGCGCCCATCCGTGCCCGGCACCTTTGGCGAGGGGGTCAGCAGGACCTCCGGTTCAGGCAGAAGCAGACGATTGGGATCAGGTTCCGTAGTCGTAGAGGAACCCCCAGCCCCCATCACCACCCGTTTCGGGCTGTAGAAGTGATTAAACCGGCGGGCGACCTCCCGGGTCAGTTCGACGTGCGCTACCTGGTCCTGGCCCACAGGAACAAACTGCGGCTGATAAACGAGGATGTCCGCCGACTGAAGGAGTGGGTAGCCAAGAAATCCGTAGGTGGCCAGGTCTCTCTCGCGGAGTTGCTCCTGTTGATCTTTGTAGGTCGGAACGCGTTCGAGCCAACTCACAGGGGTGATCATACTGAGCAGCAGATGAAGCTCCGCGTGCTGCGGAACGTGTGACTGGACAAAGATCGTACATAGCGCCGGGTCAAGTCCGGCGGAGAGAAAGTCGAGGGTAATCTCGAAGATGTTCTGCTTGAGAAGGCTGGGGTCGGCGTAATCCGTCGTCAGCGCATGCCAGTCCGCGATAAAGAAATAGCACTCATACTCGTGCTGCAGCTTCACCCAGTTATAAAGCGCGCCCATATAGTTGCCGAGATGCAGCCGGCCTGTGGGACGCATACCGCTCAAAACGCGGCGGCGCAGAGGAGTCGATGTATTTTCAGTCATTGCAATCAAAACCTAAGGTTACATGATGAAACCGTGTTCAAGGCTTGAATCCGCACTGCCACAATCTCGCTTAAAGCGTAAAAAGAAGGCGGTTGAAGGTCCCCAGCAGAGGGTTGAAGAACAAGGTAAAGATAAAGCTGCCACCGATCAGAAACAGCACGATCAGCCCAATCATGCCCATCCGGTCATACAACTGCAGGGCCTTGTAGGGCAGAAAGTGCCGCAGGATATGGCTCCCATCCAAAGGAGGAATCGGGATCAGGTTGAAGATAAACAGCAGGAGATTGATAAGGATCACAAAATAAAGAAACAATGCCACCGGAAACAGCGGAGGCAGGTTCGCCGTCGAAACTCCCTTGATATTCGACGCCAGCGCCACCGCAGTCGCCACCGCCGCCAGACCCCCTGCAATCACATGCTTGAGGATAATAAGCAGCACCAGCGCCACCGTAGCCATCGCCAGGTTGCTGGCCGGGCCGGCGAGCGTCACCAGGATATCGTCCCTCCTGTAATTCTTGAAGTTCCGCGCCGTCACCGGGGTCGGCTTGGCCCATCCGATCAGCGGCCAGTGGTAGACCAGCGCCAGTAGTGGCATGAACACCGAACCCAGCGGGTCGAGGTGTTTCAGCGGATTCAGCGTGACCCGCCCCAGCATCCGGGCCGTAGGGTCGCCCAGCTTCCACGCAACCCAGCCATGCGCACACTCGTGCACGCTGAAGGCAAGCACAAGGACAACCACCTGAAAGAGCACCAGCACAACTTCCTGATTCATCCCTCTAGCTTATCGGAGGCAGTGCCCTTCTGGCGCTTCACATGGGCAGGAATCCCCACCGAGACGCTCGCCGCCGGCACATCCCGCGTCGCCACCGCCATCGCGCCCAGCATGGCGTCTTCGCCAATGTTCGAACCCGCCAGCACCGTGCCATGGTAGGTCACACGCGCCCGCGGGCCAAGCTCAGTCGGCTTGTTCGTCACATCCGCCTGGGTGTTGATGTCGTGGGTATGGCTGTAGATATTGGCATAATCCGCAATGCTGGTGCCTTCATGCAGAACGATGCCGCCCCGGTCATCGAGCATCACATTCTTGTGAATGGTGCAGTGATCTTCAATCGTCAGGTTGTAGCCAAAGGTGAACTCGACGTTGTGAAAGATCTTCACATGCTTGCCGAGATGCTTGAAGATATGCCGCCCCAACATGCAACGAAAACGAAATCCCAGCCAGTGATTCAGGCCCAGCGGCGATCGGTCGAACATCTGCCAGAACCAGATCAGAGGTTTACGCGGAGCATACTGCGCGGGATCGACATCGCCGTAATACTCCGGCTCCAGCGTGGCGTTGCGCGGGTCGAAGGACTCGGTCAGCACGCTCGATGCAAGCTCGATGGTCAGGGTGGTCTGCTTGCGGCCGCCGTAAGTTCGCCCCAGATAGATCTGGTGAAGCTCGTCGCGGACGATCTCGGAGCGGCGATCGACCGACTGGCAGCGAGTGAACTCATCGTTGAGCTGCGCAAGCCACTTAATGTAAGTGGCCTCCGCTTCAGGAGAAGGTTTGAGCTCGCGGTATGCGTGGATCGTCATAGTCGCTTCCCTTCATACACCTATTCGATGGCGAAGATAGCAGTCACGGTGGCTGATTTTTCAATCTGCCGGGGATTGATGGCCAGCGGTTGGACCTTATCCATCGGTGCCGGGGCCGCCATGGCACGCATCATCATGGGACGGATGGGGCTGGCCTGCACCTCGTTGCTGGCATAAAGCAGTGCTCCCAGCTTGGCGTTGAGACTCTGCGCCATCTGTTCGGCCTGTGCCCGCGCGCTCTTCAAGGCCTTGCCGGCCGCCTCGGCTGCGGGAGCGTTCTCGTGCTTGAAGCTCCAATCAATCTGCCCGCTCTGGTTCGCACCCGCCTTCACTGCAAGATCGAGCACCTTCGCCGCGTTATCGGCGTTGGTGCGGACGGTCCAGCTCTGGGTCACCTGAAACTTGCGCTGCGCCTTCTCGGCGTCGGTCAGCTTTTCCACCTGATAGTTCTGCACCGGGGCAACCGCCTGGTTCTCGCTCTCGATGGAGTCGGATGGAACACCTGCCCCCGTCAGCGCCTTGACGATGGCATTCGAAGTGCGCGATCCGGTAGCGTAGGCCGCATCGCTGCTTGGGCCATAGGCAATGAATCCTACATGCACCGTAGCGATGTCGGCCATGGCCGTGACCTTATCGGTCGCGGTCACGGAGATGGTGCGGTTTTCCCTGCTGACCTGAATCGTCTGGGCAAAAGCGGAGGCGGAGGCGGCGACAGCAACGCTCGAAAGTGCGATAGCGGTAACGCGGAGCATCTTCATTCTTCTTCTCCTGTATTTCCGGTTCCAGTCTGGCCGATCAGATCGGCCAGGCTGGGCTTATATTTCGGCTTGGCTGCGAGCTTCTGTTTAGGATCGGGGAGGACGCGCTCCGGCGGCGGCGTGCCGACTCGGGCCCGTGCATTCGCCTTCACGGCTTTGATCTTCGAGAAAACCTGCTTCTTCGGCTTGCTCATCCTGCTCATCCCCTGCTCAGGCTGGACAGATGCGGGCTGCAAGGCCCACACCGATTATGCAATACTCTCATCGCAAGGGCAGCATACCGGACGACGCAGCGAACCAACCGTCCCAGACCCCCAATGAGGTGCCCGCAATGGAAGAGCGAGATTTTTTCGATGAGCGGCCGGAACAGCGGACGCATGTGATGACCTGTCCCCACTGCGGACAGCAGGACGAATATCAGCTGAGCTGGCTGGTACGTCGCAAAAGGACACAGTTGCCCCGCGGGGCTGACGACCGCGACCGTGCCCGCTTCGCCAAGGCGCAGAGCTACATGGTGCGCCGCGACGACATGGTTGGCTGTAAGAACGTCCGCTGCCGAAAACGGTTTGACGTGGCCGGAATCCAGTCGGTGGCCTTTATTTAGGGAATCTCTGAGCCCCCTGATTCAGGTTTTTTTTCGCTCACGCGACCATTCCCGGGCTGCTGTGATTTAATGGAGCGGTGTTACCCGGCGGGGTAACGCGATCTTCGAACCGGAACCACACGCAGGAGACGAGTACACCGATGGCCAACACCTTGTTACCCATGGACGAACGGAACCTGACCCCCGACCAGGTCGAACATCTGGACCGTCGCCGCCGTCGCGGCCAGCTTTTTCTGACGCTCTGCCTGCAATGCTTTATCGTAGCGGCGCTGGTCACCCTATGGGCCGGACAGGACTGGACGCTCTCCCCCGGCTGGATGCACCCCATGGTCTACTGGGATGCGATCATGTTCGCGGCGACGATCTTCTTTGGCGTCGCCGGTATTCGCCTGCGCCGCGGCAGCACGGAGTTCATCAGCTATTAGGCAAGCAAGCCTTCTTGAGGGACCTCCAGGTCTGCCATAGCAGCTATGAGCGCTGTAACGGATGCAGGCCACGCTAAATGAGGCGCAGGCCTGTGGATGGGTTCGGATGGTTGCTGGAGCGTCGGTAGCGACGATGGGTGTCCGCACAATGGGCGCAGCTTTCCTATCCGGCATTCATCTCTCCGCAACACTGGCCGAGCCAACTTACTTTTCTCGCCTTGAAATAGCGCTTCTGCTCATCGGCGCTGCGATCTCCATCGCTTTGTTCTTCTGGCGATTTGGCCCGATTCTACGGACGATCTTCCACTCAAAAAAAGACGCCGACTTCTCTCTGCACCCCATCGGGCGAAGGATAGGCGACTTCGTCTGGGAGGTGCTCTGCCAGGGTAAGGTCATTCGCCAGCGACCCCTTCCCGGACTGGCCCACGCCTTCGTCTTCTGGGGGTTCCTGGCATTTGCGCTGGTCAGCCTCAACCATATCGCCAACGCCGTCGGCCTTGGCTTTCTGAGCCCCGCCAGCTACATCGGCAGCTTCTACTTCATCTTTGCCGCAATCTGGGCGCTGCTGGTGGCAGTCTCGATTACCGCCCTGTTTGTGCGCCGATTTTTCGTGCGGCCCATCTGGCTGGGCAAAAAACTCTCCTATGAATCGGGCGTGATCGCCTTCCTGATCTTCCTTCTGATGGTCACCTATCTCGGCGCATTTTTTGTAGGCGACGGCAGCACCGCAGTAAAAGTCCTCTGGTGGACGCACACCCTGACGCTGCTCGTCTTCCTGCCCCTGATTCCCCACACCAAGCATCTGCATCTCGTCATCAGCCCATTTACCGTCTTTCTGAAACGCGACGGCTTTTCGAAGATCCCTCCCCTCAGCGGCGATGAAGACTTCGGTCTGGTCGCAGGCAAAGATGTGACCCAGTTGATCTCGCTCCAGGTCTATAGCTGCGTCGAGTGCGGTCGCTGCACCGAGCACTGTCCCGCCTCCAACACAGGAAAGGTGCTGAACCCGAAGGAGATTATCCTCGGCACCCGCTCCTACCTGAACGAGTTCGGCCCAGCCTCCGAGACACCGTTGTTGACAGACGCACGGGTAGAGTCTCCCGACAATTCCGCCGCAAAATACATGAGCATGGAAGCAGCCTTCGAGTGCACCACCTGCGGAAGCTGCGAGTACCAGTGTCCCGTAGGGATTCAGCATCTGCCCATCATCATTGGGCTGCGGCGCGGCGCAACCAACACCGGCGAGTGGGAAGACACGCACGGAACTAAACTATTTCTTGCCCTGGAGAAACAAGGCAACGCTCTGGGCCTGAGTGCGATGGAGCGCGACAAGTTCATCCAGAAGCAGGGTTTCCCTATCTTCGACGGAACCCAGGAGTATTGTCTCTGGCTCGGCTGCATGGGCGGATACGATCCCAAGGGCCGCGAGATCATCGCCGACTTCGCCCGCGTCATGCAGCATCTCGGAACCACATTCGGTGTCATGAAAAAGGAAAAATGTACGGGCGACCCGGCACGCCGATTGGGCAACGATCTTTTATTCCAGACCATGGCAGAGTTTGGACTGAAGGCCTTCGAGACCGCGAAGGTGCAGAAGATCATCGCCATCTGCCCGCACTGCGTCAGAACGATCTCGAACGACTGGCGCGAGTACGGCATCGCTCCCGAGATCGAGCACCACAGCGAGTTCATGGCTCGTCACAAAGACGGCCTGCCTCAGCAAAATTCCGCCGAGAGCATCGTCTACCACGACCCCTGCTACCTTGGCCGCTATCGCGATATCTACGAAGAGCCGCGCGAGATCGTGTCGCTGGCGGGCAAGCTGGTCGAAGCTCCCCGCTCCCACGAACGCAGCTTCTGCTGCGGCGCCGGCGGCGGGCTCGCCTTCCTCGGTGAAGAGAGCGGCGAGCGCGTAAGCCACGTCCGCGCAGCCGAGCTTGTGGGTACCGGCGCACAAATCGTAGGCACCGCCTGCCCCTTCTGCAATACCATGTTCCGCGACGCGCTTTCAGCAATGGGCGAAACACCGCCACAGTTGTTGGACATCGCGCAGTTGACCGCCAGAGCACTACCGGCATCAGAGATGAAAACAGGAGAGTAATGAAGATACTCGTAGCGATAAAGCAGGTGCCGGAACGCGACGCCCCCATCAGCATTGGGGCTGACGGCAAGTGGATCGATGAGAGCGGCTTGAGCTACACCATCAACGAGCCCGATGCCTATGCACTTGAAGAAGCATTACAGCTAAAAGAAAAAAACGGCGGCGAAGTCGTCGTACTCTGCGCCGGTCCGGAGCACGTCACCACCACTCTCCGCGAAGCGCTGGCCAAAGGCGCCGACCGCGCCATCCACATCGAAGCCGACGACCTCGGCGAACGCGACACCCTGGGCATCGCAAAGCTACTCGCAGATGCCGCCAAAGCCGAATCCGCCGATTTGATACTGACGGGGTTACAATCTGACGACCTCGGCCTCGGCCAGACCGGCGTTGTCCTCGCCGAGCTGCTGGGCATCCCCCACGCAACCATCATCATGCAGGTCGAAGTCACAGGCTCCAGCCTGAAGGTAAAGCGCGAGCTCGAAGACGGCTGGTTCCAGCACGTCGAAATGCCTCTGCCTGCGCTGCTAACGATCCAGTCCGGCGGCAACAAGCTGCGCTATGCCACGCTGATGGGCATCAAGAAGGCAAAGACGAAAGAGACCAAAACCGTGCAACCCGCAGCTCCCGCCTCCTCTCAGGCAATTATTTTAGAACGCGTCTACCTTCCGGAAAAACAAAAGAAGACCGAGATGCTGACTGGAACTTCCGCCGAAGTAGCAGCCAAGCTGGTAGAGAAGTTGAAGTTCGAAGTGAGGGTGATTTGAGCGGCGTTCTCGTACTGATGGAGCAGCGCGGTGGCGTCTGGAACCGCATGAGCTTTGAAGCTCTGGCAGCAGGCCAGCAACTGGCGGCGAAGCTCGGTATCGAGTGTTCGGCTGCAATCATCGGCAAAGATCTCGGTTCCCTCAGCTCCGAGCTGACTGGAAAAAAACTCGCAAAGGTCTTCACCGTTCAACACGAACTTCTAAAGACCTACACCTCGGATGGATATCTCACCGCCCTCGAACAATTGATAAAGCACGCCGCCCCAGCATACGTGCTGATGCCGCACACCTATCAGGTGCGCGACTTTGCTCCTGCACTGGCAACGCGGTTCAAGCAGGTACTTATCAGCGATGTCATCGCCATCCATGATGGCTCAGGCGGCCCGATATTCGTACGCCAGTTACTTCAAGGCAAATTGAACGCAGACTATAAGCACGCGAGCGCAGGCCCATGCTTCCTCTCCGTGCAGGCAGGGACCTTCCGTGCCGAATCCGTCGAAGCCGGATCAGCAACGGTCGAAGACTTTACGCCGCAACTCGAAGCCAGTCAGATCCGCAGCAAACCCGGCGAGCCCTTCCGCGAAGCAGCCCAGACCGTTGATCTCAGCGCCGCACTCCTTATCGTCTCCGTCGGCCGAGGCATCGGCGAACAGGAGAACATCGCCATCGTCGAAGAGCTTGCCGCGGCGCTCGGAGCGGAACTCGCCGCCTCGCGTCCCATCTGCGACAACGGCTGGCTGCCGATGGAGCGTCAGGTCGGCAGTTCCGGCCAGACCGTCTCGCCCAAGCTCTATCTCGCCGTCGGCATCTCCGGCGCCATTCAGCATCTCGTTGGAATGAAGGGCTCAAAGACGGTCATCGCAATCAACAAAGACGAGAACGCACCCATCTTCGAGGTCGCGGACTACGGCGTCGTAGGAGACCTCTTCGAGATCGTTCCCGCTCTGACCAAAGCAGTCCTCGCAGCCAAGGGTTAGCGGCGTTGACAATGCATTCGCAGGCGGCGGCTATACTGGGGGATATTCCGTTGCCTGCGTCCCTCCCCCAGTGAATGCATCTAACAGATGTTAAACCGAAGTCGATGGCTGACCCGATGTCCTACACAACGATTGACGATGCCGATGCCGCCGTTCTGGAGCGAACGGAAACGAACGGGGACGACTCTGCTCTCGAGCCTCAGGGCAGGCTGCGCGACAAGCTGGGTCGCGCTATCACCGATCTTCGCGTCTCCGTCACTGATCGCTGCAACTACAAATGCGTCTACTGCCGCACCGGCAACGAAGGCGCGCAATATACCGAACTTGCCATCGCGGACTACCTGCGCATGGTCGAGCGATTCGTCTCGCTCGGCGTGGAAAAGGTCAGGCTGACCGGCGGCGAACCTCTCCTGCGGCATGGTCTGGTCGAGATGGTCAGTGAGCTGGCAAAGCTACGCACGGCTTATACGCCGGGCGGAACACCAGCCGAAGCAGGCCTTCCGCTCGATATCGCGCTCACCACCAATGGCCATCTGCTGGAAGGCCTGGCGAGGCCGCTGAAGGATGCCGGACTCAACCGCATCACTGTCAGCATGGATGCCGTTGACGCGGAGACCTTTGCCGCCATCACCCGCGTCCCGCGCAGCTTCGACCGCGTCATGGCAGGCATTCGGCAAGCCAGGGCCGTCGGTCTCGGGCCGGTCAAAGTGAACTGCGTTCTTCTGCGCGGCTTCAACGACAGCCAGATCGAGCAGTTCGCCGACTTCTCACGTCGCGAAGGCGTCATCGTGCGCTTCATCGAATTCATGCCGCTCGAAGAAGACCGCAGTTGGAAGCCCGAGACGGTTGTTCCCATAGACGAGGTCGTCGCCCGGCTCAACGCTTACCGTCCTCTGGCAGAACTTCCGCCGAACGCCGCCAGCGAGACCGCAAAACGATTTACCTTCGACGATGGCCTCGGCGAGATCGGCATCATCGCCCCCGTGTCGCGCCCCTTCTGCGGCCACTGCAGCAGGGTCCGGCTTACCTCCGACGGAAAGATTCGCACCTGCCTGTTTTCACAGAGCGATCACGATCTTTATGGAGAAATGGTTCGCGGGGGAACCGACCAGGAACTCGATGCGTATATTCGCAAAGTGGTCATGCGAAAAGAAGCGCGTCATCACATCGGCGAACCGGACTTCGAAAAGCCCTCTCGAAACATGGTTCATATTGGCGGATAGCAAAATTCTCGATACGATGATCTGCTCAAGTCTTCTTAACATTTTGCTGACACAATTACTTCTGAAAAAGCAGCGCGCTCTCTTGAGGTCTGGTAAGTGAGAGACAAGCGGAAGTTTGAAGTTATCGACGGCCGGCAACTCGATCACCTCAAGGTGTTCCACGACGTTGCGCGTTCGTTGACCACCAGCCTCGAACTGGAAGAGATCCTCGGCGCCATCATGGACAAGATGGCCCAGTTCTTCGGCCCCGAGCGATGGTCGATGATGATGGTCGATGAGAAAACCGACGAGCTGTACTGCGCCATCGCCGTCGGCCAGGACGCCGCCGCTCTCAAAGGCCTGCGCGTCGCCATGGGCGAAGGCGTCGCCGGATGGGTCGCTCAAACCGGCAATCCTCTCATCGTGCCCAACGTCGTCCTCGATCCGCAGTGGTCCAGGTTCGCCGCCGCCCATCCCGAATTGGGAATCCAGTCTATCGCCTGCATCCCTGTCCGCGCGGGCGACAAGACGCTCGGCGTCATTCAATTGCTCAACAGCAAGCTCGACCTTCTGTCCGAGTACTCCATCTCGTTTCTGCGCATCCTCTGCGACTACGCCGCGATTGCGATCCAGAACGCGAAGTCGGTGACGCTGATTCACGAACTCACCATCACAGACGACGTGACCGGCCTCTTCAATGCGCGCCACCTGTACACCATGCTTGATGAGCAGGTCGCGATCGGAAGAGTATTCAGCATGATGTTCATGGACCTCGACCGTTTCAAATCCGTCAACGATACCCACGGCCACCTCATCGGGAGCCGTCTGCTGGCCGAAGCAGGAGGCCTGCTGAGACGCTCCATCGGGCCGGAAAACTCCGCCTTCCGCTACGGTGGAGACGAGTTTGTCGTGCTCTTCCCTGGACTCTCCAAATCGGCCGCAACCGAGGCGACCATCACCACCTACCACGATCTGCAGGCGTCGCGTTTTCTCGAGGGCGCCGGCCTTTCGCTCCGTCTCTCCGGCAGCTTTGGCCTGGCCACTTATCCGGAAGATGGAAATACCGTGCCGACGATCCTGCGCTCCGCCGACACGATGATGTACGAGGCCAAATCGACCCGCAACAACATCGCGGTCATGGGTAAGGGACTCCTGATGGACCGCGTCGCCATCGCCGGTGTACGCGACGAACGCTAGAACCTATCGGCAGACTCCGATGGGTAAGTCACTGATCCCTAATCAATTACGGCCGTCGGCGTTCCAATACCAGCGGGCGTTTCGGTTCGGGCTTGATGACGTCGCGGTTTTCCGGTGCGACCGGGTGAACACCGAAGTCCCAGACGCTCAGATTAATCACCTTGTTCGAGAGGATCTCCATCAGCGCATACTCGCCGAAGTCCAGCGGTTGCTGCGGGGTAAGCTTCATCCAGTGGCCCCCAGGCAGCACCTCAGACGTAGTTTCAACCACGTTCTCCTGCGGTTGGCCGCCGCCCAGCAGACCGATGCGGATGCTGGCGATATCGCGGACGCCGGTACGGACATCGGCGCGAACGATAACGTAACGGTCACTCGCCGAGCCGCTGGCAGCATCGGTCTTGATGGCGCTTGAAGCGCCATGGGTATCGACCGTAAGCGGGCTGCCGCCGGCCGGCGCAACCGTATCGTCGCCGATGCGGATGTAGAAGACAGGCGAGGCCACATGGAGCTGCACATAGGACCGTTCGCCTTTAAGCTGCGCCACCTGGTGCGGGCTGGAGAGCGGATTGATGACGGCGCGAAGGATGTTGTGGCCCGTTTTGCTGTTGAGGTCGCTGTCGTTCTGGGAGAGAGGAACAAGTTCGGACACGCCGTGAAAGGTGTCGAGAACGAGAACGCTGTTCTGCTCCGGTAAACGAAGGTCCTTCGCGACCTCGGGCGTGAGCGAGGCGCGGTCAGCCTCTTCCTTGAGGAGTTCAGGATCGAGAGCGGGAGGCTGTCCGGCATCGGAGCTGTCGGCTGCCTGAGCCGGGTCATGCTGTTTTCCCCAGCGCTCGGTCTTGTCGAAATCGACGAGCGAAACCGGGACCTCTTCCTCCGCGCCATCCCGTTCCGCGCTGATGTAATGCACCAGGCTGCCGACGATACGGTAGCTCATCACCACCTGATAGCTGCCGTCTTTGAGATAGAGACGAGTGCGATGAGGCGCAGTGGCGGAGTCCGCCGCAGGCAGGGTCTTCTGCACCTGCCCGGCAGCGTAAGCGGGCAGCACGGTGAAGATCACCAGCATGGCAATCGCAAGCAGCCAAACGGCGGAAAACTTTACGGGGAGTGGCTTCGTCTTATTCATAAAGATCAGATTGGAACAGTTTAGTACCACCGCTTTAGACGTACCGGGTGCAGTAAGGATCGCTGCCGATGTTTGGCTTGCGCATCCGGGATGTGCTACACAGGAAGAAGCGCGAAATATAAATGCAGAGCTATCTCCAACGCGGCAAAAACAGTCGGCAGCCAGTGATCTGGATGCGGCTGGTCGCGTCGCTGTGCATTCTGATGGTCACGTTCATGAGCGCGGCGCAGTCCTGCCACACTCATGCCGAGGCCTCATCTCTCACGCAAGGGACGCATCACCAGCATCCTGCGCCGGAAGATAACTGCCCTGTCTGCGTAGCGATGCACTCTGCCTTGCCGGCGGCGCTGCATCTCGCTCCTGCACCCACCATCGAGATCGAACCTCTCAGCATGGTTGCCTCCGAGGCGCTGCAGCCCTTCCAGTGGCGCTTCGAGATGGCTGGCCGCGGTCCTCCTGCCAGTCAAAGCAATTCCTTCCTCTAAACCAGCGACAGAGAGGCTCTCCTTCCTTTAAGGAACCTCTATTTAAGTCCCTTTTTAAGGGTGTGACTTCAGCCACGCCGTAGATCTCTCATCAATGACGGGTGCTTTTGCCCGAGGGAATCTTCAGGAACTTAAAGCAGAGCCTCCTTAAATCTTCTGTCCGCAAGACATCGTGCTCGCGCGTCACCGCGCCTTTTAAAATGACGCTCTTCGAGAGCGTCAGGAATCGGCCTATCTCCATGCACAAACGCATTGCATCTCAAATCTCTCTGGCAATTCTCTCTCTGTTTCTTCTGGTCACCGGCGCTCTGGCGCAGGGAACCAGCGGAAACGTCACAGGAACGGTAACCGACGCAACAGGCGCTGTGATATCCAACGCAGCCGTCACCATCCAGAATCCCGTCAGCGGATACAAACAGGCGACTCAGACCGATGCGAACGGGCAGTATCACTTCGATAATCTTCCCTTCAACCGTTATCACATGGCGGTCGTCATCCAGGGCTTTCAGTCGGCGACAAAGGACGCGGTGCTGCGCTCGGCATCCACCACAACCGTCAACTTTCAACTGGCGGTGGCCTCCAGTTCGCAGACCGTCACGGTCGATGCGGAGGCGTCGGACATGGTGAGCTCCGATCCGACCTCCTCGACCACGGTAGACCGTTCGCTGTTTGCGCGGCTGCCAACGGAGAGCACAAGTGCTCCACTGAGTTCTCTGGTGACGTTGAGCACGCCGGGCATCGCATCCGACTCGAACGGCCTGTTTCATCCGATGGGCGAGCACGCCGACACCACCTACTCGATCGACGGCCAGCCGGTAAGCGACCAGCAGAGCCGCGTCTTTGGTAACCAGCTTTCCTTGAACGCGATTCAATCGATCAACGTGATCGACGGCATTGCGCCGCCGGAGTATGGCGACAAGGCCTCACTGGTGGTACAGACGACGACGCGTTCGGGCCTTGGTTTGCCGCATCCGACAGGCTCCATTGCACTCAACTATGGATCGTTTGGCACATCAAACGGCAGTGTCGCGCTTGGCTTTGGAACCGAGCGGTTCGGCAACTTCGCCAGCTTTGATGCCGTGGACAGCGGGCGATATCTCGACACGCCGGAGAACCAGCCGCTGCACGCGCATGGCAACAACGAGAACTTCTTCGACCGCATCGACTACCACCTAACCCAAGTCGATTCTCTGCAACTGAATCTGGGCGCATCGCGAAGCTGGTTTCAGAACCCCAACCAGTACGATCAGCAGGCCGCGGACCAGGACCAGCGAGGAGAGATCTTCAGCTACAGCCTCGCGCCTTCGTGGACGCATATCTTCAATGCGAACAGCCTGATCGACATCAACCCCTACCTGCGGCAGGACAACTTTCACTACTTCCCCAGCAAGGACCCCTTCAGCGACACTCCGGCGACGCTGGCGCAGTCGCGGCGATTGCAGAACCTCGGCTTGAAGGTCGATTACAGCTACTCGCGCGGCATCAACAGCTTCAAGGCGGGAGCGATGTTCTATCACACCTTCCTGAATGAAAGCTTCTCGCTCGGGATTACCGATCCTGCGTTCAATGCACCGTGTCTCGATGCGAATGGCGCTCCGGACACGAACCCGGATGCGAACGACTCAAACAACTGCCCGGATGGAGATACGGCGAATCCAAACTACATCACCGGTACCGGAGCCTACGATCTGACCCGCGGCGGATCGCTCTACCACTTCAGTGACCGTACCGACGTCAAGCAGGAAGCGATCTACCTGCAGGACAATATCGTGTGGAAGAACTGGACATTTTTATTGGGCGGCCGCGTGGACAACTACAACGGCCTGAGCAGCCGTTCGATGGTCGAGCCTCGCCTGGGTGGGACCTACACGGTGAGGTCTACGAATACCGTGCTGCGGCTCGGCTATGGCAAGCTCTTTCTGACTCCGTACAACGAGAATCTCATCGTCTCCAGTTCGACCGGCATCGGTGGACTGGAAGGCGCGGGCGCCGCCGTCGCGCTGAAGCCTGCGGGCCGCAACCAGTACGATGCGGGCTTCGAACAGGGCTTCGGCAAACATCTTGTCGTGAATGGAGAGTACTTCTGGAAGTACACCGACCGCGACTACGACTTCGACGTTCTGCTGAATACGCCGCTTGCATTTCCTATTCAGTGGGCCAAGTCTAAGATCGATGGCTTCGGCCTCAAGGTCACGGTGCCAATGACGCATGGCGTGTCGGCCTACTCGGTGCTGGGCCATACGCGGTCGCGGTTCTTCGGGCCGGAGGTTGGCGGCATCCTCTTCAACCAATCCCCAGTGCCTGCCGGCGTGCCATTTCGGATCGACCACGATCAGGCATTTCAGCAATCGACGCATGTGCAGTACCAGCCCAAGCCGCAAGGGCCATGGTATGGCATTACATGGCGGTATGAGAGCGGTCTGGTGGCCGGCAACGCACCCATCGACGATGGCCAGAACCCTACCGATCTGACTTACCTGACCGCGGACCAGCAGTCGCAGATCCTGCTGCGCTGCGGCAATGTGCAGGCGAGCCGCAACGCGCCGCTGACGAGCTGCCCAACCGGACAGCTTTCGTCGCCGCTGCTAACGCTGCCAAAGCCGGGGACAGAAAACGACGACAGCAACCCTCCGCGCGTCGCTCCGCGCACCATGTTCGACATGGCTGCGGGATGGGACAACATCCTGCGCCGCGACCGGTTCAAGACCAACCTGAGCGTGACCGCCGTGAATGTGACCAACAAATATGCGCTGTATAACTTTCTCTCGACGTTCAGCGGAACCCACTTCGTTTCGCCGAGGACGGTGAATGCGCAGGTGACGTTCAACTTCTAAAAACAACATGTTCGCGCTTCGGCTGGGCCTGTTCGGGGCCTGGCCGAGGCGCATCGTAGGATAGAGGAGTGCCCGCCTCCACACAAAGCTCGTCCAACAGTACGCGAATTCTTGTTTCGTTCCTTTGTGTCTACTTTTTCTGGGGCTCCACTTATCTGGCCATCCGTTATGGCCTCGATGAGTTGCCGCCGTTTGTCATCGCGAGCACCCGCTTCCTCATCTCCGGGACGGTGCTGCTTGCTCTCTGCGCGATTCGGAAGGTGCGAATGATGCCAACCAGACGCGAATTCGGCGTGCTGGCAATCATTGGCGTGCTGATGCTGGGCTGCGGAAATACGGCTCTTCTGTGGTCGGAGCTCTATCTGGCCACCGGCCTGTCAGCGCTTCTGATCGCCGTGATTCCTCTCTTCGCTGCCTTGATCGAGATGTTTCTTCCCAACGGCGAAGGTCTTCCTGCACGCGGATGGATCGGCATCACCATCGGCTTCGCCGGCCTCGCCTTTCTGGTCTCTCCGAGACTCCACAACAGCTTCCACGGCAACTCGCGGCAGATGATCGCGACAGCAATCATTCTCGCCGGAGCGTTCTGCTGGACGGCAGGTTCTATCATCTCGCGCCGCTCGACAATCGGAATCAGCGGATTCGCAGCGGCAGGGTGGCAGATGCTGTTCGGCGGAATCTTCAATACCGGCCTCATGTTCGCATGGGGCGGCTACCGCGGATCGCATTGGAATGTGCAAGCATGGTCGTCCATCTTCTACCTTGTGATCTTTGGTTCGCTGACGGGCTATACGGCGTACATCTATCTGCTGAACAACGTGGCCGTCTCGAAGGTCACAACCTACGCTTATATCAACCCGGTCATTGCCGTCATCCTCGGCGCGATCTTCCTCCACGAGCACTTCGTCATCGTGGAGTACATCGGCATGGCGTCGATCCTGCTCGCAGTGTTCCTTGTCACAAGCTCAAGGCTGAAGACGGGCGAACTCCCGGCCGAGGTCAGGGACATCGCCGTCGGACGCAAATCATAAACAAAGCGACGGAAACCGCGCTTGACCTTATAGACTATCGTTCGAGAAAGCACCGACCGTCCGGTGTGAAACGAGGAATATGGCTCTGCTTTGGAAGTACTTTGCCTTCGGGTTCAGCGCATTGCTTCCGGTCGTTAATCCGCTCGGCTCCGCGCTGGTGTTTCTCGGTCTGGTAGGCGTTGTTCCACCCGGGATATACCGCTCGCTGGCCCGCCGCATCGCGATCAATACCATCCTCTTCTTCGCTGTCATTGAGTTGCTTGGGTCAGCGCTGCTCAGCTTCTTCGGGATCTCTCTTCCCATCATGCAGGTCTCGGGAGGCCTCGTGCTCGCCGCGATGGGCTGGTCTCTGCTCAACGAGAAAGACCCACAGACTCCTGTCAGCGAGGCACAGCAAGAGGTTGAAGAAAGCGAAGAAGCTAAAGGCGAAAGCCTCGAGCAAGGGGCCTTTTATCCCCTCACCTTTCCTGTTACCGCAGGCCCGGGCTGCATCGTCGTGATGCTCACGCTGAGCGCCCATGCCTCGAAAAAGACGATCAGCGACAACCTTCTCGCGCACGCCGGGCTGTTGCTCGCAGTCATCGTACTCAGTGCGCTCATCTACGTGTGCTACGCCTACGCGCCGCAGATCACCAGCAAGATCTCGCCTGCGACCGCTCACGGAATTCTAAGAGTGGTTGCCTTCATCCTGCTCTGCATCGGCGTTCAGATCGCCTGGAACGGCGCGGCAACGCTGTTCACCACTGTCCTTCAGCACCGATGACGTCAGTAGCGCTTGAGCTTCTGCTCCGGCGCTGCACCCTGACGTCCGCTCAGCAGCCATTCGAGCGGGCCGCGTACATCCTCGTCCTTCGCCTCTCCCATGATGCGCGTAATCACCTGCCCCTGATCGTCCAGGATGAGAGTGGCGGGAACAATATCGCCCATGCCGAAGCGGCCCAGCATATCGGCGCTGCCGCCCACCCAGACATCGAGATGAATCTCCTGCTTCATCAGATACGGCTCAATCTTGGCGCGATCTTTTGGGGCATCGATCGACGCCGCAACAAAGTGGACCTTTCTGCCGGCAAACTCTTCGCTCAACTTTGAAAGACGCGGGAGCTCTTCGCGGCATGGAGCGCACCAGGTGGCCCAGAAGCTGAGCACTACGATCTGCCCTCGCAGTTCGGAAAGCCGCTGCGAATGGCCGGCGAGGTCTTTGAATGCAGGATTTGGAACGCCCTTCGCGTCCGCGATATGCGCCGTCGAAAGACATGCCAAGCACAGCGCAATGGACATCAGCTTCTTCATGATCACCTTGGTTGAGAACATTCTTCGCTCCAAAGTCTAACGGACGAAGCCATTTTGCGATTCCATCCAAAGATGGAGGCAAAGATCATGCCGTGGGGGCATGACTTCGCATGGAACGGCCTGCTACTGTCCAGACTTCAGACGTAAATAAAAAATGCCGCGGCGTCGTCATGAAACCTTCGGTCATTTTCATCGGACCATCTGTAAAACCTTTATGGAGGCAGCTCCCATGAGAAGTATGAAACATGCGGTCGCAGGCACCATCGCGCTCGCAGCCCTCACCTTCACCAGTATTTCCAAACCATGCCATGCACAAGGCTGCGTCGCCGCACACAGCGCCCAGCCCATTATCTCTGGCCTCGACTCCATCGACCACCCGGGCTCGTCCAACCTGCTGCATGGCCTGACCATCACTACCGGGTTCAGGACCTACAGCTCTTTCCGCCACTACGTTGGCACGGTCTACCAGGTGCAGCGAGAGATCAAGCACAACGAAGTGCAAAACCATGTCAACCTCTATGACCTGTCCCTGAATTACCAACTCAATCCGCGCTGGAGCTTCATCGCAGATATTCCCGCCATGACTGCAACGCGTCATCAGCAAGGCAACATCAACCAATATCGTTCCGGTGGAATCGGCGATGTGCTCGTTGGTGCTCAGGCGTGGATCTGGCGGCCGCCAACCGAGAATCACGGCAATATCGCTCTCTCCGCGTCGCTCAAACTTCCTACCGGGATCAACGATGCCAAGGGGACCACCATTCTGAAAAATGGCCAGTCCCAGACAGAGCCCTTCGACGAATCGATCCAGCCCGGCGACGGGACCTGGGGGTTCACCCTTGCGACGCAGGCCTATCACCCGCTGCTGTTTCAAACCTTTGGATATTTCACCGGCTCATGGACCTTCAGCCCCCAGGACACGACCGGCGTAGCGACCTTCCGCTCTCACCCCGGTGAAGAGATCAACTCCGCGACAGACCAGTATCTGTGGCGCGGGGGCGTCTCTCGTGTCGTGCCAAAAGTCCGCGGCCTGGCATTGAGTTTCGGCGGACGGATGGAAGGAATCCCGGTGCGCGATGCCTTTGGAGCGAGCAATGGATTTCGCCGCCCCGGTTACGTCATCTCTATCGAACCCGGATTGATCTACTCCTACAGGCGCTACGAACTCAACGTCAGCGGCCCCTGGGCCATTCAACGCAACCGTAAAAGAAGCGTAACCGACATCGCGCACAACGCTCACGGCGATGCGGCCTTCTCCGACTACACCGTCATCGCCTCGCTCTCGCGTTCGTTCTGACCCGCTCTACATGGACCTACACGGCAATATCAATGCCCGAAGATACGGAGACGTATCTTCGGGCATTGTGCAGTTCAGCACTTCAGAAAAAAGTTTACTTGCGCTTCCAGCGAACACCGTCTTTGGAATCTTCAATCAGAATTCCCTTGGCCAGCAGATCGTTGCGAATGGCATCGGCGCGAGCGAAGTTGCGCGTCTTCTTGGCCTGGGTCCGTTCGGCGACTAGCGCATCGATCTCCGCATCGCCCATCGATAGATTATTAAGCAGCTCAGGAGCAACGTCGCCGAGACGGCCCTCAGCCTCTGCCCATGCAAGCGCGGCCCGCGTCAACGCGGCATCGCGATCTTCGAGGACGGCGAAAACGCCGTCAAACAACTCGAGCACGCGAAGGATCTCAGCGACATTGCCGGCACCGAGCGTTCCTGCATCGGCGGCGGAGTTGGCTGTCCGCACCAGGTCGAAGATCGCCGCACGCGCCTCGGCTGTGTTCAGGTCATTAGCCAGCGACGCCGTATATCCCTGCTCGGCCTTCGCTGTGGCTGCGGCAATCTCCGCATCCAGCCCATCGGCAAAGCCGCCCTTCAACATGCGCTGATGAAAGGTGCGCAGCCGCTCAATCGCATTGGTCGATTCTGCGAGGCTCTCAAAGGTGAAGTTCATCTGGTGCCGGTAGGGCACCGAGATGAGCAGAAAACGGATCGCCGACGCGCGATATCCCTTCAACAAAAGATCGCGAAGCGTATAGAAGTTGCCCTCCGACTTCGACATCTTCTTGCCTTCGACCAGAAGGAAGCGAACATGCATCCAGTGCCGCGCAAAGGTCTTTCCGCTGGCCGATTCGGACTGCGCGATCTCGTTCTCGTGGTGCGGGAACATCAGGTCTTCGCCGCCTGCGTGAAGATCGAAGGAGTCGCCCAGGAACTTCGTCGCCATCGCAGAGCACTCAATATGCCATCCCGGACGCCCAGAGCCTATCGGCGTCTCCCAGTGTTGCTCGCCCGGCTTCACCGCCTTCCACAGGGCGAAGTCACGGGCGGCGTCCTTCTCATACTCATCGACATCGACGCGAGCGCCATCTTCGATCCCATCGAAATCCTTCTTCGAGAGTTTGCCGTACTCCGGAAAGCGCGCAATGCGGAAGTACCAGCTCCCGTCCTCGGTCTTGTAGGCAATGTCCTTGGAAGCAAGCTGCTCGATCAGACCGACCATATCTGGAATGCAACTGGTGGCATGGGCGACATGCTCCGACATCTGGATGCCCAGCGCGTCGAGGTCTTCAAAAAATGCCCGCTCGTACTTGGCCGTGTACTCAGCAATGGGCACGCTCGCCGCAGCAGCGTTGCGGATGATCTTGTCATCGACGTCGGTGACGTTCATGACGTGTTTGGTATCGATGCCCTGCTGACGGACGAATCGCCGCAGCACATCGACGTGAAGAAATGTGCGAAAGTTGCCGATGTGGCCGTAATCGTAGACGGTGGGGCCGCAGCAATACATTCGCAGCGCGGGAGCGCCCACTGGTGCCAGTACTTCGATCTTTCCGCTCAGTGTGTTAAAGAGTTCTATCGTTGCCACGTACGCTCTATCCTGCCGCAGCCGGGCGCGTAGCGCGGTGCAGACTGTTCTCCTTGGAATCCCTGTCGATTTTAGCTGATAGCCGGGGACTTCCGTGCGAAGCCGGCCTTTATGTCTGCCCCAGCCGAAGCTGCGGAGTCGCGGCAAGGTCTTCCGGAGCAAAATCGCCCGCGAGAAACTTGGGCCACGCCGCGGCGGCAATCATGGCGGCGTTGTCCGTCGAAAGCGCCAACGAGGGAAACGCAATTGGCAGCCCCCGCCGGTCTGCCTCCGCCTGAAAGCGGCGGCGAAGCTCGCTGTTTGCCGCCACCCCACCCGACACCACCACACCTCGCGCTCCAAAGACCTCAGCCGCGGCGAAGCTCTGGCGAAGAAGATTGCCCACCACGGCATATTGAAACGAAGCAATCAGGTCGAGCGTCTGCGCATCGCAAAGCCCGGCGACCGCTTCGATACCTGCCTTCGCCTCGCCCATCGCCGCAATCGCTCTGCGCCGCTGCTCGACACTCTCTCGCATAGCGTGCGTTTCGACATACCGCAGGACCGCAGTTTTAATTCCACTGAAAGAAAAATCGAACCCCGGCCCGCTCGCCGACACCGGCGCCTTCTTATTGGGCATCGATATTCCCTCGCGATGCGGCCGAGGCTTGATCTGCGCAAAGTTGAAGACAACCGCCCGAGGATTGCCCCGCACGGCAAGCGCATCCAGCCACGGCCCGCCGGGATATCCAAGCCCCAGCAGCTTCGCGACCTTGTCGTAGGCTTCGCCCGCAGCGTCGTCCACGGTGCGGCCAACGTTGCGATAGCTCCACGCACACTGCTCACCCTGCTGCGCCAGATAAAGGTGCGTGTGGCCGCCCGATACCACCAGCGCCAGCAATGGCAACTCCATCGCAACTTCGGAGCGCTGCCGCGCCTCCATCAACACCGCATGGATATGTCCTTCCAGATGATTGACCCCGATCAGCGGCTTGCCCACCCCGTAGGCAAGCGCCTTCGCGTAGGTGATCCCAACCAGCAAAGCCCCCGCCAGTCCCGGCCCTTCCGTCACCGCCACCGCATCCAGATCGTCAAAGCCCACGCCCGCCCGGGACATCGCCTCCCGAACCACCGGAACGATGTTGCGCAGATGCTCGCGCGAGGCCAGCTCCGGAACCACGCCGCCATAGTTGGCATGAAGCGACATCTGCGAAGCCACCACATTCGACAACGCCGCGCTCCCGGCCCGAACCACCGCCGCCGCCGTCTCGTCGCAGGAGCTTTCGATGCCAAGAATCAGCCCGGTTCCGCCGTTATCGCGCATCTCTTTATCATAGGGGACAGCCATGGCCGTATCGCACAACGCCAATCCGAACTACGTCGCCGCCCGCGACATCGTCCTGGCCTTGCGCGCCATCGGCCATCAGGCCTTCTTCGCCGGTGGATGCGTCCGCGATCTCCTCCTTGGACACGAGCCGAAGGACTTCGACGTAGCCACCAGTGCCGCGCCGGAGATTGTGCAAAAGCTCTTCCCCAAAACCCTCGCCGTCGGCGCTCACTTTGGCGTTATCCTCGTCTGCGATCGGGGCGGCGTCACCACCGAGGTCGCCACCTTCCGCAACGATGGGGCCTACACTGACGGCCGCCGGCCCGACGCCGTCCGCTTCTCGCCCGACGCCCGCGAGGACGTCCTCCGGCGCGACTTCACCATTAATGGAATGCTGCTCGATCCCCTCCTGCTCGACGAGACCGGCGATATTGACTTTGCAACTCTCGATTTCGTGGGAGGCCGCGATGACCTCGCCGCCAAAATCCTGCGCGCCATCGGCGACCCCGCCCTGCGCTTCGCCGAGGACAAGCTGCGCATGCTGCGAGCCGTGCGCTTCGCCGCCCGCCTCGACCTTGAGATCGAGCCGCGCACGATGGCGGCTATCCGCAACGCCGCCGCAGACATTAATCAGGTCAGCAACGAGCGCATCCGCGACGAGCTGACGCTCATGCTCACCGAAGGCCGCGCCCGCCGTGCCTTTGAGCTACTCGATACAACCGGTCTCCTACACCAAGTCCTGCCCGAAGCCACCCGCATGCACGGGGTCCAGCAGCCTCCCCAGTTCCACCCCGAGGGCGATGTCTGGACGCACACCATGCTGCTGCTCGAAAAACTCCAGCCCAACTCCTCGCCGACGCTGGCCTGGGGAGCGCTGCTGCACGACATCGGCAAGCCTGCGACCTACCGCGCTCCAGATCCGAATGATTCCAACGACCGCATCCGCTTCAACGGCCACGTCGAGGTCGGCGTCCGCATCGCTGAGACCGTCCTCGGCCGCCTCCGTTTCTCGAACGAAGACACCGCACAGATCGTCTCCCTGGTAAAGAACCACATGCGCTTCGGCGATGTCCTCCAGATGCAGCAGTCCACCCTGAAGCGCTTCCTCCGCCTGCCCCATTTCGACGAGCACCTCGCTCTTCACTGGCTCGACTGCACCTCCTGCCATGGCGACCTCACCCTCTACAACTTCGCCAAACAGCAGTACGAGACCGTACCCGTCGAACACATTCAGCCGAAGCTGCTCCTGACCGGCGGCGACCTCATCGCCGAGGGTTATCGGCCCGGCCCGCAGTTCAAGGCGATGCTCGAAGCCGCGGAAGACGCCCAGCTCGAAGGCCGCGCCACCACCCTGGAAGAAGCACTCAACCTCGTGAAAGCTCAGTTCGGCACGCCGACGCACTAACGCGAGATCAGCGTAAACCACCGCGATATGTCTAAAAAACCGTGGCCAGAAGGATGATTCCTGCGGCCAAAGCTGCGATCTGGTATAAACGATCGCTCCGCACCGGCAGCATCGACTCCTCCGGGCTGGAGAAGTTCATCACCTGCGGACCCGGTGGAGGGACCGGCAGGGAGAAGGTCGTGTTGCAGAGGGGGGAGTCCATTTGCTTCTCCTGATGAAGAAGTAGATGCACTTTCTAACCCGATGATGCACCTATATGTTCCGTTCTGTCGATGAAAATTCAACCAAGATCGAAAGCGTTGCCGGGCGGTCTACTCCCTGCGGAGAAGATTTCGCGGCAAAAGTATAAAATCTCGACTTATGAGCGATCTGAATCAGCCAGAAAAGACCCCTGCCAATGCGTCCCCCGGTTCGAGCAGACCGGCAATGTTCGGCACGAAGCCTTCCCCGCGTGCGGGGATACCCATGGCGGCATGGGCGGTGGCAGCGCTGGTGGTCGTCCTTGTGGTTGTCGGCATGATTATGGCCAGCCGGGGCAAGGGACGAGCCACGCCCACCAACAGCGTTCAGCCGCTGGCCGCATACGCAGGAAGCCTTCCTCTGTCGCAGCTTGCCATGAGTGAATCGACGAGCATTGCCGGCGGCAAGTCGACCTTTGTAGATGGCCATATCAAAAATACCGGCGCTGCCACGGTAACGGGGATTACCGTCCAGGTGCTCTTCGGCAATCTTGAGGGCACCGCTCCCACCATCGACACCATGCCCCTGACGCTGATCCGGACAAGACAACCCTATGTTGATATCCAATCGATAGCCTCCTCTCCGCTGAAGCCCGGCGATGAGCGTGACTTCCGGCTGATCTTCGAGTCCATTCCGGAAAACTGGAACCAGGAGATGCCCGAGGTGCGCGTGGTCGGGGTGGAGACAAAGTAGATCTGTTCGCGGTGAAGACTTTCGAGCGGTCAAAGGAAGATCCACGCATGCAACTTCGTTGCTACCGGATCAGTGTAGGTCGGTGTCAGGCCTTGTATCCCGGCATGAGCATTCAGCAATAGTTACCGGCCGGCCGGAAGATTTTGCTTGAGTCCCTTCTAATTCGCCCTTTGATCCGAAGATCCTTTCCACACGTAATGTCATTGTTTTGAATAATTTACTCCAAAACCCCGGTTTGGCACGGCATTTGCTCTAGTTACAGCGTCGACGTTTGACCAAACAGACGCAGGACTGTACACAAGGAGCAAAACGATGATGAAATCCGGCAGCACTTTTGGCCTCTCAGTTCTCATCTTAGGTGGCGCGATGGGCATCACCGCACTCGCGCAGTCGAACGAGCCACCCGTCGTCCAGACATCCACGACCAATGCGGCCAGCACAAGCACGATGAACCCGGCAGACAACAGCACCTATGCCACCGGCAAGCCGCTGACCATGCAGTCCAAGGAAGGTTTTTGGGGTCACATGAACCCGTTTGCCCGCAAGAAGTGGGTAAAACGACAGCTCGACCCGATCCGGGACCGCGACAACGAACTGGACCAGCTCCAGGCAAAGAATGCCAATGACATCCGCGATGTCGATGCTCGTTCGCAGGCCGGAATCCACCGCGCCATGGACGCTGCCAACACCGCCGACCAGCATGCCCAGGAAGCGGCCACAACCGCCAACTCCGCCCAGACCCTCGCCGGTACGGCAAGCAGCCGTACCGATGCCCTGAACACTACCGTCGGCAATCTCGACCAGTACTCCGAAGTGACTTCGGCTGCGGTCCCCTTCGCAAGAGGACGCACCGCACTCGGCCCCAAGGGCAAGGCGGACCTCGATGATCTCGCCACCAAGCTGGCAGGTCAGAAGGGCTATATCGTCGAAGTCCAGGGCTACAGCCGTAATGGAGTGCAGGCGTCGCAGGCGATGGCTGATTCGGTCGTCCGCTACCTGGTCGAAGAGCATCAGGTTCCCATCTATCGCATCTACCGCACCGGAATGGGCAGGAACACCGCCAAGTCCGATGACAGCGAAACGGCAATCACCAACGGTGTTCGCGTCGCGCTGATGCATAACAGCCTGGCGTCGATGAACTCCAACTCGGCCAGCAACGCTGCACCGGCCTCCCCCGCCGCTCCCCAGGCAACTTCGGGAGTGAGCGCGCCGCCCGAGCAGTAGCCTTCCCCCTCAGGGCTGCATGGAATCCATGCAGCCCGCAAGTTTGCCGAGTCAGCGACAAAGATCGCGCTCGCAAAAACCTCTCCTAACCAGAGAGAACCAAGGCAGATTGGCCCCTCTAACGAGGGGCCGTTTTTTTGGTGCTTCAGAGCAGAATGCCTTGGCATTTTGCTTTTCTTTTTATTGTCATTCCGCAGCGAAGCTGACGCATCTGCTGTTGGAGAGCCGATACGCCATCGTGAAGATCGTTCTCATCGACTCCATGGCTTTAGACATGCCTCATTTCGCAGGCGCAACCGCCCGGTGAACAGCCAGAAGCTGCTCCAGAACCGCCTTCAACTTATCAAGGTGAAGAGCGTTGGCCCCATCCGATTTAGCTTCCGCAGGGTTGTCATGGACTTCGAGGAAGACGCCATCCACCCCGGCAGCCACGGCTGCACGAGTAAGGACGGGGATGAACTCGGGTTGGCCGCCCGAGACTCCGTTGGCGGCTGAGGGCGTCTGGACCGAGTGGGTGCCGTCGAAGACGACTGGAGCGAAGGCGCGCATGGTGGGCAGGGCGCGCATGTCGACGACAAGATTGTTGTAGCCAAAGCTGGCTCCGCGCTCGGTCAGCGAGACTCGCTGGTTGCCGCTCTCGCGAATCTTTTCGACCGCATGACGCATGTCCCACGGCGCGACGAACTGGCCCTTCTTAACATTGATGGCCCGTCCCGTCTCGGCCGCCGCAACCAGAAGATCGGTCTGGCGGCAAAGAAAAGCCGGAATCTGCAGCACGTCCACCGCTTCCCCAACCGGCTTGCAGTCTTGTGGAGTATGGACGTCGGTGAGAACCGGCAGTCCCGTACTCTCTGCGATGGAACGCAGAATGCGGCAGCCTTCGACCAGGCCGGGCCCACGAAAGCTTTTGATCGAAGTGCGGTTGGCCTTGTCGTAGCTGGCCTTAAAAATGTAGGGAACGCCAAGGTCGGAGGCGATGCGTTGGATGGCGTCGGCCATCTTCCGTGCATGAGTATCAGACTCGATGACGCAGGGGCCGGCGATGAGGAAGAGCTGGCCGCGGCCTACGGGCACGCTGCCGATGTCGAATGGATTGGTCACAGCCCTATTTCACCACATCCGCCCACGCCGTTTGCACAGAAGATCTGTATCGTCGGCCTGATCGGTGGAATCGGTGAAGATCGGTGAAGATCGGTGTTAAGTTTTTCGCTGTTCCCCTGTGGCAGATCTAACTCTTCTCGGAAAAAGTATGAATTCCGCACTCCAGCTTCTTGCCGCCCCAGCGCCCGCTGCGGGCATCGGCCCCAGCCTCTGGGATCGCGGTGCAGGGCTCACATCCAATGCTTGTATATCCCCGCGCATAAAGCTCCAGCTCTGGAATCTCATGCTTCTCCGCGTATTGACGGACATCGTCCCAAACCCAGTCCGCCAGAACGCTGACCTTCTTCAAATGCCGCCCGGTAGGCAGCTTATGGTCTTCGATCTTTTTCAACCCCGCGCGCGTCGGCGATTGCTCCCGCCGCAGCCCGGTAAACCACCAGTCAAACGGCTCGAGCGAGCGCATCAGCGGCTCGACCTTGCGGATCTGGCAGCACAGGGTCGGCTGCACAATATGCAGCAGCCCATACTTCGCCTCATGCTCTTCGAGCGTCGTCAGAGGCATTGCATTGACAAGATTTAATCCCCATTCGGAGACCATCCGGTCGCGGTAAGCGATCAGCTCCTTGAAGTGGTACCCGGTCTCGAGAAAGATCACCGGCACATTCCGCAAGTGTTCGCGCAGCATATGCAGGACTACCATGTCTTCGGTCTGAAAGCTGCTGGTCAGGCACACATTCCTGCCTGCCGAATCGCGCACGACCTGCGCCACCAGAGCCTCCGCCGTCATCGCTTCGTAGTCGATACCAGCCTCAAGCACGCTCATTCGCTCACTCCCGCCAACCGCAGAATCTCGTCGGCATCGCGTCCTTCGCCCAGCAAAACGCCATCCTCGGCAAAGCCTTCGATCCGAGCCAGCGCATTCACATCCAGCGGCCGCGCCGTCACTGCAACGACGCCAGCCAATTGCAGCGCCCGCACCGCGCCGGTCAGGGCAGCATCTGGAATCAACGCATCGTCCACCAGCACCGCACGTTCGCCACGAAGCTGTAATCTCTCCACGACCCGCTCAGCCACAGCCTTCTGCTCCGGTACCCAGACCAACACCGTCCGCGCCGCCGTCTCCAACGAGGTCTCCATCGCCGCGACGATCATTCCCGCGCCAACCGTCGCATTGGTCACGCCATCGATCAGGATCAGAGCGCCGGTGCTGCGATTCTCCGCATATGCGTCAAAGAAAAGCGGAAGGCTGGTCTCGAACTCCACCTCCGCAATCTCATTCATCTCCAGGCGGTCGGCAGCCACTTCATTGAGCGTTCCCACATCCACGCGATGCCGGATCGCCCTGACCGTGGCCCGCACCGTCCGCGTAGTGTGTTTGGCGACATACGTCCGCCCAACGACAAGCGGGTCCTCGTGCATCCAGACCACCATGGCGCGGAAATGACGGCTGATCTCGGGCATTGCCTCGCCGGACTCCGAAGCCGCTACCAGCATCTCGCCGCGGCTCACATCGATCTCGTCTTCCAACTCGACCGTCACGCTCTGCGGATACGCCGCCGCATCCAGATCGCCGTCATAGGTCACAATGCGCTTCACCGTCGTCTCACGCCGCGACGGCAGCGCAATCACGCGCTCGCCAGCCCGCAGCACACCACGAGCGACCTGTCCGGCAAATCCGCGAAAGTTCGCATCCGGGCGCAGCACCAGTTGCACAGGAAACCTCACCGGGCCATTCACCTCGCCGGCGCCCAGCGGCACCGTCTCCAGATAATCGAGCAGCGTCGGCCCCGTGTACCAGGGCGTCGCAGCGCTTGAAGTCACGACGTTGTCCCCTTCGAGCGCGCTAACCGGAATTGCCTCAACACTCTTCAGCCCCAGCCGACGCGCCAGCTCCAGAAACTCGCTGCGAATGGCGGAAAAAGTCTCCTCCGAGTAGCCCACCAGGTCCATCTTGTTCACTGCCGCCACTACATGCGGAATGCCCAGCAGCGAGGCAATATAGGTATGCCGCCGCGACTGCGGCAGCAGGCTTCCCTGCTTCAGATAGGCCTTCGCATCGATCAGGACAATAGCGACATCGGCCGTCGAGGCACCTGTCGCCATATTGCGCGTGTACTGCTCATGCCCCGGCGTATCCGCGATGATGAACTTCCGCTTCGACGTCGAAAAATAACGGTAAGCCACATCGATGGTGATGCCCTGCTCCCGCTCGGCCTTCAGACCGTCGGTCAGCAGCGAAAAATCGACATGCCCGCCCGAAGCACGGTTCACCCGGCTCTTCTTGACTGCGGCAAGCTGATCTTCGTAGACGCTCTTGGTGTCATGCAACAGCCGCCCGATCAGCGTGCTTTTGCCATCGTCGACGCTGCCTGCCGTCGTAAACCGCAGCATCTCCTGCTCAAGATGCGCCTCAAGAAAGTCTTCAAACCGTACCGGCGACTCAGGTGTAACCGCATGCGTTCCCATTTAGAAGTAGCCCTCACGTTTCTTGGTTTCCATCGAGCCTTCTTCGTCATGGTCGATCGCCCGGTTCTCCCGTTCGCTCCGCCGGAACGTCATCAACTCTTCAATAATCTTCGGCAGCGTGTCCGCGTCGCTGGGCATCGCGCCCGTGCATGGAGCGCACCCAAGGCTGCGCATCCTCACCTTCAGCGTCTCGACCTTTTCTCCCGGCAACAGCTTCATACCCTCGCGATACAGCGTCAACGCCCCGCCGCGGCGTATCAACTCGCGCTCTTTGGCAAAGTACAGCGGCACAATCGGAATCTTCTCGGCATACAGGTAGAGCCAGATATCAAGCTCCGTCCAGTTCGACAGCGGAAACACCCGGATGCTCTCGCCCTTGCGCAGCCGCGAGTTGTACAGGCTCCAAAGCTCCGGCCTCTGGTTCTTCGGGTCCCACTGTCCGGCCGTATCGCGGAAGCTGTAGACCCTCTCCTTGGCTCGGCTCTTCTCCTCGTCGCGCCGCGCACCGCCAAAAGCTGCATCGAAACCGCCCTCTTCCAGACCATCGAGTAGGCTCCGCGTCTTCAGAAATCCGCAGCACGCCTGCGTCCCCAGCGTATAAGGATTCGCCCCCGCCGCAATCGCCTCTTCATTGCGATGCACGATCAGGTCGGCGCCAATCTCCTTCGTGTACTCATCGCGAAACTGGATCATCTCGGGAAACTTGTAGCTGGTATCGACATGCAGCAGAGGAAACGGGATCTTCCCAGGATAGAAGGCCTTCTGCGCCAGCCGCAGCATCACCGACGAGTCCTTGCCGATCGAATAGAGCATCACCGGCCGGGCAAACTCCGCCACCGCCTCGCGCATAATCGCAATGCTCTCAGCCTCCAGCGCCTGCAGGTGGTTCAACTGCGCCGGCTGACTTGGCTGGCTTATTGTCGCTTCTATATCGGTGGCAATCATAAGAGTCGTGTCTCCCAAAAGGCTGTATCTCGAAGAAACCTCAAACCGAGGGCCTCTGAGCAAATGGTCTGGGTTGTAAAAAAGGGGTATGGGTCGCTAGCGCGGACAGCGCGCAAAGACCATCCGGCAACAACAACACGCGCAGATGACAGGGGACACCATATCTATAACTATAAATGCCGCCCGTCGAACCCGCAACCGCGCCCGAATCTCTGCTAAACTAACTCAGTCGGTACGGCGATCCAGCAAGCCCACCCAGGCGCTTGAGCCCCACGGAACGCCCCTTTCCCGCCGACATCTCACCGCAGTACATTCGGGGCGTAGCGCAGTCTGGTAGCGCACCTGGTTCGGGACCAGGGGGTCGGAGGTTCGAATCCTCTCGCCCCGACCATTTTAAAAATCATTGAGTTACGTGGATTTCCGTCTTGCCGCACCCCCCAGACCGTGCGCTCAAGGTAAGCACTGAAAATGTTGCGGAAACAATGGAGTACACAGCCGAGTTGCTTCACTATTTGTACAACGACCCGTACGAGTTTCAGCAGTGAAAAGCACGAAACGCGGAACCGGCTGCCGTCCCGTCTAACCCCCAATCCGATAACCGATGCAGCACGCACTCATATACAGCATGGGTATACGAATCCGATAGCGGCATATAGAAGAAATTCGGTTGGACATCCTGCAAGGACTGTGGGTCGCCTTCAAAGTCGCAGATCACATTGACTCTCTGTTCCTCCACTCCGAGCGCTGAGATCTTGGTAAAGGCGCCGGGTTCCACCAGTCTCACGCGGGCTGGAATCGGAGTATCTCCACCCCAGTCGGTAATCTTCGCTGCCATTCCCGGTTTTATTCGAACGGCATCCTAATCGGCGACGCCAGCCTTTTTGCAGCCATCTCTACTCGAATACCGTAAATAAGTGAAAATAAAAATGTTAGAAGAAATAATAAAGGCCTCCCTGTATCAGGAGACCTTCGGCAACTACTTGTAAGTTACCGATTCTAAGTGGTGGCCAGAGACGGGATCGAACCGCCGACGCCGGCCTTTTCAGGGCCGCGCTCTACCACTGAGCTATCTGGCCTTGGCATCTAACGCCTCTATCGGGGATCGCCAAGAACGCCCGTGCGCAGCATCTACGTCTGTTGCCCCAGCCTCTTTCAGGGGAGCACCTCACCGGCAGGGAACCGGTAGCGCAAACGCATTTTCAGTATAGCAACCCCGGGCAATACCGCCAACCTCTCCTTCGCGCTATCCTTTTTCATTCCCGCAATATCAAGGAAGCCCAATGCCGCGCCGCGTCCAAACGTTCGCCCCTGCCGTCCTTCTCTGCCTCGTCTCTGTTGCCATTGCTTCCGCTGCTACCTCCAGGGTATCTCCGCAGCGACAGCAACAACGAGCTTCCCGGGACTTCAATGCCGCGAAGAAGAACCCCTTGCAACTCCACGCTTTTCTGGTCAAAATGCCCAAAGGCGCCGACCTCCACATGCATCTCAGCGGAGCCATCTACGCCGAGACCTTCCTCAAGGACGCCGCCGCCGACCTCCTCTGCGTCAATCCCGCCACGCTCAGCTTCACCAAAAATGTTGGTACCACCCGCAGCCTTCCACCGCAGCCCGCCTGCAGCAAGGGTGATGTCCGCGCCGACAGTGTATTCAAGAACCAGAAGCTCTACGACGCGCTTGTCGACTCCTTCTCCATGCGCGCCTTCGTCCCCTCTGCCGACATCAGCGGCCACGATCAGTTCTTCGCCACTTTCGACCGCTTCGGCGCGCTAGACGACCACACTGGCGAATGGCTCGACGAGATCGCCACCCGTGCCGCCGTTCAGAACGAGCAGTATCTCGAAGTCATGAAGACTCCCACCTTCAAACATGCAGCAAAGCTCGGTTACGACTTAGGCTGGCCTGCAGAAGCCGGTAGTTGGCTGGGAGAACAAAAGCAGGTCACTCGTGAACAGTTAGCCAAGCTGCGCGACGCATTGCTTGCGGGTGGTTTGCGCGACGAAGTCGCTATCGATCAGAAGGAGCTGGCGGACGCCGAGGCGAAGCGGAACGCAATCGAAGGATGCTCTGTGCCCCAGCAGCCGGAAAAAGAACACATCCCATCTGGAGACTCGATTGGTGAACCAGCACACAGCACCGCCTGTGCCGTGCAGATCCGCTTCCTCGGACAGGTCCTCCGTGCCTTTCCGCCCCAGCAGGTCTTCGCCCAGACTCTCCTCTACTTCGAGTTGGCCTCTGTAGACCCCCATGTCGTCGGCATCAACTTCGTCCAGCCCGAAGACTCTTACCTCGCAATGTCTGAATATCACCGTCAGATGCAGATGCTCGACTACCTCCACAGCGTCTACCCGAAGGTTCACATCTCCCTCCATGCCGGCGAACTCGCTCCCGGCCTCGTTCCATCCGCAGGCCTCCGCTTTCACATCCGCCAGGCCGTCGAGCTTGGCCACGCCGAGCGCATCGGCCATGGCGTCGATGTCATGTACGAAGACAATCCCCACGCTCTATTAAAGGAGATGGCCGCTCGCCACATCATGGTCGAGATCAACCTCACCTCCAACGACGTCATCCTCGGCATCGACCCAGCCCACCACCCACTCCCGATCTACCGTGCCGCGCACGTTCCCGTCGCTCTCTCCACCGACGACGAAGGCGTCTCTCGCATCGACCTCACCAACGAGTACGTTCGCGCCGCTCGCGACTTCAACCTCAGCTACGCCGATCTAAAAGAGATGGCCCGCACCTCGCTCGAGCACAGCTTCCTTCCCGGCCCCAGTCTCTGGCGGCAACCGGACAACTTCACCCGGGTCAATGCAGCCTGCGACACGCAGTCTCTCGGTGCAGAAAAACCAACCGCCAAATGCCAGGCCTTCCTCAACTCCAGCGAAAAAGCCGCCGAGCAGTGGAAGCTCGAACACCGCTACCTGCTATTCGAGTCCACACTGCCATAGCAGTTATCTCCGAACGGAAACCGCCGCACCCGTATAGCGAACCGTCTTATCCGGTCTGGACACAAGCGCTTCACCGGCGCCATGATCGCGCCCAACCCAGACAATATTAAAAGTCCGCTCCTTCGCCATCCCCGGATATGCCCCCACACGCGCTCCAATCGTCAGCGTCTTCGCCGCCTCATTCCACTGAATCGGAATGACGCTATGCATTCCTTTCTTGTAGTCATAGTTATTCCCCTCATCGTTATAGAGATTGAAGCTGCCATCTGCCCCCGTGTACACCCGCAGCTCAATCGGCCCATCGGGTTCTTCATCGGCATACTCAATCTCCGCTCCCATCGGCACAATCGATCCCGCGCGCACATACAGCGGAATCCGATCCAGCGGCGCCTCGGCCTCAATCCATCCTCGCCCGGCGACCGCACCTCCGGTCCAGAAGTCATACCAGACCGGCGAAGCAGGCAGATAAACATCGCGGCGTGTCGCGCCCTCACGCATCACGGGATTCACCATCAACGCAGGCCCGAACATGAACTGGTCGCCGATGTCCCAGGTCTTCTCGTCCTTTTGCCAGTCCATCACCAGCGGACGTTGAAGGGTGTAGTCCTCATTCGTCACCCGCCACGCCAGCGAATAGATATAAGGCATCAGACGATACCGCAGCTTGTCATACTTCAGCAGAATCGGCTCAACCTTGTCATACGTCCACATCTCGTTATCGTCGCGATGCCCATGCGTCCTGAAGATGGGGCAGAACGCGCCAAACTCAAACCACCGCGCATAAAGCTGCTGGTAAGCAGGATCGTTCGGCGGCCTGTCAAACGGCTGAAAGTATCCTCCAATATCGGTCGTCCAATAAGGATTCCCCGACAGCGCGAAGTTCAACCCCGCAGGCACCTGCCGCCGCAGATTCATATAAGTGCTGTAGATATCGCCCGACCAAGTCGTCGTTCCATTCCGTTGCTGCCCCAGAAACGCCGACCGCGTCAGTAGAAACACGCGCTTCTTATCGGTCGTCTCCTTCCAGTGCTCCTGCACGCCACCCGTATGCACCAGCGGAAAGATATTCGTGTACCGCGCACCGCTGCCGATGGAGAGTTTCTTATCGCGAAGAATCGCATCGCCTGAATGCGGCCATGACTCCTCCGGCTCCGCGCTGTCCAGCCAGAAAGCATCCCACCCCATATCGAACAACTTACCCGCCAGATTATTCCAATAAAAATCACGGGCTTTGGGATTGGTCGCGTCATAAACATGCGCGTTATAGATGTCGAAGTGCTGCGCCGAAAGCTGCTTGAAGTTCTCCGAGTTCGGATCGAACAACCCCCACACCGAGAGCATCGCATGAATGTGTTCCTCATGCAGCGTCTTCAACTCGCCGCGCACATCGGGGAAATTTTTGTTGAAGACCGGATCGCCTTCCTTCTGCCACCAGAACCAGTCCTGCACAATCCCGTCGATAGGAATATGCTGCGCCCGATACTGCTTTGCAACGTCCAGCACCTCCTGCTGCGAGACGTACCTGTCCTTCGATTGAAAGAATCCATAAGCCCACTTTGGAAACAGCGGAGTATGCCCCGTCAGACTGCGATACCGATGGACCACCTCATCCAGCTCCGGCCCATAGATAAAGTAATAGTCCACCGCATCTCCGGCCAGCGTGCGGAACGAAAGCTCGCTGGGGAAGCGGTTGTCGAAGTAACTCAGCGAAGCCGTGTTCCACATCACCGCATAGCCCTTGCTCGAAACCAGCAGAGGAATCGCTACATCGGTATTGTTCTGGCCCAGCTCAATCGTGGCTCCGCGATAGTTGAACATCCCGTTCTGATGTTGTCCCAGCCCATACAATCCTTCAACCCTGTCTGGAGAGAAGCGGTCCGTCACATGGTAAGTCGTCTCTCCGTTGACCTCTGCCTTCTCATACGTGCGCGGCTCGTTGCTGCTCTCCCGCAGCAGCGATTTGCCTTGCAGGTCGCGATAGCCAAGGTTGCCGCTCTTCAAAGAGAACTCCACCTTCAGAGTGGCAGTGGTCAAGATCGCTTCCCTCACATCCTGCGCAAAGTGAAAGCTCGCTCCCGGACACGACTTGCTCGCATCGAGCATCCACGGCTCCGCCGGAGAACTCGATGAAGGATCGCCCGGCCCCGCAACCACATGGATCACATCGTCCCCGCAGACGGTAACGTGCAGAGTCTCGCTGCCAATCTTTGCAGCAAAGCCCTGGGCCGTCTGTTCAACAGAGATCGCAGGAGAGACACGCCCCTGCCCCACCAATGAACCCGAGACCAGCAGCAGGGAACTACAAAGAGCAAACGAAATATATCGGCCCGCACGTCCGGCCGCTGAGCAATGAATTGGCAACATCTTCCTCCTCACATCCAACGCGCCTTCCATTATGGACGACACCGCATTCGTCCAACCTATTTCTTGTCATCCTTCGCGAAGCGGAGGACCTGCTGCTCCTTCTCCCCTCCACAAAATTGTCATCCTGAGCGAAGGCGCAGCCGAGTCGAAGGACCTGCGGTTGTTTTTGTCGTTGCCCGCCCCTCCAAGGCATTACCATGTTTCCGTGCGCACATCCCTCATCCTCACCCTCGCTCTACTCACGGCCGCGCCCTTCGCCTCCGCGCAAAAAGTAACCCTTCCCCTCTGGCCCAACGGGGCACCCGAGCCCTACCAGGGCAACGCACCTGAGGCCGACATCACCAAACCCACCGACGCGCTCGTAGCCGGCAAGAAGCTGATGCACCTCACCAACATCAGCAAGCCGACGCTCGCCGTCTACCCGCCCACCAAAGTCGCGAACACTGGCGCCGCAGTTCTTGTCTTTCCCGGCGGCGGCTACAAGATCCTCGCCTACGATCTCGAAGGCACCGAGGTCTGCACCTGGCTCAACTCCATCGGCGTGACCTGCGTTTTAGTGAAGTACCGCGTCCCCTTCGACGCGCATTACCCTCAAAATTCCGCTGATCTCGAAGACGCGCAGCAGGCCATGCGCATCACCCGCTCCCACGCAGCGGAGTGGCACATCGAGCCCAACCGCATCGGCGTCCTCGGCTTCTCCGCCGGCGCTCATCTGGCCGCGGTCCTCAGCAACCACGCCGACTACAAGCGTCCTGGCGAACCGGCGAACCAGCCCAACGCCCGCCCCGACTTCGCCCTCATCATCTACCCCGGCTATCTCGCCAACGCTCCAGCCCTCAATAAACTCGCACCGGGCATCGACCCGACTTCCAACACGCCGCCAACCTTCCTGCTCCAGGCCGAAGACGATCCTGTCCACGAAGAAAATGCGCTGGTCTACTTCCAGGCATTAAAAGAGGCGAAGGTCCCGGCCGAGCTGCACATCTTCGCCCAGGGCGGCCACGGCTACGGCCTCCGTCCCACCAACCTTCCCATCACCCACTGGCCCGCGCTGGCCGAGACATGGCTCCACACCATCCATATCCTCGCCGGTCCATCTGTATGGCCGAAGCAATAGTGCCCTGTCTCCTATTAGCAACACGATCTTGTCATCCTGAGCGTAGCGTAGTCGAAGGACCCGTGTTGGCAACCCGATATTGTCATCCTGAGCGGAGCGTAGCGTAGTCGAAGGACCTGCGGTTTGTTTGCAGCCTTACGTATCCGCGCTAAACTCATCACGAGAAAAACTATGAAAAAACTACTGTCCACTGTCCTCCAGTTCGTCATGTTTCTTCTTGTCTATGCCATTGGTTCGCTGTTTCCGCCCTTCCACATTCAGCGCATCCTCATCGCCACGCCAACCTACAGCCGCATCTTCATCCTAGATGGCATCCTCATCGCGCTTGCTCTCTATATAGCAATCGTTCTGGGCGAGACCATCATGAAGCGCCGCTGCCAGATCACCTGGACGACCATCGCCTTCGTCCTCGCCCTTGTCCTCGGCTATGTCATGAAGTTCGGCTTCATCACCCACGAGTTTTAAGTAACCAACAAAACCGGGTGCCCCATGTCCCGATTCTGGGACATGGGTTTCCACCCACCTTGAATCTCAACTCCGCCAGATGCCTTCCAACACTAAAACAGACAACTTCTTCAAATTCCTCGCCGAAGCCCAGCACCGACTCGACGATTCCTCCGCGCATCTCCCCTCCGCCCCAGCCGAGCCGCTCGACGAAGCCGCCGCCACGATCCTCAACGAAGTTGCAGTCAAGCTCCACGACAACTATCCCTACAGTCACCCCCTCTACGCCGGGCAGATGCTCAAGCCGCCGCACCCCATCGCCCGCGCCGCCTATACGCTGGCCATGTCCGTCAATCCCAACAACCACGCCCTCGACGGCGGCCGTGCCAGCTCGGCCATGGAGATCGAGGCCGTCGCCGCCATCGCAGCGATGTTCGGCTGGCCCGAGCACCTCGGCCATCTCACCAGCGGAGGCACCTTCGCCAACCTCGAAGCCCTCTGGGTGGCCGGACAACTCGCTCCCGGCAAATCCATCGCTGCGTCTGACCAGGCCCACTACACCCACAGCCGCATTAGCGCCGTGCTCGGCCTGCCCTTCGTAAAGATCCCATCCGACGACACCGGCCGCATCGACCTCCGCGCCCTTGAAGACCTTCTCCAAACCCAGAACATCGGCACCGTCGTCGTCACCCTCGGCACAACCGCCATCGGAGCGGTCGATCCACTCGACGAGATCCTCAAGCTCCGCGAGCGCCACAGCTTTCGCATCCACGTCGACGCAGCCTACGGAGGTTACTTCACTCTCGCCGGCAACCTCTCACCCCAAACCCAAGCGGCCTACGAAGCCATCCCCCAGGCCGACTCCATCGTGATCGACCCGCACAAGCACGGCCTTCAACCCTACGGCTGCGGCTGTATCCTCTTCCGCGATCCCTCTGTTGGCCGCTTCTACAAGCACGACTCCCCTTACACCTACTTCTCCTCGAAAGACCTCCACCTCGGCGAGATCTCCCTCGAATGCTCACGAGCCGGAGCCTCAGCCGTTGCGCTCTGGGCCACCCAGCGACTCCTTCCCTACACTCCCGGCGGCGACTTCGCCCAGAATCTCGAATCCAGCCACGAAGCCGCTCTCGAACTTCACCACCGCCTCACCGCCAGCCTCGGCTTCGTCACCCCGGCCTTCCCTCCGGAGCTGGATATCGTCTTCTGGGCGGTCAATTCACCAAATCTCCAACTTTCTTCTGCCCTCGCCCAGAAGATTTTCGACGAGGCCGCCCGGCACGACCTCCACCTCGCTCTCGCTACCCTTCCCGTTCGCTTCTTCCCGCCGGGTACATGGCCGCAAGCCGAACAAACGGAAAATGTTACCTGCCTCCGCTCCGTGCTCATGAAGCCCGAGCACCTCGGCTGGATCGACCAGATCTGGCAGCGCCTCGAAGCTGCCGCATCCATTTCAACCGCCGTCAATACCACTCCCGAATCAAGTTAGACCCCTCTTTTCCACGTTGCTTCTTTGGTAAACTAACCGCTAATTTGAGTTACCGTTGAAGCGAACCGAAGAGTGTGTTCCCAGCGGTTCTCAGCCGATAGCAGCTTTACCCCCGGCACCCCGGTCACGGCCTGCAGCCTACAGCCGAGATGAGAAAAGGAAGTACCACTTGAGCCTTTCCAACGCGCTCACCACCACTGCACCCGATCTCTCCTCTCGCTCCATCGCCTACTTTTCCATGGAAATCGCCCTTGACCCTGCCCTGCCCACCTACTCTGGTGGCCTCGGCATGTTGGCAGGCGATACCCTCCGCTCCGCGGCCGATACCTGCCGTTCCATGGTCGCCATCTCGCTCGTGCACCGTCGCGGCTACTTCCGCCAATGCCTCGATGATGTTGGCCAGCAGACCGAAGCCGATGTTCCCTGGTCGCCCGAAACGACCCTCCCCAGTGCCAACGAGGTCATTACCCTCACCATGCAGGGCCGGCCTGTTCTCGTCCGCGCCTGGCGCTTCGACATCGTCGGCGTTACCGGCCACATCATCCCCGTCTTCCTCCTCGACACCGACATTGAAGGCAACGACGAGTGGGACCGCCGTCTCACCGACCACCTCTACGGAGGCGACACCTACTACCGTCTCTGCCAGGAGACCATCCTCGGTCTCGGCGGCGTCGCTCTTCTCCACGCCCTGGGCTGTAAGCCCAGCGTCTATCACATGAATGAGGGACACGCCGCGCTGCTCAGCATCGGCCTCCTTGAAGAGCACCTTAGCGGCAACCCCCTCCGCGAAGCGAAGGAGATCGACCTCGAAGCGGTCCGCCGCCAGTGCGTCTTCACCACCCACACCCCCGTCCCCGCTGGGCACGACCAGTTCGGCCTCGACCAGATGTACCAGGTCCTCGGCCATGACCGCGCCTGCGCCATCGAGCACGCCGGCTGCCTCCACAATGGCCTGATGAACATGACCTACATCGCCCTGCGCTTCTCCCGGTATGTCAATGGAGTCGCCATGCAGCACGGCAAGGTCTCGCAACTCATGTTCCCCGACTACAAGGTGCACTCCATCACCAACGGGGTCCACGCCGCCACCTGGCTCTCCCCGGCCTTTCAGGAGCTGCTCGACGCCGAGATCTCCAACTGGCGCACCGACAACCAGTACTTTCGCTCCGTCTACGGCATCGATCCCGCGAAGATCGCCGCCTGTCATCTCAAAGGCAAGCAGCGCCTCTTTGAAGTTCTGGCCAAGCGCACCGGCCATCACTTCAATCCGTCCGTCCTCACCCTTGGTTTCGCCCGCCGCGTGGCAACGTACAAACGCGCCAGCCTCCTGCTCGAAGACGCCGCCCGGCTTGTCGCCATCGCCGAAAAGATCGGCGGTCTCCAGATTCTCTACGCAGGCAAGGCTCATCCGGCGGATGCTGCCGGTAAGGGACTCATCCGCGATGTTTACGCGGCAGCCGCCCATCTCAACTCCAGCGCTCTCAAGATCCACTACCTCGAAAACTATGACTGGGAGCTGGGCGCGCTGCTGACGCAGGGCGTAGACGTCTGGGTCAATACCCCCCGCCGACCTTACGAGGCCTCAGGAACCTCCGGCATGAAGGCCGCGCTGAATGGTGTACCGTCGCTCTCCGTCCTTGACGGCTGGTGGATCGAGGGCTGCGCCGAGGGTGTCACGGGCTGGGCCATCGACGACGCCGAGACCGAAGGTGCCGAGGTTGCCTGTCTCTATGACAAGCTCGAAAAGCACATCGCCCCCATATATGCCAACCCCGCCGCCTGGGCCCGGATGCAGCAGCATTGCATCGCCATCAACGGTACCTTCTTCAACACGCACCGTATGGTGATGCAGTACTTCCGCAACGCCTATTTTTCCTCTCCCACCCTTGCCGACACGGCCTCTCCCACGCAGCCCGTCAACGACCCGGCTGTAGAAGCTCTCCTCAACGAACCCGCATTGGCCTGACCATCAGACGCACCCGGCGCTTTTTGTCCTCGATCAACTCCATCGGCGACGACGGGTTAACTTTAATGTTCCACGTGGAACAAATTAAGTTAAATCCGTGATATCATGCCTGCCGATCCGCTGGGCCACTGAACCCGCTGCCAAAGTCGGGGCCTGCACTCGTAATTATCTCGAGCTGATCGCCGACCTGGATACTGCAATGCTCGATTTGCCCCGCAGCTAACTCCAGGATGCAATCGGTTTTGAGACTAACACTCGTAACGCGAAAGGGAGCCAACCGAGGCCAAACCTTGAGCACACGCAGATTCTTATCAAGCGCAACAACATCAATGGCAAATAGCATCCCGATCGTATGGACGCCGGACGAAGGCCGGATGAGGACACCGCATCCGGCATCGAGGTGCCTCTTACCGAGAAGGCCGAACAATCGGGACGCGAATGTATTCGCAAGAACAATTCGCGTCCCGATTGTCACGGCCTTCTCGGTATTTCTGATGGTTATGTATTTCATGTTGCTTTACCAATGGCTATGACTTAGACAGTTTTCTTTCTGCGATAGATGATGACACCCAGGACAAGCACAGCCAGCATACCTGCAATCACTCGAATAACGATCGTTGTATCCATATCCAATCCTCCTTTCCGGTACATGTCGATTTACGAGATACCTATGCCGGTAACTTCCACCGGACTTAGGCAGTTTTTTTTCTGCGATAGATGATGATGCCAAGAACAGCCACAGCCAGTATGCCCGCAATCACTCGAATAATGATCGTTGTGTCCATATCCATTTCTCCTTTCCGGTATGCGCCGGCTTCCCAGGCGATACATACATAGTTCAGTGCTGATTTCGCAAAATAGCTTTATTTGCGAACAGTCAGTCCATATCCTTTATGCCCCTCATTTCAATGCACTGAGGCTTTTTGCAATGTTAAGAATCGCCGGTCCGAGTAAAACAATGAAGATGCAAGGAAAAATAAAGAAAACAAGAGGAAACAATATTTTGATCTTGGTTTTTGCAGCGGCTTCTTCCGCGCGCTGGCGCCGCCTCGTGCGGATTTCCTCAGCGAACCGGCTCAGGGCTCGAATGACGGGAGTTCCGAAGCGATCTGTTTGAATCAGCATGTTCACGAGTCCCGCAAACTCGGGAAGCTTGGTTCGATCGGCCATGCTCTGCCACGCTTCCAGGCGGGGCTTGCCCGCTCGCTGTTCAAGGTTGATCTGCATGAACTCCTCGTTTAGGTCGGGATGGCTGATCGCGAGCTCCTGCCCGACACGCAGCAACGCCTGATCCAGTCCCAGGCCCGCGTCCACACAGATGACCATCAGATCAATGGCGTCGGGAATACTCTTTTGGATGCGCTTTCTCCTCCGCTTCTCCAGATTGCCCAGCCAGAAGTCCGGGATCATGTAACCGGCAACGGAGAGACAGAGGCACCAGAGCAGCGTATTGCCATGATTGAAGCTGCCACAGAGGATACCCGCCAGAGGACAGAGAAAGCGGGCGGTGAAGTAGATGTCGACTCCGCTACCGCCTCGCAGCCCGGCACTTACAAATCGTTGTTTGAGCTTTTCGTCTTCTGACAGGCCCAAGCGCGCGCGGAGCGCCCTCGCAATCAATAAGATCTTCTCCTGCGTCCGTTCCTTATTGCTGATCCTCCTTTCATCAGGCCGGTTGCTTTGTACGACATCAAGAATGTGCCTGGCTCCGCGCGAGGGCCGCAGTAGGATCGGCGCGACCAGCAGGGCGATGACACAGAAGACGGTTAGAGAGAGCGCGACGTAGAAGATCAGGTCCATATTCTGTCTAGACCTCAATCCCATTGACGATGCGATTGATCACGATGGATCCGACAACGATCAGGGCTACGCCGATGTAGATCAATGTTTTACCGATGGGATCGGTAAGTAGGATTTTCGAATACCCCGGGTTGAGGACGTTAATGACAAGCAGCATCAGAACCGGCAGCGCGCTGAGTATCCAACCCGTCATGCGGCCCTGAGCGGTTTGTATGCGAATCTCTCCCTGAATCCGTAACCGTTCGCGGATGATGAAGACCGTGCGATCGAGAATCTCTACCAGATTGCCGCCAGTCTCTCGCTGCACCAGTATCGCGGTCACCAGGACGCGCAAGTCCTGCGATGGAACGCGGTCGAGCATCTGCATCAGAGCTTCACGAAGCGGCAGGCCGAAATTCTGCTGCTTGAATACCTCTCCGAATTCGGAGGCGACGGGTTGAACCGAATCCTGCGAAACCATTTCAATCGCAGCGGCCATCGAATGTCCTGCACGGAGGGCGCGGGCCATCATATCGATCGCACCTGGAAGTGCTGCATTGAAGGCACGGATCCTCTTTGACCGCTTCAAGGAAATTACTCCAAACGGAAGACAGCTAAGGATGCACGCTCCGGCTAACTCCAGCGGGAGAATGGGAGCAAACAGAAAAACGATGAAAAACCCAGCCACCGCGAGCGCCAGACTTAAAAAGATCAGATTCGCTACCGTCGTGGAACCAGCTCCCTGTGCGATATGCGTCTTAAGTTTCTGCGAAACCCCGTACTTTTCGAGAATCGTCTCAAGCCAGTCAAATTGACTTGTCCGAGTCGTCTTGAGCAATTGCAGGCCTTCCAGGGGCGACCCCGCTGACTGCATTTCTCCCGCCCTGATCAGGGCGAGCCGCCGCCGGATCGTTTTGTCTAGTCGCGACGGGCTGGTCGCGAGAGCGATCAGCCCGAACGTGACAAATAGAATCGCACTGAATCCGATAACAAGAAGGATCATAAATTTGTCACCATTAGACTTCCATCGAGTGATCCATTAGACCGGTTGGCAGCGTGATCCCCGCGGCTGTAAGTCGCTCGCCGAACTTCGGCATGATTCCCGTCGAGCGGAATCTGCCCTTCACTTTTCCGTTTGGCCCCAGTCCCTCTTTTTCGAATACGAACAAATCCTGCATGCTGATCACGTCGCTGTAAGCGCCGGTGAGTTCCGAAATATGCGTGACCCGGCGCGTACCGTCGCTCATGCGCGCTGTCTGGACAATCAGATTGATCGCCGAAGAAATCTGCATGCGGATGGCCTTTTCCGGGAGACGAATGTCTCCCATCATGCACATGGTTTCGAGGCGCGCCAATCCATCTCTTGGAGTATTGGCGTGAATCGTCGTGATGGATCCGTCGTGTCCGGTATTCATGGCCTGTAACATATCAAGCGCTTCCTCGCCACGAACCTCGCCTAGCACGATGCGATCAGGGCGCATTCGCAGCGCATTGATGACCAGTTCTCTTTGTCGCACCGCCCCTTTGCCTTCGACGTTCGGCGGTCGGCACTCAAGCCGCACCACATGATCCTGTTTCAGTTGCAATTCGGCAGAATCCTCGATGGTCACGATTCTTTCCTTCTCGGAAATATAGCCCGAGAGGACATTGAGGAGTGTCGTTTTTCCGGCGCCCGTGCCACCGGAGACAATGATGTTTAGCCGCGCCTGAACCGCGCCACGGAGCAGCTCGAGCATCGGCTGGGTGAGCGCCTTGTTCCTCAACAGATCGTCGGCAGCGATTGGCGTTGTGCCGAAGCGGCGAATAGAAAGGATCGGACCATCCACGGCGAGCGGCGGGATAATGGCATTGACGCGGGAACCGTCTTTCAGGCGCGCATCCACCATGGGCGATGACTCATCAACACGTCTGCCCACGGCCGAGACGATCTTGTCGATGATCTGCATGAGGTGACGATTGTCCTTGAATGTCACATTCGTGTGCTGGAGTACGCCGCGGCGTTCGACATAGACATGGTTGAACGTATTGACCAGAATGTCGCTGATGGAATCATCCTGAAGCAGCGGCTCAAGTGGTCCCAGACCAAACACTTCATCGAGCACTTCCTGGGCCAGCCGGTCGCGCTCAGACGAACTTAGCGGAATACTCTGCTCGCCAATGATCTGCTGGATCAGCATAAAGAGTTGTTGCTGTCCCGCCCGGGTTTCTTGAATCGCTCCAAGCTTCTCGAGGTCCAGACGCTTGATGAGTTCCTGATGAATCGTAGATTTAAGCCCCTGCTGCTCTTTTCCCTGCAGCGGCTTGGCCACACCATTGCCATTGCGCAGGCCTGGCCCGATCACCCGGACCGGCATAATGTTGAGACTGATATCAGCCATAAGGACTCCTCTTCCTGTTCTAATCCATCCGTCTTAGCGCCACAGAGAGAAGCGTTTTTTGGCTGGAGGAGCTTGTCCCGTGCCGTTTGCTCCTACCAGCGCATTGGACCACTTTGTGAATTGCAGTGAATATTCCGACTTGCGTTCCGGTCCGATCGGCTCGCCAATATTGATCGCGCGCACACACTCGGCATAACTGTTGCATATCCTGATTTCCACCGGCAGCCGGATTGCCTTTTCAATCTGCTCAATCTCTACCGCGTCGCGCGAAGAGTACCGATTGATGACAACGTGAACCTTTACAGTGGTGCGCTCATTCTGGGTCAGGCCGTCGATATATCTCGAAAGATCACGAATCGCACCAATCTCGGGCGTCGCGATCATATAGATTTGGTCGGAGCGGTCCATGACGGCAAGATTGGTTTCAGCGAAAGATGTCTCACAATCGAGAAGTACGTAATCGTATTCTCCACGCAGAAACTCCAGCGTCTGTTCAACCGCATCGGGATCAATATTTCGTAACGCATCGTGTGAGTCGGGAGAGGAGAGTACATCGAGTCCACTCTGGTGCGTCGCGATGAATCCGCGGAGAAGATCGGAGTCGAGACGGTTGACGTTTCTGAGCAACTCGTGGAAATGATAACGGTTCCCATCGAGCCCCAAGTAGAGGCAGACGTGTCCTAGCTCCTGATGATTGTCGATAAGCAGGACCTTTTTCTTGTGGCTGCGAACCAGGAATGTCGCGAGTTGCACGGCCACGGTCGTTGTTCCCACACCCCCCTTGGATCCGAAGAAGGACAAGATACGTCCCGTGGTGTGCGCCCGGCCCATCGTGCTCGACCACTGCCGCTCCAGGCGATCGAGCGTTTCCGCAAATTGAGCCGGATCAAACGGCTTCTTCAGAAATTCGTTGCAACCAGAGCGCATGATCCGCAGTAGTAGTTCTGTATCTTCCTGACAGGAGAGAGCAACGATGGCGATCTTTCCCAAGAAAAGTTGATGCAGATAAGCCGTCGTTTCAAGAGCACGTTCTGGATCCCGATCAAAGTCCACTACTGCGATGACCGCGTCTGCGTTCTTCACCTCGGGCGAGAGTTGTGGGCGCTGGAGCGCGGACAGATATTCCTCAGACTCGGCGTGCGACAACACCCAGGGCCGCTGTGCGACCAACTGCAAGAGCTTATCGGTCAGTTCGGGGTCGATACAGACGGCCAGCGTCGCCACGGTCTGAGTTTGCGAGTTGTAAACGGCTTGAGTCACTGTTGAAAGCTCTTATGTACTCTCTTGATCACTTTTGCGGCGGTTTTTGCTTGCTCACTGCTTTGTCGAATTTCTGCGAGTTAAGCGGGGGGATGACCAATTGCGGCTCTGCGGGAGGAGTTGAATCCGTGAGAGGGTCCACGATACTCGGCGTTACGATCACAACCAGTTCCACCACGGAATGGTTGATACTCTTCGACTTGAACAGGTTCCCCAGAATCGGAAGGTCTCCAATGCCCGGAGTTTTTGACAGCAGGTCTGTCGTTCGATGGTCGAGCAGCCCGGAGATCGCAAAGCTCTGACCATCCTTCAGTTCCACCTGCGTATCGGCGCGACGGGTTGATAGCGCCGGGATCGTGTAGCCGGAGATGGTCACTGCATTGCTGTAATCCAGCGCACTGACCTCCGGCGTCACCTTCAGTTGAATGGTGCCTTCCGGGGTGACGACTGGAGTGAAATCCAGCTTGACCCCATAGGGGCGAAACTGAATCGTCACCGAGGTAAAGCCGCCTGCTCCTCCCTGCACGACCGGAAACGGAAACTCGCCACCCGAAAGAAATGAGGCCTTTTGCCCGCTGACGGTGGTAATGGTCGGCTCAGCCAGTATCTGCAGGATCTGTTTATTCTCCAGATCCTTAATGACCGCGCCCACATTCAGTCCACTATTGTAAAAGAGCAGATTGAGGGGGTCGCTGAGCGCGAGAAGAGCCGATGTCGTGGTACTCCCACTCGACGAATTGCTGCTCGATGAATTCGAGTTCGTTGTAATGGCAGGAAATTGTCCCGTGGTGAAGTTACTCGTGTTCTTCCCCAGGCTGAAGAAGTTGAATCCCGCCTGGTCCGCCTTCGTCCTGTCGATCTCAACAATCCGCACCTTGAGCCTGACCTGCTTAGTATGCTGTGGAGACACGAGGAGAGAATTGGAGACATCTTTGGAGTAAAGCCCCGCCAGTTTTAGAGCTGTATCTACGGCTGCATCGCTGGAGACCGTGCCCGCGAGCGACACCTGATTTTCGTTCCCGTTTGCCCTGATGCTCTCGTAAGGTAATGCCTCTTTCAGAGATTTGCGCAGGCCATCGACATCGACATCCGCCGAGACCAGGTAAGCCTGCGACTCTCCGGCCTCGTTCCACAGAACCAGGCTGCTGACGCCAGGCGCTTTGGCGGTAATCACAATCTGGGTTGGGCTGGCCGTAAAGGAGTCCAGCACCGTGGGATTACTAACGTAGACTCGGCGCAGCCGGGTCTTCGTATTAACAAACATCGACCGTCCAACCAGCAGGTGTAGCGGATCACCCACCGCCTCCGCGCGGCTGAGCACACTTTTTGCTGCGGGCAGAGCAGCAGCGACTGCGGTCCCATCGACCGGCGCCGCTTCGGCGAGCGTTTGCGCTGCCGCGCCCGCAAGCATCGCAGTGCAGCCCAACAGTACGATAGCGCCACGCAGGTTCTTCAAGAATGCTTCTCTCCCTTGTCTCATCAAGCGACTCAATTGAAACTGTCCATCTGCGTCTTTTTGCCAAAGAGCGTCTCGACGGTCCAGGGTTTGTGCACTGGCTGCGCACGTCGCCTGGTGATCACTGCATCTTTCGCAGGCTGGACAGTCATCAGTTGCGAGAGCGTCACCGGCGGAGCATCGGCCTGCCCGTGATCCGCGCCGTTGCGGAGCACGAAGTGAATGGTGCCCTGGCTGCTCGCCAGCACCGCTTTCTCAGCATCCTCCGGCTTCAACAGCAGAGTGACCACATCCACGCTGGTTGGCTTGCCTGTCGGATCAGGCTGGTACTGATGTCCTGCTGCCAATACCTCCACATCCTGGAGCGCAGTGGCCGTAACCGGACCCGGACCGTTGTTGTCGCGAAACGTCACCAGAACGTCCACATGGGTGCCGGGTAGCAGAAAGCCTGCGACACCCACCACTTCATCGGATTTGAGCGCGATCGCCCGCATGCCCTCCGGAATCTTTCCTGCCAATCCCACGCCCGATCCGGCTGCCGTCAGTTGCCTATCCAGAATGGGTTCTCCGACGGCCAACGGATACAAGACGACTCGTCCAACCACGTCTTCGGGCTTCGTAAAAGCCCCTTGGAGCGGTATCGACTTCGGCCAGTCGATCAGAGAAATATCCTCGCGTTTAATCGCATGGCCCGCGTCCAACGCGTGCGCGGCAGCCGCATACCGGTTCTGCACCGGAGCGGCGTGCGATTTGGCCATTTTTTTGCTCAGCCAGAAAGTAAACAGACCGGACACCATCAGCGCGGCGATGAGAGCAAGGGTCAGGCGACGCGCGATCACTTCTTCACCTCTGCACCACCAGTAAACAAACCATCAGCGCGCTCCCCGCCGCAATCGCTAATGCGTATGGCAGGCGAAGCGTCTGGGCATTGCCAATATTCAGCTCCGGATGGGGCACAAAACCCTCATGCCGGTGATGGACCGCAAGCGCGCCTATATTCGATATCGTTGCCTTGAATCGGCCCCGGTAGAGCACCAGGCCAAGCGCCATCACGCCGCCGGCGAGTCCGGTCAGGATGAGCAGATAGCCGGTATGCGGCAGCCCGGCTATGCAGCCAACCGCTGTAATCAACTTCACGTCGCCCGCGCCCATCCCGCCAGCTATGTAGAGCACAACAAAGATAAGACCGCAGATGAGGCCCGCGGCAAGCGCCGAGCCCAGTTGCCGCCACCCTCCGAGCGCGAAATGCAGAAGCAGGCCGAACAAGATCGCCGGCAGCGTAAGCAGATTCGGTACCCGGCGGCTCCGCACGTCGTAAACCGCGCCAATTGTGGCGCAGAGCAGGGCAGCAGCCGGGTACACGAATTCTGTCGTCAATCGGAACATTGGAAAACCCAGGACAGGTAAAGATGCGCAGGGGTATCCTGCGTGCGCATCGAGCACGGCTGAAAGTCTGGCAGCGAGGACTAGATGTCTTAACTAGTTCCGGAACTGTCAGAGGTGAGAGTAACGGTGCTGGTTACGCCGATCGTCTGCTAGTTAGGCGGGGATAGCGGCGGTTATCTTGCCTCCGATGGTGGTGATGGCGCCGGTGATCACCGTCGTAAGGGTACCCGAAGCTGCGACGACAATCGCAACAACCATAGCTACGACCAATGCGTATTCGACGAGGTCCTGGCCTGATTCATCCTTCACCAGACCAGACAGTATTTGCTTGTAGTTTTTCATTTTTCAGTTCTCCTAGATTCATTTCAAGCAAAGCTACTCTTACTCGACAAGTGGAGTAACCATGCTGATTAGACAATTGTGATCAATACTGTCACGAATACGGCGGTTCTCAATGACTCTTAAGTGTTAGCCGACCGTGCTTTCGTTACCATCAAACTACTGCTATCGTGCTATCTGCAAAGCAGTAAGACCGAATAGATAATGGATCATCGTTCGCTAGGGATAGAGCAGAGATAAGAGCGTCGCAGAGACTTGCTTCCGCGGGAGGATGAGGTCGTGGATTGCAATGACAAACTACGTGCATGTGGAGCTGAGAGGCGCGCAGGCTCCGGTAGAAGACGCTTCTGCCGTCGGAACGAAGGCCAGAGCCTGATTGAGGTAGCTCTCTTCGTTCCCCTTTTTACGCTGCTCATCATCTATGCGGTCGACTTCGGTTATTTCTTTCTGGCTGCAACGACCCTGACCACGGCTGCAAGAAACGCAGCCAGCTATGCCATCCAGGGGACCCAATCGCCCTCCCGGTCCGCTGCGCCGGCCGCGAGTCTGGTGCAAGCTCTCGCCATTGCCAGCATCGGACTTCCCAACGCCTCGTCGGCCACGGTGCAGGTCTGCTCCAATTCCGTGGGCACCCCCTCGTCCAACAACATTGCGCAATGCACCTCGTCTACCTATGCGGCTGGCACCGACCCCGAGTCCCCCGTCTTTCAGTTGAACCGCGTGGACGTGGTCTACACCGTCACTCCGCCCATTCCGCTTCCCGCCGGCGTATTTCCCAACCTGACCTTCCATCGCTACGTCGAGATGAGGGCCATCCAGTGAAATTCAGGAGCCGGAGGATGGGTCGCGACCTTCGCAGAGGAGTGCGAGGCGAGGAGGGCTCAGCACTTCTGGAAATGGCCCTTTCTCTCACCGTGACCTTCCTGCTGGCGTTCGGCCTCTTCGAACTCTGCATGTTCACCTACACCTGCATCGTGCTCAACGATGCCGCACAGGAGGGGGCTCGCTATGCCATCATGCATGGAACGGACAGTACCACCTGTAGCGGCCCAGACACTGGCTGCACGGATCAGGTCTCCGCGAATATAAAGACTGTTGTTAAGAATATCGCTTCCGCTTCGCTTCACGACATGTCGACGCTGACCGTCACCGTAACTTACGGGGACGCCACTGCGAGGCCGGGGCATCCTGTTTTAGTCAAAGCAGCTTATACATATGTTCCCTATGTTAATTTTCCGGGCTTGCGGCGAACGATGACGTTTAAATCTCAGGGAAGGATCCTATTTTGATCCAGTACCCCTCTTTCGCCTGAGGCATGGAGTTGCACTGTATAAAGCCGGGAGAATCTCCCGGCAGGGTGATAGACCGATGCAGGAAACGAAAACAACCCGCAACAGCGAATCGGGCCAGGCATCGATCCTGCTGATCATCCTGCTGGCTACGTTTCTTCTCGGCTCCCTGGCCTTCGCCGTAGATTTCGGCAACCTCTGGTTCCGTCGTCAGGCGGCCCAGACGGCCGCCGATGCCGCCTGCCAGGCGGGCGCGATGGATATGCTCTACCTCGCCCAAGGAAACACTCCGCCCGCAATGGGTTTCACCCCCGGAATCGGCAGTGACTGCACCTCATCCTCAAGCGCAACCATGTGCTGGTATGCGAACAGAAACGGCTTCAACGGTGCGGGATACACTGCAACGACGGCCGGCAACAAAGTAAGCTGGACCTTTCCCGCCTCCACCTCCGTGGCTGGCGTGAAGGCGTCCAATGTGACCAATCCTTTTCTGAAGGTAACGGTTCAAGAGAACATAAAGACGTGGTTTATGGGGCTGTTGGGGAAGAACTATCAGACAGTTGGCGCAAGCTGCACCTGCGGACTTACCCCGGGACCAGCTGCAGCGCCGCTCATTATCCTGCACCCTACCCTCTCCGGCGCGCTGACTATCTCCGGCGGAACTGTGATTAAGATTTCCGGCGGCCCGACGACAAGTGTCCAGATCAATTCCACCTACGGCAAGGGCCAACCCTGCACAGGCTCAAGTTGCGGGCTCGCGTTCAACTGTTCCGGATCGGGCCAGATTGACACCAGTTTGGCGGGACCCAATGGGACGGGCGGCGACGTCGATCTCTCCGGGGGACCAACCGCAGCTCCAGTCTGCGGCAGCACCAACGCCTGGAACGGGGGTACTACTGGGCAGTGGAATGCGGGCGTGACCGCGGTCTCTGATCCGTATAACGCAGTTCCGGCTCCGACGAAACCGCTAACCAAAGTTCAGGCGGCGGCGACTCCTGTGCCCGGTTACACTCCGACGATCGACACTACTTACGGCAACATCACCGGCACCTGGGTTGCGACCGGTGTCGATAGTTGCCCGAATACGAAGCTGAAACAGCACTATCTGACCCATAGCAGCACCTACGGAGATGTCTATGGGAACTGCCTGGAATTCAACCCTGGATATTATCCAAATGGTATTGACACAGCGAGTCTCGCTGGTTATAGCAGCGATGTCGCAATCTTCCAACCAGGTGTTTATTACCTGAACGGTAACCTGAATGTCGGCTCAAGCACCACAATTCGCAACGCATGGCCAGCCACCCAGCCTTCCACTCAAGGGGTCGTATTCTATTTTCTGAGCGGAGGACCTTTGTTTGCCGGGGGCTCCGGAGCCGCCAGCAGCTATATCAATTCGGTTCCATCCTATTACCTAAACTGCTCAGGTACGACGACTCCCAGCGGGATGCCGTCCTCCCTTACGGGAAATGTGCTTGTATCGCAGTGTAGCTTAGGCGGAACTTTCGTCGGTGTACCGAGCACAGATACCTATTCGAATTCAGGAATCAGGGGGCTGCTCTTCTATACAGCTCATTCGAATTCATTTAATGGAACAGTGATTGGAGCAGGAGCCTCGCTCTCCTTTACAGGAGCGTTTTATTTTCATAACACTTCGTACTCAGACCGGGTAGAATGGGACGGGGCCGGTGCTTCGACGACATACTCAGTTGGCAACATCGTGGTGGACCAGTTGACACTGAGCGGAAGTGGAATAATCAAGATGGGCTTGAACGGAGCCTCGACTGGGGGCGGTCCCCCTCTGGTTGGCCTCTTCCAGTAGGGAGACCCTAATCAAAAGCGAACTGCGATGCTTACATGTCTATCCTCTAGATAAGCGCAGCGACCAGGCCATCAACCGAAGCGTATTCCTCCTCTAATCCTGTGGCTCTGGAAAAGCATCCACCTGATTCTCGAGAACAGGTTCTATATCGGCATCTTCGAATGGGCGGGAGAGATCTTCAGCGATATACGGACTTGCCGACAACGTGATCGACAGTTGACGGAGTCAATCACCCAATCTTGATCTCCACCGTGCGCTGGCTCGCCAGGAGGCCTCTGGTAAGCGTGACACAGTTTTTCTCGATCGTCCCCAACGAGGCCGTTGTAATTGTCTGCCCGTCTGCGGGGTGGATATGAATTTTAAGGGTGCAGTCGAATTTCTCCGGCAGCTTGAGTGTCACTCGCCATTGCCGGTTGGCAAGGGACTCTGTCTTCCACCCGATGGGACCGAAGCGCGTGGGACAGCGTTCGACTGCGATCTGTTCTCCCTCGCTGAACCAGTGTTTCGGAGCGGCCTTCTGTAGATGGCAGACGTCCGCATCGCTCTCTTCATAACAAAGCAGCCAACGGAGTCCGAGCGCAGGTTGCAGCACCGAGTTCACTACAGCAGACCATCCATATTTGTTGCCTTCCCCCGCATAACCTCCGGGAATTAGAGCGTCTTCAGGAGAGTAGCGGTTGCCCGAGTCGGCTGTATAACAGACTAGACCGTAAAGGGTGAGCAGGAAGGAACGGTAGTCCTCCTGGCGAATTTTGACCGCAAGAGTTCCATGCTCCATAAAGTTGGACGTTCGCTGTTCCCCTCCATCCATGTGCAGGCCCATCAGTTCCATCCCCGCGATGGACCGATGCTTCAGATGCCCAAGATCCAGCGCCTGATCGCCCCAGTCGGCAAGAAACCAGTCCTGCATGAAGCGGTGGTTCTCGTAGCTCAACAGATGCTTCGGATCGCGATGTGTATCTTCAGGAGTAAATGGCGTGATTCCCGCGGTCTTCATCGCCGGACTCATCGCGGCCAGCGTCGTTTGCAACGACCGCTGAATGTTGGTTCGCATCTCAGCCGCAATTGCCGTGAAATGCGTAGCTTCGGCAGCGAGCGTGGGATCGACAATAGCCGCGGCCGTAAGCGCGAGTGCATGGTCGTGCATGCCTCGCCACACCCCCACGGCGTTCTGATAGTAGAACGGATGCGAGTTGGGATAGTCATTCAAGGGGTCGCCGAGGTCCGCCTCCGGGGATCCCCAGATCAGACCGTAGTGCGGATCGTTGGGAGCAAATCGCTGCTTGGAATACTCATACCGGTGAAGAACATAATCCGTCATTCTTCGTAATATAGGCAGCCTCTCTAAAAGCACCTTGAGGTCACGTCTATAGAAATATCCTCGTGCCGAGTTTGCGAGAAATAATCCGACGTTGAGCGGCGCTTCCACCTGGTCCTGCACGTTGTAGAGAAAGTTGCCGTCGGGCAGCACATACTTATCAAGATAGAACTGGAAGTATTCGTCGCTCGACGCGGTCAGGTTCCAAAGCTGTTGCGCCCAGATGAACTCGTACTCGGCAACCGGAAATAGAGCGTGGCTTCGCTCTGGAATCTTCGTGTAGGCACCCTCTCCAACCTGGTAGGTCGGCTCAAGCCCCCGGTAGCTGCATCGCGACAACATGATTCCAGCCCGCGCGCTATCGCGCAGCCACTCGTCGGGGATCGTCACCGGCATCGACTCCTCGAAGAAGGTGTTCCAGCGGTTCCAAATGCCTGCAAGCGCGCTAAAAAAGGAGTGCGCGCTTCCATTTGCGTACCGCTCTATAAAAGCGCGGTTCTGTGCATCGCGATAGATGTACATCTCCGGCGTGACCTGATCTTCGGGAATCATGATCCTGACGCGTGCGACAGGTCTGGCGTCAACGCCTTCAGGAAGCAGTACCATTGCCTCGTAGCCGCATTGGTGCTGCTCATTCCACACCCCTATATCTGCCGCCGGCGTGTAGCCGCCAAGCAGCGTTCGCTTGCTGAAGCCCTTCTTGTACTCCCAGAGGTAGGCATTGTCACCAGGAAAGAAATCCTTTGGATCGAAGATGGCGCTCAACTCATCCGGAGCCCATGAGGCCTGTGGAGGATCGTTGTTCAGTTGGCGAGAGGTGCCATCCGGATCGAGGAAGAGCGAACGCATAGGGCCGCCCTGTTCGTTGGCAACCAGCGTCCAGCCAATGAACTCCGCGCCCAGAGCCGCAACATTTTCGTAGCAGGGGTCTTCGTCGGAGTTCAGGATGTACTCGCCCGGCACGTCGGGGCCTGGAACATAATGGGCACGACGCCTCAACTGCACATCAGCAGGCGCCGTGATCTGCCGGGGCCGTATCTTCGCCAGATCTCCGATGCTCTTCGGGATCAGCGCAATCGTTCCCTCGCCGGCGGTGACGAAGGCAATCGCTCCGCGATGAGTGACATGCTTTTCGAAGATGGCGGTGGCCGTGCCATTCATCCCGACTACGGCGAGGAGACGCCAGCCATCAACTGTCTCACCGACGGAGAGGGCGTGGCTGCTTGTCCCAGTCCGCAGATGTACGCCCATCGAGTCAGCTTCTGTAATTGACGGCGCGGTTGCAAGCGCGGCACGTTCCCCTGGCAAAAATTCGTAATACTCATTGACGATCTTTGCCGGCCCGTAAGCGCCCTTCCGTCCGGATAGATGCGCTGCCTGCGCATGGAGAAGAGCTGGGTCCAGCGTGGACGTGAGGCTTGCGGCCGCCAGCAGCTTCAGGAAGGATCGTCGTTCGATCATGGACATGGTATCTCCAGATATCTTGTAGCGTGTTCGTACGTTGAATCCGTCTCGGGTGCGTGAGCGGAATCCATCAATGACTGATCTCGTCCTGTAATCGATAACGATCGGCGTCCTGCTGCCTTCGCCCATTTTCCTTCCGGATTTCGTTTAGCCTCATGGTCAGAGCTTCGATCCGGGTGGTATCGCCTGATCGACGCCGCGCCATGATCTCCTGATAGAGCGCAACCTGATCGTTCGGGTCCAGTGCCAGAGCAAGCTCCGCCTGTTGTATCGCCAGCCTGGGTTGCTTTGCCCTGATGTAAAGTACCGCTAGAAGATCGTGAGCGGCCTGGTAATTCGGATCGAGATCGGTTGCCCGCTTTGCCGCAGCGATGGCTGCCGTCAGACTTGAGTCGCCGGCATTGTCGGTGCTTTGAGAGAGTTGTTCTGCCAGGAGATATTGCACCAGCGCGTCGTCGGGATGCAGCTTTGCCTGCGATTCAAACAGGGCAAGCGACTGCGCATTCTGGTGTTGCTGGTTCTGCATAATTCCGATGGCGTCCACGGCAAAGGAGAGCCGGGGATCGAGGCGATGCGCATGATCGAAGTCAGCAATCGCAACATCGCTGTGAGAGAGTTGCACCTCAAGCACACCGCGAGCAACATAGAGTCGCGCAGAATTCGGCATTCGTTTCAAACCCGCATTCAACATATCGATCCCTACCTGGAAGGACTTGTGATTGAACGCGAGGTCCGCGAAGTCGAGATAGTTGTCCACATTGTCAGGGTTTATCACAATAGCTGTGCGGAGGAGCGCGACCGCTCGCGGAGTATCGCCTTTCTCTTCATATATCCCTGAAGCCAGAGCTAAGGCCGCTTCGTCCTGATTCCCTGCAAGCAGCGGAGCCAACGTCGCAAGCGCATCTTCGGCCGCATGGGTCTTCCACTGAAGCAGCGCCACGTCATAACGAACCTTGTCGCTGGGATGGGAGGCGAGCAGATCGAGATACTGAGCGAGGGCTGCTTTCAGATCCCCAGTCTGCGCAAGGCAATATCCATATCCTTGCGAGAGGTCGGGGCGGCTGGAAAACAGCGCTCTGCTTCCCGCAAAGTGGCTTAGCGCATCTTCGCAGTTTCCCTTTGCCCGCAAAGTCGTGGCTAACATGGCATGAGCGGTGGCGTTGTCCGGCTGCACTGCAAGAACGCGATTCAGCAGAGTGATCGCCTCAGGATTTTCCTGGGCGTACTCAATCTGCGCAGCGCCTTCCAAGGCGGGAAGATATCCGGGGCATTTCGTCAGAGCTTTCTTGAAGGATCGAAGCGCCTCTTGCTTTCTGGTGAGACCAGTCAGCGCCACTGCATTCAGTGAAAGCAACTTGCAATCTCCCGGGTGCGCCGTAAGCGCTCGCGTTGCCGACAACGAAGCCTCCTGATAGTTTCCTGCCCGCAATTGAGCAACAATCTCTACCGCAGCAGGCGATTGTAGTTGACCAAATGAGTCAACACTACCCGCCAGAAGAATAAGCAAGAAGCCCGCATTCAGGAGGGTCAAGGTCATCGAAGAGGCAAGCCGACGCCTTCGTCTGGCTCCGTCACGACAGCACATCTCTGATCGTTGCGCTTCCACGTTGTCGAAGAATACTCCCTCAAGATGGCCTTCATCCACGTTCAGTCAGATCGCGGAATTCATTCAGTGGGGATATAACCCCTGATGGTTTTGATGGACGCAACCGTCGGATAACGGTTGCGCCCACTGTGGTTTAGAAATTGAGACGGCCACCAAGCAGCATATTTCGTGCGGGATTGGTGCCGGTGCTCTGGGCGAAGTTTCCGTCCTGGAGGTTCGTGTCGACGCCTTGATAGTTCACGCGGTTGAAGACGTTGAATGTATCGAGCCTGATCTCAAGATTGACTCGCTCCGTGATCGGAGTCACTTTTTTCAACGTGAAGTCTACATCAGCATAGCCAGGATTTCGGAATTGGTTAGGCATCTCATTGCCCTCCGTGCCGATTGCAGGAAGAGTGAAGTTGCCGCAAGGCACCACTCCCGCCGGACACGCTGCGAGCACACCGCGACCAGTGTGATAGTCCTTCCGGTCGTGGCTCTGCTTATAGGAGGTAACGCTGGGATAGTCATTGTTATTGCCATCGGCGTTGAAGTCTCCACTTCCAGAAGCGAAGGCTAGATTGTCCGCGGTAGCTGGAAGAGTGGGATTGATGAGTTGCGCAGCAAACGCCGCCCCTGTGGTGACCGTGAACGGTGTGCCTGACTGCAGGACAGACAGGCCAGAGATCGTCCAGCCGCCGAGTACGCGCCGCTCCAGACCATTGCCCACCTCCGCGCCCGGAAGTTCATAAGAGACGCCGAGCGAGAGCCGGTCGCGCACGTCATATGGCGAGTTGGCGTAAAACTGGTTCGTGGGGTAGCCGACCGGATAGTTTTGCCAGTCGTCCAGTGAATGGCCGTGCGTGTAGGAAGAAGTAAGAAAACCTCGCCGTGCAAACCTTCCTCTGGCTGAAAGGATAAGTGCATTATAGTTTCCGACGGAAGTGTTGAACGCATAGTTGATATTCCCGAAGCTCGTATTGAGACGGGTCTGTGTACCGCTGCACGTATTCTGAGTTGTGCTTTCGGTGCATTTTATGTGTTGAATGAGGTCCCCGGCATAGGCGTTCACGTCATTTCCGTAGGAGGTGTTGCCGGTGTTCCCGCCCGCCGCAATCAAACTTCCAGAGTGAGATCCAACATAGCCGATACCCACAACGAAATCCGGCGAGAGCTGCCGATCGATCGCAAGGGAATAATTGATCGTGAAGGGGCTCTTCAGTTTTCCGTCTACGCCGCCGACGCCGATCTGCGAACCGGCGATTCCGCCTTTCGAATCGAGCGGCTGTCCCTGAAATGCCGGGTAGGGATAACCAAAGGGGTAGGAGTTCTTCGTGCCGTACCCAAAGATGGGGGCTGCGGTAGACCCATTGTTGAAGAAGGTTGGTCTCACGAATCCCGGCGGATTTGCGCTTAGCCCATTCTCGGAGTTACCCAGCGTGAAGTAATCATGAAATAAGCCGATACCGCCGTGAACAAGCCATTTGCCGCTCTCTCCAGGAGCATAGGCGAAGCCTCCGCGCGGGCTGAAGACATAGTTCATGTCCTTTGCAAACACATGACTTTGTGCTGTCATCACACCATTGGCAACCCTCTGCTGAAAGCTCGAACCCGACCCCAGATGGAAATTCGACAGCCCCGTTCCCGCCAGTGAGGGATAGGCGTTGCCGAAGTTATCGTAGCGAATGCCATAGTTGACAGTAAGGCTGTGAGAGACCTTCCAGGTGTCCTGGGCGAATGCGCCGCCGGTCGTCTGCGAGTAGCCATAGTTGTTGGCCTTCGGTTTGCCGGAGACTGGATCGTAGGAGAGGTTACCCTCCGAGTACGGATTGTCGTTGATAAGATCGATGAGGCTGTTGAACTGGAAAGAAGGCTGCGCATACGCGGCGGCAAACAAGGCCACATCATCTCCATGCCAACCCTCGTAGCCGAATTTGAATGAGTGCGAGCCATGAATGTGAGTCAGCACATCGCGCCAGTGGTAGCTATGTTGAATGTAATCGCCTAAAGCAAATCCCGAGCCGAAGCCTACTCCCAGCCCTGTAACATTCACAACGGGTACGGTAAAGTCGCCGCTCGATGGAGCAAAACCCTCGATGCGGTTGTATCCGACAAAGGCCTCATTCAGAGTGTTGGGCGAGAAAGTATGCGTCTCGTTGCCCTGGATGGAGAAGGTGTAATAGTTATTGGTTGTCGCGAAGGCGGGGCGAATTGCCGGACCACCGGTTTTAATCGTATCGCGGTAGAACAGACCATAGATCCGGTCCTTGGTGAAATATTTATCGAGACGGAGGTTGTATTGCTTTGAGTTGTTGTAGCTGCTCGAATTGAAGTTTCCTTGATCGAAGACTGGTGTGCTGCAGGGGATGTTATCGGTTGAAGGCGTTCCGCAGCCGGTATTGGCTGCGAGATCCTGCTTGCCGAACGCCTGTTCCGCCGTCTGCTGCACATTACTGAAAGTTACATTGGTAGGCTTGTACTTATTGATGAGTTGTACTTCAAGAGTGTTCGGCTGTACTGCGTTGGCAAAAGCAACAAAAGCAGGATCCTCATAGGTATGCGTGGACGCCCCATTCGAAGTGAGCGATAGATATGGCTCATAGCCGGCAAAGAAGAAGAACTTATGACGCGGGATAACAGGACCGCCAATGCCAAATGAAAGATTATTTGTATGATAGGGCGCTACGCGCGTACCTTTGGGCACTCCATATTCCCCCCGCGCGGCAAGGCCCTGGTAGGTGTAGTACTCGCTGGCGAATCCATGGTACGTGTCCGTTCCGGAGCGTGTAGTAATGACAGTCTGGATAGAACTAGCCCGTCCAAAATCGACCGTATACGTATTGGTCTGCACATTGGCTTCTGCAACCGAGTCAGCATTCGGGGTCAGGTTGACGACGCCGGGACGGATGCTGCTGGTTACGTCCAGACCATCGACAACATAGAGATTGCCGTTCGCGCCTCGGCCATTGGCGCTGGCATCGACCCAGTTTTCCGGGTTGAAGTTGGTGGCTGTTCCCACTCCGAGCCCCGTCACACCCGGGGCGAGAGTAATCAGAGCCAGTGGATTGCGAGCAGCCAGCGGCAGATTATCGAGAGCCGCTTTATCAATCGTAAGTTGATTGCGGCTGTCCGCGGTATCGAGCAGCGGTTGCTGTGTGGTGACCTGCACGGATGCGCTGACCTGACCGACCGACAATACGATGGGCACGTTGCGTGTCTCATTGGTGCTTAGAATCAGCGCAGTCTTTGTCCCTGAAAACCCTGGTGCGGCGGCAGAGAGCTGATAGTTCCCTGGAGCAAGACTGGCGAAGCGATACACGCCCGAACCGTCGGCGGTAGCCTTGTGGCTGACATTGGTCTCTACGTTGGTCAGCGTTACAACTGCGGATGGAACCGCAGCTCCCGTAGAGTCCTCCACCGATCCTTGCAGGCTGCCGCTAAATTGCGCCCAGCATGTCACGGACGTCAATAAAGCCATGCAGAATACGATGCTGGAAAATCGTCTTGACAACTGCTTTATCCCAGCCGCTGATGACTTCCGCAGAGAGGAAAGCTTTATAGCTATTGGCGAAGAAACGTTCATGATGCCTCCAGAAAGTTTGAAAAGTAAGACGACTGACTCGCTGCGTCGACTGTCTATGGCTTTGTCGCCGACCCCATAGCCCTACGAAGCAAAAAACTCGGGAACCTGTGATGAAATCGCTTACATAACGATCGCATTGGCGTCCTCTCCACGCATATGGAATCTGGCAATCCTGACTCCCTTTGCAACCTGAAGAGAACCCAATCGAATAGTGACCAAACAGTACGCCCTGAGGATTGACGTCCGCATGGGTTGGATTGGCTAGTTCCATATGGGTCATATGACCTATATCTAGCGATGCCTTGATGGTTGTAAGCGGCACAGCGTAAACTCAGCCCGCGCCTTCATGAAACTTCCTTCCTTCAACCCTGGTCATCCATGCATCTGCTTGCGCTCGAGTTGGGCTTTGCTGGCCATGCTTTCACTCTTGTTTTCTGCCGGTTGCCATAAGCCGAGCCATGTAACCATCGCCATCATTCCGCGCACCACCGGAAGTCTGCTCTGGGAACCCGAACATCGCGGCGCTCAGGATGCGGCAGAAGGCATCGGCGCGAAGATCTACTGGAATGCGCCCACGCGCGAAGATGACATAGCAGGGCAGATCGCGCTCATCGAACAGGTAGTTGCTGGAAACTATCAGGGTCTGGTGCTTGCCCCCAACCAGTCGCTGGCCTTGATTACACCGGTTCGGCGTGCTTTGGCGCACGGACTTCCTATTGTGATTGTCAGCTCTCCTATCCCTGTTCCTGCCGGAGACAAGCTCTCTTATATCTTGAACGACGAGAAAGAAGGAGGCTGTATTGCAGCGCGACGAGTTGCGCAACTACTGCATGGCCGGGGCACAATTGCCATTCTCGGCATCGATCCTGACATAGCAGGAATTATGGTGCGGGCTCAGAGCTTCGAGCATTTCCTGGCTCAAAACGATCCAGGCATACATATCGTCGAAAGGCATACGGGGTCTTTCAATGTGCCGCACGAGCAGGAGGTAGCGGAAGAGGCACTCGATGCCCATCCAGATCTGGATGCGATCGTCACACTGATGTGGCCGTCAGCGCGCGGAGCCATGTCCACGATCGACAACAATCCGAAAAAGTTCAAAGCGAAGGTCGTCAGCTTTGACCCAGAGGATATTTCGTTCACTTCGCCCAGTCTGGATTCCGTTGTCTTGCAGAATACCCGCGAGATGGGCAATCTTGCGGTCAAGATCATCCACGCGAGACTCAGCGGAAAATCCGCGCCAACCCTTATTACGCTGGAGCCGATCCTGGTTACGCGTGCCAATGCGAACAGCGAAAATGTACGCCATTTGACCACGATGGATTGGAACCCCGGCTGGAGTTTGAGCCATACCCGATGACCCACTCCATGCAAATTCGCCGATGGGGCATAGCTGCCGCGCTGATATGCGCGCTGTTGGCGCTCGCAGGCTTTGGTTTGCGCGCTTACCTGCACAGTCCCAATCGCGGGCTTCCTTATCACGACTCATTCGCTCAAAGCACTGCCGACGAATGGCAGGCATTTGGTGGCACATGGGAGATCGTGAAGGGCTCGATGCGCAACGATTCGGACGAACGCGGAGCCAAATTGCTCACCGGATCCCACTACTGGCGCAACTATCTGATCGAGGCCGACGTTATGCTTCTGAGCGAAGGCGGCGACGCCGGGCTCATCATCCGCTCCAGCGACGAGGAGCAGGGAGTGGACGCCTATACCGGCTACTATGCCGGCCTGCGCAGTCGCGATAATGCGCTGGTTCTCGGCCGCGCCGGGCATGGATGGATGGAGGCGACCGTCACGCTCGCTCCCGGCCACGGCCAGATAAAGGCATTGCAGTGGTACCACCTGAAGTTACTGGCTTATGGATGCCAGATCGTGGCCTCTGCCACGCTCTCACCAGAGACGCAACCCACATTCGCCAAGGTGGTAGATAAACATTGCATTCCCTCGGGCCGTGCCGGCCTGCGCTCCTACGTGTCGGGCGGAGTCTGGCGCAACGTTGTCATTCGCGCCGCCTCGCGGAAAGATCTTCTCGCCATCACAGGTCACGCGAAGACAGCCGGAAGCATCTCCGAGCAGCCGGCTCCGGGTGAAGAGTCTGGCATCCTTGGCTTCTCCGCACCTGCCGCGCGCGGCGATGCATATACCTTTCACTCGAGCTCAAACACTCAATCAATTAGTAGCCTTCGTCTCGCGTCCTTCGACGGCCTCCATACTGCGACCATTCGCGGAAGTGTCATTCTTACCGCCCCTATGTTATTTGTGCAAGACTCCACCGGCGGAGTCTCCGTTCCCGAGCCGATCTCGCCATCGCTGAAAGTTGGAGATCAAGTCGAAGTTACGGGACAGGTTCATACAACCGACTTCACTTCCAGCCTTGAACATGCAACTGTCCACGCATTGTGGGAGGGGACGCCGATGCCCGCCATTACGGTCTCTGCATCGCAGGCTGCCACGGGTGCCTTCAATGCAACCTTCATCGAGGTGGAGGGCCGGCTGCGCAAGAAAGCATACGGCCCCGGCAATACCTTGTTGTTCGACTTCGACGCCGGTCCACAATCGTTTCGCGCCATCATGAGCCGCGGGCGTGGAGACTATCTCTTTGCCAAACTCAAACCGAATAGTCTGCTTCGCCTGCGTGGTGTCTGTGTCGTCGATCCCGTCTATACCTATAACCTCACGCCCTTCGTTCTGCTGTTGCGCTCGCCCGAAGATGTGGACGTACTGGCCGAGCCTCCGTGGTTCAGCGCGGGGCATCTGCTCACTCTCGCGTTCGGCATTCTCATTCTTGCACTTTTTGCAAATTACTTTTACACGCGGGTTGAGCATTGGCGGCTTCGCGCGGTTTTGGAGGAGCGTGAGCGCCTCGCCCACGAGATACACGACACGTTGGCACAGAGCTTTGCCGGCATTGGCTTTCAGCTCGAGGCGATCAGGAGCGGCGTCCCGGAAGAACTGCCTACAACCCATCAGCAGCTCAATCTCGCTACCGATCTCGTTCGCCACAGCCACGAAGAAGCGCGCCGCAGTATTGCTACGCTACGTCCCGAATCGCTCGAATCGGGCGACCTCCTCTCCGCGCTTGAGGCTTGTGCACAGCGCATGGTCGAAGGCGGTTCCGTACAGGTTCTGGCTTCCAGCGGCGGGGATATTCGCAACCTGCCTTTGCGCATTACAGACACGCTTTACCGGATCGGGCAGGAAGCCATCGCCAACGCGGTGCGTCACGCGCATCCGGCCACCATCAAAATCTCTCTTCACTACGCGAAAAATATTGTCACGATGCTGATCGCGGACGACGGCCTCGGGTTTGCTCAAAGCGGCAGTCTGTCCGGCTTCGGCGTGCGCGGAATGCGCAAGCGCGCTGTCGGCATCTCTGCCAGATTTGAGATAGTGAGTACACCGGGAGAAGGCACGCAGGTTCGCGTAGACGCGCTGCTCCCTCCACGCATCACATTTCTCTCATGGCCACAGTTTCTATGGAAATTTTTAAAGAACTACCAGGTCAATGGCAAATATGACAAATCCGCTCGCTAATCCCATTCGTATTCTCATCGTCGACGATCATCCCGTCGTTCGCGCAGGCCTCACCAGCTTGTTAGGCACTCGGGCTGAGCTGCAAGTCATCGGCTCCGCATCCAGCGGCGAAGAGGCACTCGCGATGGTCCAGCGCGATGCTCCGGATGTTGTGCTTCTTGACCTTCGCATGCCCGGGCTCAATGGCATCGACATGCTCGTCGCCGCAAAAAAGAGCGGTTCACAGGTGCGCGCTATCATTCTCACCAGCTATGAGACTGATGAGGACATCTATCGTGCCGTGCAGGCCGGAGCACAGGGATATCTGCTGAAGGACACACCGTTTAAGGAGATGGTGGAGGCGATTCGTACCGTGCACGCGGGCAAGCGCTACATCCCGCGGCAGATCGCTCAACGTCTCGCCGAACGCATGATGCGCACAGAACTTACCGCTCGCGAGCTAGAAATTCTAAAGATGCTTGCCAAAGGACCCACTAACAAGCAGATCGGGCACGCTCTCGGCATCAGCGATTACACTGTGCGAAACCACGTCAACAGCATCATCGAAAAGCTCGAAGTCTCGGACCGCACTGAAGCAGCCACCACAGCCATCCAGCGAGGCATTATTACCGTCGACGATTAGTTACAGCCAAGTACGTAGCTCATTTGACCTATAGACCTCGATGCCTCGAATAAGTGACACTAATCCCGTTGCCAACGAGTCGCTCAATCACGACTGCGATCAATTTAAAAGTTGAAGCCGTCTTTCGAGGTGCAGAGTTGGGTATGGGAGTTTCAGAAAATGAAAACGATTTCTTCATCTTTTGCCAGCCGCCGGCGCTTTCTTAAGCAGGCAGGAGCTGCGGCCCTGGCCTCTTTGCCTGTCTCCGGCCGCGCCGCTCATACACTCTCGAAGGTCTCTTCGTCAGCAGATGCAGTTCCGTCTGACACTGCAATCAGGAACCGAGCGCCACTCGCGCAGAATGCTTTTTATACCCTGCCGCTGGGTGCTGTCCGCCCCACAGGCTGGCTGCGAAGCCAGCTACAAATTCAGGCCAGCGGTCTCGGCGGACACCTCGATGAGACCTGGGCCGACGTAGGCAGCAACAGCGCATGGCTGGGCGGGACAGGAGAAGCATGGGAGCGCGGCCCGTACTTTGTCGACGGACTGCTACCTCTGGCCTATCTGCTCGACGATGCGCGTCTTAAAGCGAAGTCCCAGAAGTTTATCGAATGGACACTGACCCATCAGGCAGCCGATGGAATGATCGGCCCTGCGAGCAATGACGACTGGTGGCCGCGCATGGTGATGCTCAAGGCGCTGATGCAATATCAGGAAGCCACCGGCGATCCGCGCGTTATTCCGCTGCTCTCGCGGTACTTCACTTATCAGTTGAAGACGCTGCCTGGTCGGCCACTGCGCGACTGGGGTAAGTTTCGGTGGCAGGATAATGTTCTGGTTGTCATCTGGCTCTACAACCGCACCGGCGATCCAAAGCTGCTCGATCTCGCCCGTCTCCTTCACCAGCAGGGCTTCAATTGGAAGGCCGACTATGCCGATTTCAAATACACCGAGCGGATTACGCCCGAGTTCATCAAGCTCAACGAAGGTGGCGGCCTGAAAGATGTCGCGCTGGCCACTCACGGTGTCAATAATGGTCAGGCGATCAAAGCGTCTCCGGTATGGTCGGTAATCTCGAACGACGAAAGCGACCGCCGGGCAGTGCACCAGATGCTTGCCGCGCTGGACAAGTATCATGGCCTGCCCAACGGCATGTTCTCCTGCGACGAGCACTTCGCCGGGCCGAACCCATCACAGGGCTCCGAGCTCTGCACCGTCGTCGAGACCATGTTTTCGCTGGAGCAGTCGCTGGCAATTCTTGGCGATGCCTCGCTCGGCGACCGGCTGGAGCGTATCGCCTTTAATGCCCTGCCGGGGACCTTCACCGACGATATGTGGGCGCACCAATACAACCAGGAGCCGAATCAAGTTGAGTGCAGTCTGCACCACAAGCCCTGGACCACCGATGGCCCAGAATCAAATCTCTACGGCCTCGAGCCTAACTTCGGCTGCTGCACGGCGAACTTTCATCAGGGCTGGCCAAAGTTCGCAGCAAGCCTTTGGATGGCATCGCACGACGGCGGCCTGGTTGCGGCTGCATACTCACCGTCAGAGGTCCGAACAACGGTCAACGGTACAGCCGTCCATGTCGTAGAAGAGACCGACTATCCATTTAGAGAGACAGTCCGCATCAAGGTGAACCCGTCGGCATCAGTGAAGTTTCCACTCCGGCTCCGCATTCCGGCATGGGCCGACGGCGCAACCATCCACATTAATGGAGAGGCCCAGCCGGCTCCGGCGGTTGCAGCCTTTGCGCGAATCGATCGCACCTGGAGATCTGGAGATATCGTGGAACTCAAGTTTCCTCTCGTTCCCAGGATGTTGTCCGGATACAAGGACTCCGTCTCGCTCGAGCGCGGCTCTCTGGTCTTCTCTTATCCCATTGGAGAAAGCTGGGTAAAGCTACGAGATCGTGGAATGACGGCGGACTGGCAGGTCTTTCCTTCCACATCATGGAATTATGCTCTCGCTGTCGATAAGGAAAGTGCAGGTAAACTACGTGTTCAAGAGCAGCCCGTCGGCACATCGCCCTTCAGTCTGAAAGAGACGCCGGTGAAGCTGCAAGTGGCCGCGCACAAATTGCATGAATGGCGTGCAGTGGACGGAGCTGCCGATCCGGTCCCGCAAAGTCCGATCGTCGACGATCAGGCCGAAGAACAGATCACGCTTGTTCCCTATGCCGCGGCGAAGCTGCGGATTACTGCATTCCCACAGGCCAGAAATGAACGGCTTGCGCAGCCTAAATGATCCTAAATCCAAGAGGCCGCAATGTACGGTCCTCTTGTCCTGGTGGAATGACGGATGCACAACCCGTCATCGCTCGCAGACAGCGCTCTCTGCGCGATGCGCTGGGACTGCAGAGTGTACGATCAGAACCGACACCGCTGAAGCTGGTTCCGTTCATCGCCGTCGAGGATGCGGCCTACACAACTTATTTGAAGCTTTCTTTAGAGTCACACAAGTGGCGACGATTATCGCACTTTATCTTCAGGTCGGGAGAGCAATGCGCTCTAGCACGAGACAACCTACGGCACTTGTGTTCTTACTCGCAGTCTGCCTCAGCGCCTCTTGCCAGACGACTGCCTCTCTGCGAACGAAACAGACAACCCTGACCTTCGCAGCAGGAGTAGAATCGCCGCGCCTGATCAGCGTGCAAGGAGAGGGAGATCAGCGGTGGTTGAATCGTGCCCCCGAAACACCAATCGCTTTTGTATGGGTCGGCGGAAGATCTCTACCGCTGCAATGGAAGTTCATCGCCTCCAGAAGCACGATCAACCGCCATCGCATCGCATTCGTCTACGAGTCGGTATCGCCAAAACTACGGCTTACGTGGGAGTGGGATGCTCCAGTCACATTTGGCCCGATTGAGCACCAGGTTCATATCGATAACCTCGACCCGAGAGAGATATGGATTCCCTTACAGAGCAGCTTTCGCTTCGACTTCAGCACAGATAAGAACAGCGAATTAAAGCAGCTCTATATCGACAAAGGCGCAGGACATCCCTCTGCCATAGGAACTCACGAAGTCAATCTCGTTAAAAATTATCGCTGGCAGGGCCTCTCCAGCACCTACGCTCAGGACGACGGTGTACGAGAGATCATTCCATGGCTCATGGTGGAGCGCGTCCGCTCAAACACAGGTTGGTACGCCGGAGTCGAGTTCAGTGGCAGAGTCCACATGACGATGGAACGCAGTGACTCATCAGTGACGGGAGTGGTTGGACTGAATCCCGAACCTCAACCTTTTCGCACGCGCTTATTGCCAATGCAGCGCTTCGACACTCCCAAAGTCTTCATCGGCGCATTCACTGGAGGAGCGGATGGGGCAGGCAACGTGCTGCGGCCGTGGATTCGCACCGCGCTAATGAACCCGATAACTTGGAGCAATCCGTCTTACCCGCTGGTGGTAAACAATAGCTGGGGCAGCGGCATGGCGGTGGACGAAGCGGTCGCCAAACAGATGATTCGCGATTCTGCCGCGCTTGGCTTCGATATGTTCCACCTCGATGCCGGATGGTTCCGCGGCGTCGGCGACTGGTACCCTGATGCGAAGAAGTTCCCCCATGGCCTGGCTGCAATCTCCGATTACGCGCACGCGCATGGCCTGAAGTTCGGCATGTGGGTCAACTGGGCCGAAGCCGGTATCGACACACAGCCCGGTGCGCTGAACGTTCATCAGGTAAAAGACTGGCTAGTCGCGGATGTTCCTACAGGCTGGAAGCCCGATGAGTTTGTAGGGAGAGCCATCGACCTCGGCCTGCCTGCGGCGCATGACTATGCGCAAGCTGAAGTGCAGCGCATCGTTCAAAGCTATCGGCCCGACATGCTGGAACACGATGGCTACGTCGTCGCCAAGCGTTGCCTCCGCAGCGACCATCCTCACGCCGCACCCGATGCTCCGGTTCCTGCAAGCATACCGGGGCGAGGCATCGACATACCCGACCTCTCAAACTCCACCGACGTAAGCTATCGCGCCACCCGCGCCTACTACGACATTCAGAGCCATCTTCGTAAACAACACCCACATCTTCTCCTTGAGATCTGTAACGATGGCGGCCGTATGGTGGACTTTGGCAGCGCGGCGCACGGTGACTACTTCTCCATCACCGATGCATATGATCCTCTATCGAACCGGCAGGCCTTCTACGACGCAAGCCACATTCTGCCTGCGGCGATGCTCGAGACCTATGTCGAGCGATGGCCCACGCCGCAGATAGCCAACTTTCGCTACATGCTGCGCAGCGGCATGATGGGATGGCTCACCGTCATGCAGGACACAACTTCGTGGACTCCGGAGCAGCATGCCGTAGCCCGCGACGAGATCGCGACGTACAAACACGAGTTGCGCCCTCTAATCCGCAATGCCGATCTGTATCACGTCTCCACACGGGCCGATGGTATCCACTGGGATGGAATGGAGTACTTCTCTCCTACACTCAAGCGCGGCGTCGTATACGCATTTCACGGCTCCAGCCCCGATGAAACGCAACATCGTTTCGTATTACGCGGCCTGCTTCCCAACAAGCGTTATCGCCTGCGATTCCGTGACCACAGTTCTCCTGACCTGGTAGTCAACGGTACCGAGTTGCTTCAATCCGGCCTTCTCGTGAATCTGCCGTTGCCCCTAAGCTCAGAACTGATATTTTTCAACGAACTTTAGGCGACTCTATTTGCTCGCAAATAAGCGGCTACACAGTAGCACGATAAAATCGTGCGCCCTCGAATTAGTTCGTACGATGAAGACCGGCTTTGACAACTTAGGCCTTATGTTTCTTCTGGCGACACCTGATCTGAGTGCCGGTCCATGCCTTTGCATGGCCTTCGCATCGGACCCCTGCTATCATGAGCCGCTTGAAAAAACCACTCATGCGCAGACTCAAAGTTCCCCCAATCCTGACAACTGGAATCCTCAGCGCACTTTATGTGATGGCACCGGTAATGCGCTGCCTCACGGCCGCCAATGCAAGGCAGACCGCGTCAAGCCAAACCGATCAGCCCCCAACCTTGAAATCAGAGGCGAATCTGGTGCTGGTTCACGTGGTGGTTCGCGACAGTCAAGGACGTCCCGTAACCGGTCTTAAGAAAGAAGACTTTAAGCTCTTTGATCGCGTATACGTCTAAGTCGAACCGATTGTTTTCATTACTCAGGAGGTTTTGTGTTGATAGGTATCACCTCGCGGCTCACAGGGCAAGATCCGAAATATTCTTCTACCCTCTATCTTCGATATCCCTTCAACATCAGCTTGTCCACGCTTAGCTCGGCTATGAGTCTGGTCCGCAATCAACGTGAATGGGTTGCGTCCATAAGACGGTTTACAGGCAGCACCAGGCAGCGTACCTTTTTCGAGAAGGAGAAACACCCACGATCATGATCGCCAGAATTGCCGCACTCGCCGCCTCATTCCTGTTGCTCATGTTCGCACCTTCGGCCCTCGGTGCCGAGCAACTGGAGGCTACGCCCCCTATGGGCTGGAACAGTTGGAACCATTTTGGCGGCAACGTGACGGATGCCGACGTGCGCGGCGCCGCGGACGCGCTTGTATCAAGCGGAATGCGCGATGCCGGCTACATCTACGTGAATATAGACGACACATGGCAGGGCAAACGCGATGCGCAGGGCATGATCCATCCAAACAACAAGTTTCCGGGCATGAAGGCGCTTGCCGATTACGTCCATTCGAAGGGATTGAAGCTGGGCATCTATTCTTCTCCTGGGCCGAAGACCTGCGCTGGATACGAGGGCAGCTATGGGCACGAGGCGCAGGACGCGAAGACCTATGCCGCCTGGGGCATCGATTACCTGAAATATGACGAATGCAGCTTCGGCGACATCATCGAACGCGAATCCCATGGCGACCGCCGGAAGGCCGCTGAAATCGAGATGCATGGGTATGAAAAGATGCACCAGGCGCTTGTGGCTACAGGCCGTCCTATCGTTTTCAGCGTGTCCTCACCTGTGTTTTACAAGGTATGGGAATGGGGTTCCGCAGTGGGCGGCAACCTGTGGCGCACCACTGGCGACATCGGCGACCACTATAACAGCATGGCTACGATTGGGTTCTCGCAGGCCGGACTTGCAAAATATGCCGGGCCGGGCCACTGGAACGATCCCGACATGCTGGAGGTGGGCAACGGCGGCATGACTGAGGAGGAATACCGCACGCACATGTCGTTGTGGGCGATTCTGGCGGCCCCCCTGATTGCCGGCAACGACCTCACCAAAATGTCCCCTGAGACGCTGGCGCTGCTTACCAATAAAGACGTAATTGCCGTCGACCAGGACAAACTGGGCAGGCAGGGAGACCGCGTCTGGGCGGTCGGTCCGATGGAGTTGTGGGACAAACCTCTTTCCGGCGGGGCCAAAGCGGTGGCGATGTTCAACCGTGAGGACGGCGCGACATCGATGGCGTTCAGCTTAAGCGATGTTGGCTTTAGACAAGGCGCGACGCTCAAAGACCTGTGGACGGGAAAGGAAATGCATGCACGGAACGGGAGCTATGCGGCGCTGGTTCCTGCTCATGGAGTAGTGTTGTTGCGGGTGAGCCAGTAGAGTATGACCGTCTTAAGTCGAAGAGTACACAGGACTGGTCGCAACTAAGGAGCCACTTTACATGCGGCGGGCAACATCTTTGTTGCTTTCCGCTTTTGACAGGATCTCGAAGAATGTTCATTTTGAAAGCCGCTGCCTTAGCTCTTCTCGCCGCCTCCACAATTGCGCATGCGCAGGTGAAGGAAGTAGATCCATTTATAGGAACGACAAACGGCGGAAACACATTTCCCGGAGCTTCTCTTCCTTTCGGCATGACCCAATGGAGCCCTGATACCACTCCGGATGGCTGGTATCAACCTACCAGTCGCACGATCCATGGCTTTTCGGTAACCCACCTAAGCGGCGTCGGCTGCCCTGCTATGGCCGATATGCCATTTCTTCCCTGGTCGCATCCACTCAGCGAATCCCCCGCCGCGCATCCGAAGCAATATACCGTGGCCTTCAATCATGCTAACGAAGAAGCGCATCCCGGCTTTTATTCTGTGACGCTGGCGGATGGCACAAAGGTTGAACTCACCGTTACAGACCGGGCAGGTATTGCCCGCCTCACCTATCCTGCGGGTCAACATGCCGGCTTTCTTCTCAATGCCGGCGGCGGCGCCGATACCGATGTGCATATGGCAATTCTGCCGCCGATAGGCCGTGAACACGACGGCAATCAGGTGCGACTGGACGGCAAAACAGTTGTGGCCCAGGTCACGACTGGCGGCTTCTGCGGAAGTGCCACAAGATATACGCTCTACACCGCTTTTCGCTTCAAACAGGCTCCTGTCAAAAAGCAACTCTGGCAGGACAATTCTTTACTTCCAGGATCGCAACTTTCAGCGCAGGGAAAACATACCGGAATCTGGTTGGATTTCGGCGGAACGACTTCGCTGCTGGTAAAGGTCGGCCTTTCCTATACAAGCGCGAGAAATGCAATTGCGAATCTCGATGCAGAATTACCCGGATGGGATTTCGACGCGACCCACGCTAAAGCTACAACCAAGTGGGACGAGGCCCTCAGTAAAATCGATTTACAGGGTGGCACGCCAGACGAACGAACGATCGCTTATACCGCTCTTTATCACACGCTGCTGACGCCCACCCTCTTCAGCGATTTCAACCGGCAATACGTGGGCTTTGACAGAACTGTTCACACGCTGCCATCGACCCAGGTGACTGGGCAATACGCTAATTTTTCCGATTGGGACATCTATCGGAGCGCTATACAGTTTCAGGCGCTTTTATATCCGCGCCGCACGAGCGACATGATACAGTCGCTCGTCAATGATGCGGAACAGATCGGGTCATTTCCCCGCTGGCCGTTGGCCAATGATGCCACTTACGTCATGGGCGGCGACTCGCCACCGATTGTGATTGCCTCGGCGTATGCGTTTGGAGCGCGCAACTTTGACGTTGCCTCGGCACTGAAATATATGCGCGAGGCAGCCCTGGTTCCCACCAAAGGACTTCACGGAGCAGCCGAACGCATCGATTCTGCTGAATACCTCCGCCTCGGTTATGTCCCTACTCACCCGATCTCAGCTTCAGTCACGCTGGAGTATGCGTCCTCTGATTTCGCTATATCGCAAATGGCAGCGGCAACGGGCGATGAAGCTTTGGCAAAGCTGTTACGTACTCATGCGGAGAATTGGCGTAACCTGCTCGATCCGCAGACCCGGTGGATACGTCCGCGCAACGCCGACGGCACCTGGCTGGCGGAATTTGACCCGGTGCGCTCTCTGCCCCATCGCCCCAACGCTCCTCTGTCTACCGACCAGATGGGTTTTGAAGAAGGAAACACGCAACAGTATTCCTTTATGATCCCGTTCGACTACCAGGGCCTCTTCGATGCAATGGGTGGCGAGAAGATAGCCATTGCGCGCCTCGATAAGTTCTTTACACGCCTGGTGGGATTTGATACCCCCACTTTTAATATGGCGAACGAGCCAGACTTCGTGACTCCCTATGCCTATGCCTTTGCAGGAGTTCCGGCAAAGACGGCGGAAGTTGTCACCCGTATCGAGCATGAGACTTTCAATGCCGGCACAGGCGGAATTCCCGGCAACGATGATTTAGGAGCGACTTCGTCCTGGTATCTCTGGAGCGCTCTTGGATTGTATCCGGCTATTCCGGGAACAGGTGGACTGGTTATTGGCACTCCCATGTTTCCGACGGCCAAGATTCATTTGGGCGATGGCCGAACGCTGTTGATCCACTCCAGTCGCGAGGCAGCTGCGTCGCCGGAAACAGCCACGCACAGTATCTTTGTTCAAAGGGCCACACTGAACGGTAAAGAGCAGAACAGCAGTTGGCTGCCGCTATCTCGGATTGGCGGCAACTCGGCCCTTGATCTCACTCTAGGTCCCAAACCGAGTCCGATCTGGGGAAAGACTATGGCTGATCGTCCTCCTTCTTTAACTAAGAAACCATTTCAGAGCAGATAGGGAGATTTGGGTGGGTATTATGGAACGAGCGGCGACGAGCTTCGTTGGATCTTCTCCATATATCTTCCAAAGGACGCGTTCCGTAGATGGCGCCTCGCCATTGGTCTTCAGCCACTTCCTGCTTATGATTACCAGCATGCTCTGCGGGGGCTCGTGGGCTAACGCTCGAAGGCTCACAACCGGTTACGCCTTCTCTCTCTTTTATTGAGATTACGTACTCGGCATCGCAGTCGCAGCCCTGTGCTGGGGACTCACGTTTGGCAGTCTTAATGGTGGTACAAATGCCTTTCTCCAGAACCCCGCGAGTGGCGTCATTTTGAGCATCGTTAGAGGTTTGCTGATGGGAACTTTTTATCCTTTCGTCGCCAGGTCCACTCTAGGAGAGCACTCGCTCGGTCCCTATGCTGTCGCTTTTGTCTTTGCGCTGGGTGTCATGATCTGTTCTCTTTCCATCAATACCTGGCTTATGGGGCACTCCCTTACTGGTGAGAAGCCAACATCCTTCAAGGAGTATCGTCAGGCTCGAACAAGTTGGCATATCTGGGGGAGTGGGCGGAGCGATCTGGTGTACCGGAGCGGTCGTCAGTTTCGTTGCTTCTCGCGCAAATCTGGTTGGCCCGGCTGTCTCCTATGCGATCGGCTAGGGTGCCACCATGATCTCTGCGGTCTGGGGAGTCTTCGTCTGGCGCGAGTTCGCGAATGCGCCTGCCTCTTCCCGCCGTCTGCTTCCTTATATGTTTGTCTTATTTCTCTTGGGATTGGGACTGATTGCCGTGGCGCCGCTCTTGCAAGATAATTTTGAGGAATATATGAAGAAGATAGTAGTTGTGGGAAGCATAAATCTCGATCTTGTCTCTTACGCGGCGCGGATGCCGCTTGTCGGTGAGACGATCATCGGCCAGGGGTTTGCAACCCATCCCGGAGGGAAAGGCGCGAATCAGGCCGTTTGTGCTGCTCGCTTAGGAGGAGATGTCTCGATAGTGGGGCGACTCGGTAAAGACAGCTTTGCGAGCGAGCTTCGGGAAGGACTAAACGCCGCCGGCGTCCACACAGAATGCGTAGAGAATGTGCCCGGACCATCCGGTACAGCGATGATTCTGGTTACTACCGACGGTTCGAATTCCATCGTTGTGAATCCAGGAGCGAATGCCTCACTCCAGCCTCAAGATTTGATTGCCTTTGAGGACCTCTTCCGAAGTGCCTCAATCATTCTTTCCCAGCTCGAAATTCCAATCGATACCGTCGAAGAACTAGGACGCACAGTGGAGCGATTGGGGATTCCGTTTCTTCTGGACCCAGCGCCCGCATTGCCCTTATCTCCCGCGCTAATGAAAACAATCACATGGCTAACCCCAAACGAAAGCGAATGCCAGAGCCTTCTAAAGGCTTTAGGGCATTTGGAAGTTGAAACGTCCAAGCATCTCCCGCCAGAAGAAGCGGTACAGCCTTTCCTCGACGCGGGCGTCCGCAATGTAATTCTCAAACTCGGGGAGCGTGGCGTCTATATCGCTGGCCGAGATGTCGAACCGGCTTACATCTCTTCTTTCCGTGTGACAGCAGTTGATACAACGGCGGCAGGAGACGCCTTCAATGGCGGGTTCGCATTTGGATTGACATGTGGTGGTCTTGATCCTTTGCCTGCTGCGCGCTTCGCGAATGCAGTTGCCGCAGTTTCTGTCACCAGAAGCGGAGCGCAGAACTCCATGCCACAGCTTATGGAAGTCGATGCACTCTCGAATGTAGACGGACATACGAGGCATCGATCGCCATACACGACGGCATAGTCTTTCGCCCTTAGATTGCAAAAGAGATTGACAACAGGATTTTTGCCTCTTATTGTGGTAGCGCACTGGTATCGGTACCACAAGGAGAAGCAATGCACGGTCTGGCTAAATATGTTCTTGGGTTCTGCGCTCTCTTCAGCTTGCTCTTCGTCTATGATCGGCAGTCCACCTGTCAGACCACACCTCCTAAAGCGGCCGACTGGGCCGAACTTGCATCGTTTCACTATGGCATCGGCGCCGATATCACCTATGGGGTCTTCAACAACACCCCCGTTCACCTTGACGTCTGGGAAAATCATGCTGCAACTGGCCCGGTGCCAACTCTCGTTTACTTCCATGGCGGCGGTTGGGTCTTCGGTGCCAAGGGAGGTGCTCCGAACCTCTTTCTCCCCTATATTGAGCGCGGCTGGGATGTTGTGAATGTCGAGTATCGCATGGCCAGCAACTCGAACGCCCCCGCTGCGGTTGAGGACAGTCGTTGTGCCCTTCGGTGGGTCTATGACAATGCGCAGAAATATCACTTCGACCTGTCCCGCATCGTCCTGACCGGCCATTCTGCAGGCGGCCATCTAGCGCTCATCACGGGCATGTTGCCCAATGGTACGGATCTTGACGATGCCTGCCCTCAGCCTCCGGATGCACCGGTGCTTAAGCCTGCTGCAATTGTTAACTGGTTCGGCATCACCGATGTGGACGATCTTTTGAGCGGGCCTGACCGCGAGACCTATGCCATCGCCTGGGTCGGTTCAGCAGCCAATCGGCACGAGATTGCAAAGCAGACCTCGCCGCTTACCTACGTGCGCCCTGGGCAGCCACCGGTGATCACGATTCACGGCGACCACGATCCAACGGTTCCCTACTCACAAGCGGTGCGACTGAAGAAAGCTCTCGACCAGGCCGGCGTCAAGAACGAGTTGGTCACCATCCCCGGTGGTGGCCACGGGGGCTTTTCCGACGAGCAAACGCTGCGTGCGTTTCGAGAAATATGGAAGTTCCTGGATGCGACCCTGACTCCTCCTTCTCCTACACCGGCGAAGTGACCCACGTTCGGAAACGAAGATGTAGCGTCGGTCAAGGCCAGTAAATGATGTCGACAACGAAGGGGAACGGAATGGACCGACGAAGTTTTCTAAAACACACCGGCGCTGTCTTTCTCGCAGGAACGGTTCTCGACGTGCCGGCCTTTGCGGCGGCCGTACCGACCGTCTTTTATGTCGATGGATATCATGGCGGTTCGCGTGGACACATGCCTCCAGGCAGTTGGCGAGACATCCTCGAAGCGTTGCAAACCTGGCCGGAGTGGAAGTTGTCGCTCGATATCGAGCCGAATTCGTGGGAGGTCCTTCAGCGAGAAGATCCCGAGGCCTATCGCGAACTACAAGGCTATCTGGCCGACTCGCGAGTGAACGCGCGCGTGACGCTCGTCGGTGGAACCTTTGCTCAGCCGTATGGATGGGCTATCTCAGGCGAGAGCAATATCCGGCAGCTCAAATATGGGCTGCACCGAATCCATGAACACTTCCCAACGTCAGTCGTCAACGTTTATGCCGTACAGGAGCCATGCTGGGCCTCCTGCCTCCCTCAAATCCTCCGCTCGCTTGGCTTCAAGGGAGCCTCTCTCAAAAACGCGAGCACCGCATGGGGCGGCTACGCTGCGGGGTTTGATGCGGAGTTGGTGAACTGGATCGGCCCCGACCAGACGTCCATCCCGGCAGTCCCACGCTATGCCTGCGAGCAGTTGGTGCACACATGGGAGACAGAGGCGGTGGCAGCTTCGCCGAGCTATCTCATCAAGTGCGTCGAGCATGGCATCTCTCAGCCCGTCGGCATGTGTTTCCAGGACCTTGGCTGGCCCGCACACCCCCGCGTCGCAGGACCCAATGTGCGCTATGTGACGTGGCAAGAATATCTCTTCAACATTGCAAATGTTCCCGCAAAGGACTGGCACTTCACAATGGAGGACATCCGAACGACCTTGCCCTGGGGAGAGAAGACGCTCCAGAAGGTCGCGCAGCAGTCCCGCTCCGCAGAGACCCGGCTTCTATTAGCAGAGAAGATCGCAGCCATGGCATGCGTGCATTGCGGCGCGGAATGGCCTGGGGAATCATTGGACAATGCATGGGAACAGGTAATGTGGAGCCAGTTCCACGACTCATGGATTACCGCGACCACAAAGAGTGGCCGTCAGGCATGGGCCTTTCAAGTGGCGGCAGAGACCCTTGAAGCGCAGGACACCGCTGAAAACATCATCGAGCAGTCCGCCACCACTCTCAGCCACGGGCACGACAATGCTCCCAGACATCCCATCGGCACACAGCAGTTGCGCATCTTCAATACACTGGGCTACGATCGCGACGACCTGGTGGAGTGCACGATCGCCTTCGATCGCCACACCGAAGCGATCCGCGTCCTCGACGAAGGCGGCATCGAGCTTCCGAGTCAGTGGACTGCCATTCGCCGCTACCAGCCTGGCGCGAGCGGTCCGCCTTCGCCAGAGACTACGCAAGCACCCCCCTCGCCCGAGATCAACGCGGCTCGTCTGCTCTTCAAAGCTCACGTTCCTGCTGTCGGGTTCAACAGCTATCAGGTCGTTCCACTTTCAACTCGCTCCGCAGCGATTGCCCACTCTCCTGTGGAAGCCCTTCTCAATCAGGACGGCACCGTCTTCCTCGAAAATGAGTTCTACTCCATCCGTCTCGATCCGAAACGTGGAGGAGCCATCACGAGCCTGATGGAGAAAGAAGACTCGCGCCAGCTCTGTTCCTCAGATGGAGAGTTTCTCTTCAATGAATACCGCGGTTACTTCATCGATCAGAAGCGATGGAGAAGCAGCACCGAGACGCCCGCAACCATTGAAATCGTCGAGTCCGGGCCCATCAGGGCGGTCGTTCGCATCAACGGAGAGATCGGCGGCTGCCCGTCGCACACATTGATTACGCTCGTGTCCGGAGAGCGCCGGATCGGCTTCGATGTGACCTTTCACTTTGCGCAGGAGACATGGATTGGTGACCCCTGGGACATCCAGCCGAAAGACCGCATGACCGAGCGGCGGCGTTCTTCCAACGATGGCCGATGGAAGTTGCAGGCGCTCTTCCCTACCAGCTTTGCGCAGACGACCCTGGATAAGAACGGTGCCTTTGACGTCTGCCGCAGCCGAAACGCGAACACCTACTTTCAGCGCTGGGACGAGATCAAGCACAACATCATCGTCAACTGGGTTGATGTCCGGAACGAATCGAGGGATGCCGGCCTCGCTCTCTTTTCAGAACACACAACCGCCTATACTCATGGCCCCGATCACCCCCTCTCGCTTGTGCTCGGATGGGGTTGGGAAGCAGGCTTCTGGTGGGGCAAGTGCTCTTTGCTTGGAGAGCAGCGATCACAATATTCCCTCATCCCTCATCGAGGCGATTGGCAGCAGGCAAAGCTATGGCAGGAACTGTCAAAGATCGAGGAGCCACTTGTTCCCGCGCTCATCGACGGCAGATCGTTCGTGGGGCCAGCCGGCCACTCGCTCTTGAGCGTCAGCGACGAAGGTGTACAACTCTCCGCCGTGAGGCACGTTGACAACGCTCTGGAAGTCCGCCTGTTTAATGCAAAGACGAGCGAGTCTCACTGCACGATTGCATGTAGCTTCAAACCAACCGGCGTTCAACTCGTCGAACTCGACGGAAAGGTTCAGTCCCGGCTTACCCTCCACAAGACATCCTCTGGAGATACCTCCGTGAATCTTGTCATACCGCCGTTCGGCATCCGGACCTTGCGCCTCTCCACGTCGTCGCAACAAAGCAGGTTTTCATAAGGGCAACAGAAACACGTCCTCTCGACCGGAGCGAAGCGAAGTGGAGAGACCCCTGTATTTCTGCCGTGAAAAAATGCTCTAACACTTCCCTGTCTACGCCGAACAGCGCACCAATATAACTTGACCGCACGGCGCATGACCCCACGGGCTCAACTACCCGCAGCCGCAGGAGCTTCGCGCAATGAACTCTGTACTCAACGTGATGTGATGAGGTGTCGTGACCCCCGATTCGATCTGTTCAAAGATAAGGCGGGTTGCAGCGCGCCCCATCTCCGCGACAGGCTGTCGGATCACGGAGACCGCAGGACGCAACGTGGAAGACAAAGGGAAATCGTCGAAGCCGATAAGGGCAACCGACTTCGGAATACTTAAACCAAGGGCCATGATCTGTTCGTAAGCAACAATCGACGCTATATTCAGCAGACCGAGGATGGCATCCGGACGTTTTGCCTGGGGCCGTGTAAGTATCTGACGCAGGTTCTCTGTCAGCGTGGTCGTCTCGGCGGCAAACAGAAGCTCAGGCGGCAGCGACGCCTGGGCGAGCGCATCCTTGTAGCCGCGCTGACGCTCTTGAATCGTCGAAAGGTCGGGGTCTCCCCCGAAGCATAGAATGCGCTTTCTCCCGTGTTCAATAAGGTGCTGCGTCGCGGCAAAGGAGGCTTCATAGTTATCGCAGGTCACCGACGAGTCGCGCGATCGAAGCGGCCGGTCGATCGCCACAACCGGCACTCCCAGCGTTTTGACGGCAGCTAAAAAAGCCGGAGTCTGGATCCGGGGTGGCACCACGATAAGACCATCCACCCGATGACTCTGAAAGACAGCAATCTCGCTCGTCTCCTGCGCCGCATCATCCGCCGATGCAAGTACGATTAGGACATATTCCTTCTGCCGGGCGAGCCCTTGCGCGGTATCCGCAAGATTGGCGAAGAACTCATCCTTCAGCGAGGGCACAATCAAACCAAGCGTGCGTGTTCGCTCCCCTTTCAACGCGCGCGCCGCATGGTTCGGCTGGTACCCGAGCTTCTTCATCACCACCTGTACACGCGCCAGCGTGCCGGCTTCCACATAGTGGCCGCCATTGATGATTCTCGACACGGTGGTCGTCCCAACTCCGGCCTCGCGGGCTACATCAACCAGGGTCGGACGCTTGGCCGCCTGTGTCCGCCTCGGAGGCTCCTTGCCCATCTTTTCTGCACGGCTCATATCTTCAATCCTTTCGTGAGATACGTTGCCTGCTCCTGGTGAAGCAGTGGTGCGCTCGAAATACTCTCTCAAATGGTGCTCTAAAACTAGCAGACCCCATCGTGAACTATACCGATCCCCGGACGCCCGAATCCTCCACACCACTGTAACAATATGGCATCGTTACCACTCCAGAGCCATCATCAATGTAGGAGGGGCATCCGGGCTTGTCAAGCAAAAGAGGTAGCCTCCGAAACCCGCAACAGATTGGCAAAGCCGGCTCGCTTTCAAAAACGTAGTCGCAGGCCTCCGAAATCGCATAGGATGAGCGAGAAACGATGCGCTCCCAAAACCTTTCACCGGCACTGCTGCGAGGAGTCCTCACCGGGTCCGCAAGCGGAATCCTGTTCGGCTTTGATACCGCCGTCATTGCCGGAAGCACGGCACTGCTCACGCAGCAGTATCATCTGTCCCAGCGTACCCTTGGCATTACCGTCTCCATTGCCCTCTGGGGAACAGTTATAGGAGCGCTGGCAGCAGGGAGAATCGCCCAACATTTTGGAAGCAAATCCTCTCTCCGCATGCTCGCCGTCTGTTATTTACTTTCCGGGCTAGGATGCGCCCTCGCGCCGGGCTGGATCTGGTTACTGCTGGCACGCTTCGTTGGAGGCCTTGGCGTCGGGGGCACCTCCGTCGTCGGTCCCGTCTACGTTGCGGAGCTTGCGCCAGCGCGATGGCGAGGACGCATGGTTGGCCTCTTTCAGATCAACGTCGTCCTTGGGGTTCTGCTCGCGTATCTATCAAACTTCCTGCTGGAGCGCGCCTCGCTCCCCTTCGCTCTCTGGCGCTGGCAGCTTGGAATCGCCATCGTCCCGGCCGCATTGCTTCTCCTGCTTCTCCTGCAGACCCCCGAAAGCCCGCGATGGCTGATTGCTCGCGGCCGCCTTCAGGACGCAGAGCAAATCCTCGGTGCTCTCGGCAGCGCCAATGTCAAAGCTCAGCTAGAGACCATCGAACAAAGTTTCCGTGTAGAAGTGGAGCATGAAAAGGCGCCTCTCTTCACACGCGCTCTCCTGCGGCCGCTACTCCTCGCTCTTGCTCTCGCGGCGTTCAACCAGCTCTCCGGTATCAACGCCATCCTCTACTACCTCAATGACGTCTTCGCCGCAGCCGGGTACAGCCGGCTGACGTCGTCCTCGCTGGCGGTCGACGTTGGCGTGATGAACCTCATGGCGACCATCGCTGCCATCTCCATCATCGACTACCTTGGGCGCCGCCTTCTCCTGCTCATCGGCTCCGTCGGGATGGCCCTCTCACTCGCGTCCATCGCCTGGATCTTTCATACTCACGCGCATCGCCGGGCGCTCATCCTGCTGCTCGCAACTTTCATGGTCTCCTTCGCCATCTCGCAGGGGGCCGTCATCTGGGTCTACATCAGTGAAATCTTTCCCAATGCCACGCGCAGCCGGGGACAGAGTCTCGGGTCTACCACCCACTGGATCATGAACGCCGTCATCGCCGGCATCTTCCCCATCCTCGCTACCGCGGGCATGTGGCTGCCATTCACCATCTTCGCGGCCATGATGGCGCTACAGTTTGTCGTCGTCTGGCTTTTCCTGCCGGAGACGCGAGGGATGTCCCTCGAGCAAATCACCCATATGCTCAAGCCAAAGATCCTTTCTTAACGCAGAATTCCATTGGCATAGAGTTCCGTCTTCCTTTTTATTGTCATCCTTCCGCGCAGCGGGTTTCGCCGTTGCGGATCGGTCTGGTTCGCGCGCTCAAGCATGTGGACAAAGTCCGTATTTGCATCG